>Ga0272448_1000309_pt1 | contig 76607 bp, 81 predicted proteins | sample YNPCB0191_FD_202220 | JGI IMG/M metagenome (GOLD analysis project Ga0272448, IMG submission 202220) | Hot spring sediment microbial communities from Yellowstone National Park, WY, United States - YNP-CB-019-1 | ecosystem: Environmental > Aquatic > Thermal springs > Hot (42-90C) > Sediment...
AATCTTGCAAAGATTTTTATTTCCGGAACTTTAAGAGCTCTAACCATAAAAATGTAAACTAATCCCCCAATTACACTTACAATAATTGTCAAATAAATAAGATTAACAGTGTATCGAGTGTCCAAAATAAAGCGATCAAAAGTTACCGGCAGGGCTAAACCAAAGCGACCTAAAAAAGAAAGCTTTTTATCCCAAGCGGAACGGTCTAAAATTTTTAAGAAGAAAAACATTATTCCCCCAGAAATTAAAGAAGAAAAAACTATTTTAAATACAAAAATAACCAAATCCTTAGAAAAAAAATCTATTTCTTTATTAAGAAAGAAAACTAACAAAAAAGCCTGAAAAACAAAAGATAAGGAAAAAGCTAAAGCCAAACTCCAAACTGGTAATTTTAAAATTAAAATAAAAATTGCTCCCATTAAAATCCCTAAAAACATTGCCAGAATCGAAATTCCAACCGGGGTTTTAGTATCATGAAGAGCATAAAAAGCTCGGGTTAAAAGATAAATTAAAGATTGAGCAGTAATTCCCAAACAAAAAGCAGAAAGAGCCAACCCTGTTTGAACAGTTGATTCCCAGGTAAAATTGGCCGCGCCAAAAGCAAGACGGACTAAAGGAATTCTTAGGGCAGCAAGAAACACCGAAAGGGGCAAAGTTAAAAAAATTATCTGCCTAAATAAAGAATAAAAAGTTTTTTTAAATTCTTCCTTCTCTCCTGCCGCCTGATAGGATAAGGAGGGCAAAGCCGCTTTAGCGATACTCGTTCCAAAAAGGCCTACGGGCAAAAGCTGTAAAGAATTAGCAAAAGTATAATAGGTATAAGCTCCGGAAGAAACTAAAGAAGCCAAAAAAAGCTCCGCCCCTTTAGAAATTTGTAAAAAAGAAAGCTCTACTATCCTTGGAATTGCCATTCTGCCGATTTTTTTTACTCCAGGATGATTAAAATCAAAAATAAAATGTGGCCGAAAGCCTAAATGAAAAGCCAAAGGAATTTGAATTAAAAAATGAAAAAAAGCACCGATTACCGCCCCAAGCGTTGGTGCATAAATTCCCAATTTTTTAGCTAAAAAAACAGTAGTTAAAATTATTCCTAAATTATAAAAAAGAGGCGACAAGGCGGGAATCAAAAACCTTTGGAACGATTCTAAAACTGCAGTTAGAAAATAGCTCAAAATAAAAAAAGCCTGAGCCAAGATTAAAACTCTTGCTAAATTTGCAGTTGTTGCTATTTGATTTGGAGAGAAACCAGGGGCAATTATTCTATAAAGCGGGTTGCTAAAAATTAAAAGAAAAATTGCCAAAAAAAGGAAAAAAGTAAGAGCAATATTAATCACAGCATTCATTACATACCAAGCTTCTTTCTCTTGGTTTTTTGAAAGATAAGAAGTAAAAGTAGGAATAAAAGCAGAGGCTAAAGTGCCAAAAATTAAAACTTCAAAAATAGTTTCTGGCAAGCGAAAAGCGGCAAAATATAAAGAAAGTTCCTCAGCGGTAAAAAAATGAGCTAAAACCCGATTACGAACCAAACCCAATACTCTCGAGGCAGCAATCATCAACATAATTACTACTGCTGCCGAAAAAATATTTTTTTGTTGCCTGGTTAAAAAGTCTGAGCCGTTCTTAAGAAGATTTTTCCACATTGCTTTTCTTATTATAAAACGATATAATTATTCAAACAATAATCAAATTTTACTTTTTAAATTTAACCTGCCTGTCGGCAGGCAGGAATTTTAAATTGCCCTAATATGCCAGTAACAAAATCAGCCAAAAGGGCTTTAAGAAAAGACCGAAAAAGAACGGTAATAAATAAATTAAGAAAAAAAATAACTAAAGAAGCAATTAAAGCCTTTAAAAAAACCTTAAGTGAAAAAGATTTCAAAAAGGCAGTAAGTCTTATTGATAGACTAGCAAAAAATAAGGTTATTCACAAAAATAAGGCGGCGAGATTAAAATCACGCTTGGCAAAACTTTTAGCGACGAAAGTAAGCCAAAAATCTCAAGGCTCGCCAGCGAAGACGGTCAAAAAAGCTAAAAAGAAAGTATCCCGGAAAGTTCAAAACTAAATCATAACTGCCAATAAATTCTACCAAATCTGGGCCAAAACCTTCTTTAAATCGATGAAACCCCAACCAAGGATCGTTGGAATCGTAATTTGGGCCTAAAGCTCCCCACATATCAAAAAATTTACATCCCATCTTTTTGCCAAATTTGATTGCCTCCCAAAACAAAGCGTAGGGAGCCATTACTTCTCTATTGGTTCTGGTAGAAGCTCCATAAGGATAATAAAGCCCTTCACGAAAAGTAAAAAATATGTAAGCTGCTAAAACCTCGCCTTGATATTTTGCTAAAAAAAGATGATAAATTCCGCTAGGAGCTAAAGTTTCCCACAACAAGCGATGATAAGAAGGGCTGTGGGCATAAAAGCGCTGACGCCTGGTTGTTTCCTCTAGCAATTTTAAATAAATTTCAAATGCCTGGGAGGAATTATCCTCAACTACTTTTACCCCCTTCCGTTGAGCCAGACGGATATTATAGCGAGTCTTAGGTTTCATTTTCGCTAAAATTTCTTCCTCGCTTTTAGTTAAATCAAGTTGAAAAGTAAAACGGGTAAATAAAGACTTCCCCGGTCGACAACCTTCAGTTACCAAAAAATTTTCTATCTGCTTGTTGGCGCTTAAACCTCGTTGATAGATGCTTCCAACATTTGGTTCTAATTTAATAAAAATTGCTTTCTTTTGTTGGCCAATTTTCACTAAACTCTCAAGCATCAATTTATCCGGCATTGGCCCTTTAGGAAAATAACCCACAGTAAAAGGAATTTTTGGCAAAGGATGAAACATTACTTGCCAACCAGCCTTTAAATCAGGATCAAAAACCCCAAGTCTAACTACATCCACCCCTGTTTTTTTTCTAAATTCTCCCCACTCCCAACTTTGTAAAGGATGATTGACAACTCGATTGAAATTTTCTTTTTCCTCAGGAAGAACCTCTCTAATAATCATTGGTTAAATCTTTACATAAATAGTCAGGAATATCAAGAATAAACCGCGATGGCTGATTAACTAAAGTTTGGCCAAAATAGAGTCGGCACCGAGCATAAGTTAAATAAAGTTCCTCTTTCGCTCTTGTCATTCCCACATAACAAAGCCGGCGTTCTTCCTCGATACTTTCCTTATCAGTTAAACTTTTAAGGTGAGGAAAAAGCCCTTCTTCCATTCCAATCATAAAAACAACCGGAAATTCCGTTCCCTTTGCTGCATGGGCAGTCATTAAAGTTACTGCTTCAAATTCCCCATTTGCTCTTGGAGAATTTGCTGGCAAATACTCAGCCGTTAAAAGGGCAACGTTTTCTAAAAAATCTTCAAGCTTAGGAAAAAGACTTGCCACTGAGCGAAGCTCTTTTATGTTTTCCAGTCTCCCTAAATCTTCGTTATCCTTAGGGTCAAACCGTTCCAAATAACCAGTTGCCTTTAAAATCTTATCCAAAATTTCTAAAGTAGAAAAATTTTTATCCTTAATTTTTTCCCTCAATTCCTTAAACTTTTTAAGCCGACTTTTTCCTAATTTTTCTACCCTTTTTAAAGAAACCTTATCATCGGGATTAACTATTAACCGTAAATAAGAAAGGCAATCTTTTATTTCCTTTCGCTCGTAAAATCTAATACCCCCAACTAAAATATAGGGAATTCCCGCCCGCAAAAAAACCTCCTCTACTACCCGCGATTGGGCATTAGTCCGATACAAAACAGCAAAATCCTTGTAGGGGCGGCCGGACTCCATTATCTTTTTCAAAACAAAGAGGGCTTCTTCCTCTTGATTTTTAGCGCAAAAAATAAAAACAGGTTGCCCCCCGGTATTGTCTGTTTTCATTTTTAAAACCGGATGGCTAGTATTTTTCTTAATCACTTCCCAGGCAGCATCCAAAATTATTTGGGTAGAACGATAATTATGTTCAAGGTTAATAATTTTTAACTCCGGAAAGTCGTTTTTAAGATTTAAAAGATTACGATAATTTGCTCCCCGAAACCCATAAATTGCCTGGGAAGCGTCACCAACAACGCACAATTTTCTTTTTTTCCGCGCCAGTAACTGGGTTAAAACATATTGGGCTTGATTGGTATCTTGATACTCATCTATCAAAATATAATCAAACTGCTGCTGATATTTCTCTAAAATTTTTGGTTCCTTTTGAAAAAGCCTTACGGTTTCTAAAAGCAAATCATCGAAATCTAAAGCATTATATTCTTTTAAAAGACGTTGGTAGGTCAGATAAATTCTGGCAACCGTTAGTTGAAAAGAACCCTGAGCATAATCCGGATATTCCAAAGCAGAAATCAATTCATTTTTTGCCTGAGAGATTAAATTTAAAACTAATGAGGGTTTAAAATTTTGAGGAGAAACATCAATCTCTTTTATTGCCGCTTTAATTGCCTCCCGCTGGTCTTCTTCATCATAAATGAGAAACCCGGGACGAATTCCTACAGCCTTACCTTCTTTACGCAAAATTCTGGCACAAAAAGAATGAAAAGTACCGCTTAAAGGAGGAATTTCTCCAGTTAATTTTTCAATCCTTTTTTTCATTTCTTCCGCTGCCTTATTAGTAAATGTCAAAAGCAAGATATTTTCCGGAGCTACTCCTTTTTCTATTAACCAAGCAGTTTTATAAGTCAAAACCCTGGTTTTTCCTGAACCAGGACCAGCCAAAACCAAAAGAGGACCTTTATTAAAAACAACTGCTTCTTGCTGAGAAGTATTAAGATGGGCTAAAATACCGCTAGTCACATTTCTGATTTTACCATGGGAAAAATTTTAAAGAAAACAGTTTTATTTTTATTTTTGGTAATAATCCTTACCACCGGTATATCTTTTTATTTTTGGCAAAAAATCCCTGTTTGCCCACTAAATTTTTTAATTTTGGGAATTGCCGGCGGAAATCACCAAGGAAAAGATTTAACCGACACAATTATGTTTGCTTCTTTAAATCCTTATCAAAAACAACTTGCTTTAGTTTCTCTACCTCGCGATATTTGGCTAGAAAAATGGCGAGCAAAATTAAACAGTATTTACCATTATAAAGGTTTGCCAGAAACTAAAAAAACCGTAGAAGAAATTTTAGGTCAAAAGACAGACTACGGAATAATTATTGATTTTGAGGTTTTTCAAAAAATAATTGATACTTTGGGGGGAATTACTGTTGATGTTGAACGAAGTTTTGACGATTATAAATATCCAATCCCGGGAAAAGAAAATGATCTATGCAACGGAGATCCTCTTTATCGTTGCCGTTATGAACATCTTCATTTTGAAGCAGGAAGACAATTTATGGATGGCCAAACGGCCTTAAAGTTTGTCCGTTCTCGAAATGCTCAGGGAGAAGAAGGAACAGATTTTGCCAGAACAGCTCGTCAACAAAAAGTAATTTTAGCGATTAAAGATAAAATTCTCTCAAAAGAATTTTTATTATCTCCAAAAAAGGCAATCCAATTATTTAAATTAATTACTTTAAATATTCAAACAGACATTCCAAAAGAAAAATATTGGCAATTGTTAAAAGCAGGATTAAAAATTAGAAATATCAAAACTACCACCGTAAATAGTAACTATCTAATCAATCCCCCAATTTCTAAAAAATATGATAATCAATGGGTTTTGGTTCCAAAATCTGGAAATTGGTCAGAGATTCAGGAATATGTTAAAAAATTTCTAGAAACTAATCCCTAATTTTGTAGATTTTTGTTTCCCCTGAAGTAAAAACAACCTCTCCTAAACTTGCAAATTTTTGTTCATTTAATTTTGGATATTGTTGCCTTTCTAAACTTCCTACAAAAATATAACTTACTTTATATTTTTTTAAAAGAAATCTTGTTTTCTCCAAATCATTTGATTCGTAAATTTCTTGTACCTCTCCGGTTCTTCTTCCCACCTCATCAAAAGATCCTCGCCAAAGCCACTCATGAACGCGCCATCCTAAAATTGTTGGCAAGCCGGTATTAGCAGAAACTCGAGCAAAATCAGTATAACTTTCTCCAACGGCTTCGACGACCACTGGTTGGCCGTCAATATTTTTTTTAAGCCATAAAACAGCTTGATAATCATCAGGATAAAGTTTGTTCAAAAATCCTAATCCATAAAGTCCTCGATAAATTTTCAATCCATAATAAGATTTGATGGCATAATTTGGATAAATTATTAAAATAAAAAATAAAAGTGAGGAGATAAAAATAAGCAAGAAAAATTTTAAAATCCGTAATCTAAAAAATTTTAGAAAATTAAAAATAACATAAAAAGCTGTTAAATAAAACATCACAAAAGACTGATAGGTTAGTTTAAACATTGTGTTTGCTCTCTGATAGGAATGAATGTAAATATCTTTAATATAAAAGAACTCAGGAAAAATTATCAAAAACCAAGAAACTCCCAAAAGTACCAAAACAAAAAAATCTGTAACTCGTAACTCGTGACTCGTTAACCGAATAGTCATTAAATAATTTATGGTTAAAAATAAGGGAAATCCCCACAAAACTAAAAGCATCCAAAGGGGAGAATGAAAATCAGTTAAAGCAATCCCTCCCACTAAACTTTTGAAATTAAGATGAAAGGGCAAGGCAAAAATTATCGAACCTAAAAAAACAGGAAAAACAATTTTGGCCGTCTGGAAAAAAGTTTTTGAGAAATTCTTATATTTTAAATAATTAAACAATAAAACCAATGATCCAAAAACCAAATTATAAGTAGCAAAATCCCAAGCATTAGTCATATAGAAAATAGCTAAAAGAAGCGAGATAACGAGATAACGAGATAACGAGATAGAAAAAATAACGGCCAAAGTTAAAGCTAAGAACAACAATACATTTGGTAAATTTAATAAATGACCATGTAGGTCAGCAACAACAAAACTATAAATCGGAAACTCATGAATAGTGTTATCCTGAGCACCAAACTGTTGAACAATAAAACGAGTGGCATCAGGATACCAGTAGCCTTGATAGCTACGATGCTTAAGTAGGTACCATAGGGGATGCAAATTCCCTCCAAGGGTTAATAAAAAAGCCGTTAGTAATCCCGCAGAAATTTCTAATTTTAATTTTTTTATTTCTAACGAATGCTTATCTAATTTCAAATAATCAAAATTTTTTTGCCTTCCTATAAAGAATAAATTACTTCCGAAAGAAAAACTCGCAACAAAAGTTAAAGCAAAAAGTGTAGCAATCATTAAATTGTAGGTAATTGCCGAATCTATTCCTGATAATTTTGTTAAAACAGCCGATACTAAATGACCAAAATAATAGTAATTTATATTTTCACCTGCTAACCACATATCTGCTGGAGAAAAATATCGCGAGCGCAAAATTGAATTTACAAAACCGTAATCCATAAACTTCTCTAAACCATAAATATCGGGTTGAAAACCTCTTATTAACGACCAAAAGGTTAAAGCAAGAAAAAAAAGGATCTCTTCAAAAACAAAAATTCGCCATTTATTTTTTAGAATAGGTTTTAGGCCTACCCATCTTTCAGATTGATTTAAAATTCTGACCCTTGGCAAAAAGTAATAGTTAAAAGCAACTCCACCAGCAATTATCAACCAAATCGTCCCATTTAAAAATGGCAAAATTTTTAAGCTTCCCAAAAGCCAAACAATATAGGAAATAAGCAAAATTCCAAGAGTCTTAGTAAAGGCATACCCTTTATCAAAAAAGTTTCCAAAAAGAAAAAAACTCAAAGGCAAATAAACCACTCCAATCCCAAAAATCAAAATCCACCAGTATAGAATAAAAGGGAAATCAGATAACATAATTTTTATATTATAAAACAATTCCTCGTCCTTTATAAATATCTGATAAAATAAGAATAATATGCCGTTAAATAAAAAAACGAATTTTAACCTTAAAATATTTTTAAAATTTTTTTTCCTTCATTCCTTATTTTTCTGCTTTGGAACCACTTTTTTTGTTTTACTTTTCCACACTAAAATATTAAGCAATATTGATATCCTTTTTTACCGGGGAGTTGGTCTTTTAATAATTTCTTCCATCTTTTTGTTAACAATAATGATTCTTTATCGAAAAATAAGCCACGGATTTTTTACTATCCGCGATCTTATTTTATCTCTTGTTTTATTTTTCTGCGTAAACTTAACCTTTTTTACCCATCTTCCCGTCACTGCCGAACGCTCGATTTCTGTTTTCCTTTTAGATTATTTCAACAAAAACTCCGAAAGATACTTAACAAAAGAAGAAATTACCAAAATATTTATTGACAAATATCTTTATGAAGATAGGGCAATTGAAAAAAGACTCCATGAGCAAATTTTTTCTGGAAATATAAAGCAGGAGGGGGAAAAATATAAAATATCAAATCAAGGACAAAATCTTATGAAATTTTATAGATTAATGAGAACTCTTTTCAATATTCAGAAACCCTAAAAGGGATAAACACCCCAAATACTTCCCATCAAAAAAGCATCAAAGAATACTGAATAAAAAATAATAATTTTGGCAAAAATTGGCATTTTTTCCTTAAAATATAAAGAGAGAATTAAAAAAAGAAAAGGATATATCTCCAAAGCATAGCGATAACCAAACTGCCAAACTCCCACGCCTCCATAAAGCAAAGCTGGTAGAATTCCAATTATACAAGAGATCAAAGAAGAAAAAGCGATTTTATATTTTTTAAAATCGACTAGAAAAATATAAAAAAGGAAAGGAGAAGTAAAAAAGATTCCCATACCCCATTCGTTTGCTCTTAAAAAAGGATATTTTAAAAGATAGTTCGTCTCCGAAATTCTCACTGGCTCAGGTCCTTTAAATAAAAGAAAATAAATATTTGTAGGGATATGTCTTAAGGAAAAAAATCCGTAATTTTCTATTGCCTCTCTCACTTGAGGAGGAAAGGTAGTGTTATATCGGTATCCTGTTTCCAAAAGAGACCCAAATCTTAAAGAATTATAAAGGGCAAGAATTAATAAAGAAAAAACCACTGGCAGGATAAATTTAAAAAAACTTCTAATTTTTCTATCTGTTCTCCACCATTCAATGAGAAAAAATGGAATTGTAGCATATGAGGTTAAACGTGTCATCCCACTTAAAGCAAAAATGGTTCCTATCAGCAACCATCTTTTTTTATTTAAATACTCGAATAAAGCTAAATTTATAAAAGTAAAAGCAGCTATTTGGGTAAGATAAGAAGATATGTTCACTAGACTTAAAAGTAAATAGATAGAGCCAAAAATAAAAGCAAAAGTTAACCAAAAAGCATCCCTCTTTTTAACTCCAAGCAATCTGGCAATTTTAAATAAAAACAAAAAATTAATAAATCCAAAAACCAAAGCTAAAAATTGCTGAGGAAAATTAAAAAAACCCAAAGCAGCCAAAGGAATAAAAAGAATTCCAAGAGTTGGGCCAAAGTAAACATAATATTTTCCGTTAAAAAAGGCCGTATCTTGCCAAGAAGAATAACGAACTGGTTCCAAAAGATAAAATTTTCCCCTAAGAAAAGATTTTGCTAGGTCAATAAAAGTAGTTTGCTGAATATCTCGAAGCTTTTCCCAAACCAAAAAACTCATCACCAAAGCAAAAATAAAGGCTAGCAAAATAAAAAAATATTCAATATAACGTTTCATGATATAACCTCTCTAATAAAATTTCCCTGGAAAATTTTTTTCTATTTTTAAAAATCATAACTTTTGGATGGTCGTAAACCTGAAAGGTTTCTTCAGAACTATCGTCATTAAATTCTATCTGCCATTTACCAATTTTTAGCGCCGGGTAGGAGGTGAACTGGGCAACCTTTTCATAGCCTAATTCTCCAGAAAAAAGAAGTTTATAGTAACGCGAGGTAATTGGATATCTTTCGGGAAGATTAATCAAAGTTCCATAAAGCCGGCGACTATTAATCACTATATAGTCTGCTTCAGAAAGTTTTTTGGCATAATAGTTAATTTTTTCTTGATTGTCTGGTTCATAAATTGTCAATTGTTCAATTCGATAAAATCCCGGATTTCCCAGTTCAGTAGATACCGGGAGACCATCATCCCAATGCTCAGTAAGAACCTTTGCTCCCGGAGGAATATTTTGATAAATCCAATTGGAGGCAAGAATTCTAGTTTGGGGTCTAAAGTAAATTGTTTCAAAAGCTAAAGAATATAAAAAGGTAGTAGTTAAAACTAAAAATAAAATAAATTTTAAGTTCTTAAAGGTTCTATTAAAGTCAACTAAAAACTTAGCGCTAAAAATTGCTAAAAATGGATAAAGAGGAGCTAAGTAGCGAACAAACTTAGCAAACCACCTTCCAACAATTGCAAAGTAAACGATTGGCCAAATAACAAGTAAAATAAAGCGAATATTTCTTTCTCTTAAAGTTAGATAAATAATATAGGAAAAACTTAAGACACTGGTTAATGCCAAAAGTGGTCCTTGAGTAAAAACCCAATTTTTAACCCAATAAATGTAGGGCTGAGTTTTTATAAATTGATAAACATAACACACTATTAATCTCCCAGTAACTATCCCCCCTTCATATTTCATTGATTCCATAAATTTTTCGAAATCTAAAAGAGTAAAGGGACAAACAATTAAAAAAAGACAAAAAGAGAGAAGTAAAAAACTAAAAAGATTAAAAAGATTACTAATTACCCTATCAAACTGCTTTTCTTTAAAATTTTTTGCTGCCAAATATAAAAAGGCAAAAGTAGGTGGAAGAAAAAAAGTCAGTGCCGAAATTTTAGTAGAAAGAGCTAACCCGCAAGTTAAAACCAACTTTAAAGACTGAGAGAAGGAAGGTTTCTCTAATATGTTCAAAGATAAATAAACAATAATAACAATAAAAAAAGTAAGTAAACTTTCAGTGACTGCAAAATGAGCTGTTTGAATTAAAAAAGCAGTAAAAGCGGTTAGAAAAAAGGCAATCATTCCCACTTTATTGTTAAAAAGCTTTGTAGCTAACTTATAGACAAATATTAAAGTTAAAGAGGAAAAAAATGCAGACCACCATCTGCCAACAACATTAATTTTTGCCCAATTATAATTCCAATCATCATCCTTAAAAAGATAATTAAGCAAATCTCCGGTGGCTCGATAAAGATAAATTGGAAAACTACCATAAGCAAAAAACTGAGGGTTCATTTGAGAAAAAAAGCGAATTCGAGAAACACTAGCGGCAATATTACGCTCATCAGGATGAAAACTGTATCCTTCGTCCCAATTTAAATTATAAAATCGAAAAAAAATTCCAATTAAAAAGATTAAAACTAAAATCAAATCATTTTTCTTAAGAAGTCTTAAGAATTTCCTGGGCGATTTTTTCAGCTTGGTCAATGGCATAATTCACCCCCCTGTCCCAAGGATAAATTGTTTGCATATTTGCTAAATAAAGATTTTTAGGCAAAGTTTTTTTAATCTTCGAAAGTAATTTTGAATAATTAACAGTAACGATTGGTTGGGCAAATAAATTAGTGAAGAGTGAAGAGTGAATAGTGAATAGTCGAAAATTATAATTTGGATTTATTTTTTTAAGATAAGGAAGAAATTCTTCAAAAATTTGCTTGGTAGTCATTTTAAAATAGCGATGGTTTTGGGGATAGTAGCCACCAACATATAAAATATGCTGGCCCCCGTAATATTTTGGATCAACAAAATTGGTGTGCTCCACCACGGCAACGAAAGGAAAACCTAACTCATTAATATTCAACCAATAAGTCCCGTCGGTCAAAAATTGTTGTTTTAAAACTAAAATTAAACTTATTGCCCCAAGCATTGGTGGAAATTCTTTGGGAAAAAACCTTTCTGCAGGCGTAGTAATAATTATTTTGTCAAAATCTTTTAATTCTTTTAAGCTCTTAACTTCGCGATTTAAAAATATTTCTCCTCCATTTTCTTTTATTTTCTTTACTAGCGTGTCTGTTAGAACCTGAAAGCCTCCTTTTAAATATCCCAATTTAGTACTTCTTTTTTTGATTCTTGCCCAAAACCAGGCAGCAGAAATCTTTTTCGCATAGAGGCCAAATTTTCCTTCCAAAAGCGGTTGCCAAAGAATTTGAAAAGCTTGCTGCCCGTAAGCAGAAGAAAGCCAATCCCAGGCAGAAACTTTTTCCAGCGATTGCCAGTTATTATTGGCCTTAAGATAAAAAGTCACCAAACCAGTGCGAATTTTTTCCAAAAAATTTAAATGAGGGAAAAACAAAAGGTTAAAAGGTGAATCAAATTGGGAAATTTTGCCTTTGTAAAAAATTGAAGTTTTTGGCCGCAAATAAAAAAGCCTGGAAGATAAATTAAGCTCAGAAATCAAATTTTTCGCTGCCTCATCAGAAGTAAACAAATGATGAAAAAAATTTTCCAATGGCCAACGCCAATTTTCTTTTTTAAAACCAGAGGCTAAACCCCCAAGCTGGCTATCTTTTTCAAAAATAAAAACTTGATGATTTTTTTGGGAAAGTCGGTAACTGGCAGTTAATCCAGTAATCCCACCGCCAATAATAGCTATTTTCATAAAAATTATTTTATCACAGGGAAATTAGTTAAAAAATTAGGAGTAAACTCGTAAGCAATAGAACGACTCCCCCGAAAACCGCTCCTGCTGTCGGTAGGGTAATTCCTGCTTGAGGAAGTTCTACCTGAGCAACATAAGTAGTTGGCGTTGGCGTAGCCTGGGCTTGAGGAGGAGAGGTGGGTGTAGGTGTTGGCGTTGGCCTCGGCGTGCCGGTTAGAGTCGGCGTGGAAGTGGCCGTCGGCTGAGGAATAGGAGTGGGTGTTGGAGTGGGACGCGGTGTCCCTGTAGGGGTGGGTGTAGGTGTACCAGTAGGCGTAGGCGTTGGGGTAGAAGTTGGAGTAGGACGCGGAGTACCGGTTGGGGTGGAAGTAGGAGTGGGAGTGGAGGTAGAAATAGGAGTAGGGGTAAGAGTAGGAGTGGGAGTTACTTCGGGACAATCGGGATTATAAGCGATAACAAAGGCTACCCCACCATCCCAAGCAGGATAATCGCCAACAGCCTGAGTATTGCAATGAGTGAGGTCAATCTGAATTACCTGGCATTTTCCACCGAAAAATTTTTTATCAACAAAATCTTCGATTCTTTGGGTATAGCAAGCATTTTGGGGATCAGTGCCACTACATCCTAAAGTCCGATAGCTTTTATCCAAACTTTTATTTTCGGGATGAATTCCCCTTCCGGCATCAATATCTTCATCAGTGCAACGAAATTTAGTAAGATCGCCCCCAACCGCTTCGTATATTTTTCGATAATCGCAACGATACATCACTTCTTCCCCAGTCTGGTCTAGCTCTGGATTTCGATAAAAATTTATATTGTCTCCTACCCATCCGCTAATTGGAGGATTTAAATAACCACCAGATGGCATATCCCATCTTCTACAAACCAAATTGCCTCCCCCTACCGCTCTTTCTCTTATTTCTTGTCTTTTTCCAACTAAAAAAATGGTAGCGGGAAGAGAAACAGAAAGGATTGTTATTAAAATAAGCAACAATCTATTTTTTGGAAAATTCTTCTTAGAAACATTATTCAAAGACCCCACAGAAATAATTTCCTCTTTTTTTTCAACTAAATTTTTATCTCCGGTAAAAGCAGATTCTGGTATCATAACCTTTTTCCCAAAAATCTATTAATAACACCTAACATTATAAATCCTCCCCCAATTATAATAAATAAAAGCGTGGGTAATAAATTTCCCGACTTCGGCATTCCGCTCTCGGTAGAAGGAACAGAAGTTCTTATTATTGGAGTAGGTGTTTTCTCGGGTAAAAAAGTAGGAGTTGGAGTTAAAGTCGGCGTGGGCGTTTGATTTATTTTTGGCGTAGGAACAGATGTAGGAGTGGGAGTCGGAATCAAAGAACCTGAGGGAGAGGCTGTAAAAGAAGGGGTATTCTCATCCCCCGCCGCTAAAACTGTAAAAGAATGTGTTATTTTTTGACCGTTTGCTAAACTAACGGTAACTTTATGTTCTCCCGGTGAAAGATTAGTTGGTGGGGTCCAGCGCCAACTTCCATCGGAAGAAATTACTACTTCTCCTCTAATTGTTTCCGGAGATTCAATAATAATCTCCAAAGTTTCTCCGCCTGGTCCGGTTCCTAAAATTTCTGGGGTAAGAGTATTAATAGTTTCTCCCTGAGAAGGATTAATAATATTCAAAGATGGTACCGCGGTGGGAAAATTTCCCACAGAAAAGCCAGAAGATGGCAAACTTGAAGAAGAAACAGAAGTTGGTGTTGGGGTAAGTAGGGGTTGACGAAAATCAAAATTTTGGCCAAGGGTAATTAAGGGAAGAGGACTATCGTATTTTGTTACCGCCATTGCTGTTGAAACTCCCAATGGCCCCCCTTGAACAAAAATTTCTTCAACAGAAGCTTCCTTATCATAAGAAGCCCAAGAAGATAAATCCTCAGAACGGGCTAAACTTAAAGGAATAACCCAATTACCTGAATTTTTGGTTATAGTCGAAAGAGGAAATGCTCCTGCGAGGTAAAAATAAACTATTGCCCCCTGCGCGGGAGAACCATCTTGGCCGACAACAGCACCATAAGCTACGTCGTTATCTGGAGGCGCTTCATTAATAACCGGACCAGTTTTTATTTCATATGATTTTCCTCCGTTATCGAAAATTCTTCCTCCGGAGTTAATTTTAAAGAAATAGGTTGTTGCTGGATTTAAACCTCTAAGAGTAACATGATGAGTGAAAAAACTATTTTGGCTTCCCAAAACCTGATCTCTATCGTCTACCTCAGTAAAGGACAAATCGTTTTCTCCTTGCCCATACTGAATAAAACCAATTGTTTCCTCATCAGTAATCCAAGAAACAGAAAAACTATTATCAGTAACGTTTGTAATTTTCATTTCTCTAGGAATAATTCCTTGGCTGGCTCGTGTAAAAAGTCTAGACCCTTTCCTAATTAAAATAACTCCTCCCGCTATTGCTAGTAACAAAATAAAAATGGCAATTATTGTTGGAATATATTTTTCTCTTTTCATTTTTCTTTAGCGCTCTCAGTACTTACCGAAAAACTACTAAAGTTATCCATTTCTTCATCGGAAAACCATATGTTTTTTTTAATTCCTTCTAATATTTCCTTTTTAATTCTAGGATTTAGCGGCTTCATTTGTTCCTGAGTTACTTTTGGAATAGTAACTTTAGTTGCCACCTGATAAACTTCGAAGGCAATCCAGGTCAAAACTGTAAGTAGAGTCATAATAGAAAGAATAAGTGTGTTTTTCCCGGGTTTAAACTCATTCATTTTCCTCCTTTTAGAAAAAAGGTTCTGCCACTAAAACTCAGAGACAATTCCCCCTCTTTTTGGGAGGCTCTAAAACCAAAACTGTCAATCCTAAAAATTCTTCGAAAGTTATTCAGGGAAGAAAGAAAATTTTTTAATTTTTGATAATCTCCATTTGCAACTATTTTAAATTCAATGTCCTGAATATCATTTCTAACAGTATCTCCTTTTATATCTAACGGAGAATATTGAATCGCCTCAATTGAAACTCCTGTTGTTGAGGCTAGTTTTTCAATTTGTTTAATTAAAAGAGAAATTTTAGGTTCTATAGGCAATGCTTGATCTACAAGATAAAGATCATCCTGAATAGAAAAATACTCTTCCTGAGCAATATTCAAATTATTTATTTTTTCCTCTAATTTTTGCGTCACCTCTTTTTTATCTTTTATCTCTTTAATAAGGCCAGTGATCGTAATCAAAGTTGGTTTAATTGCAAAAAAAAGGAAAAAAGCAGTAGTAAAAATAGAAAGAACAATTTCTGTGTATACCTTAACCTTTTTCTGCTGATAGAACCTTCTTATATCATTAAAATACCGCCGATAATGATGAAAATCATTTTGCCAATTTAAGGCCATTTTATATTTCTCCTCCAAGCTGAAATTTAATTCCTTCTCCTTTTTCGGGAGAAAAACCCAATTGAGTTAGTTTAACGTTTTTAAATCTTGACGAATTCTTTAGGTTTTTCAAAAAAATGCTTAATCCCCCTTCTGAAAAAGCAGTTGCACTTAAACTTAGTTTCTTATCAGAAATGTTAAAATCGTAAACAACAACATCGATAGGGACTAAATTTGCTAGTTCATCTAAAAATAAATCAGTCTCTAGCTGATTTTTTTTAAGCTCATTAATTGTCTCTAGTCTTTTTCCCAAAAATCGAAACGTTTCCTCAAAGTTTCCCCAAGAAGTAATAATTGCCTGCTGTTGTTTTATTTTTTCCCCGAGATCGGTTAAATCTCTGTCTAGCTTAAATCGAGAAAGAAAAGCCAAAATTACCACTAGTTCAGTGAAAATAACGATATGACGACCAATATTTAAGGCCCATTTCAAAACCTTTCCCCATGTCCCTTTCTCCCACTCTTCTTGGGGAAGAAATTCAATTGCTGTTTTTCGGGCAGCCATAACTTAAGTATAGAAGAATTAAGATCTTTTTGTAAAGAGCTAGCTCCAAGCCTCACAGAGTAATCTATATTCGCAAAAGTCGCACATATTTGAGGGTTTTGCCTCAAATTTACTGTCCTGAATTTCTTTTGCTTTCTTAATCAACTCTTCCTTTATTAAAGAAAGCTGCTGGCCAGTTCTTCGGGTAGATTTTTTCTCCCCACTTTCCAAGAAATAAAAACTTAAAATAATTTCCTCTGGTTTTCCTTCAAAAATTCCCAAGTTAATTGCCGCCAGAGCATAAACACTCATTTGTAATGAACTATCAACTTCTTTTTGTTCCCATGCTTTCCCAGTTTTATAATCAATAATTTCTATTGTTTTTCCCAACTTATCTACCCTGTCTATTTTTCCGCCAATTTTTAAATCAGGAGAAATTTTCACCACAAATGGATGTTCTAAAAGATGAGGGATAACTTTGGGATTAAATTCCTTCTGATAAAAACTCCGCAATATTTTTTCTCCTTCTTTTCTTGATCTTTCTTCATGAGATTTACTGGCATAGCCTTCTTTTATCCAGTTTTTAGAAAGTAGTTCAATCAGGTCTTCCTCTTTTGGTCTTTTTCCTTCTTTTACTAATTTATAAAAATCACGCAGGGTTTTATGAATTGAGTCGCCAAAGCTTTGCGCCGCTGAAGGAGGAACAGGAATTCGCTGAATATAACGATAGCGATATTGCAAAGGACAGTTATTAAATGTTTCTATTTGAGAATAAGAAAGATAATTAACCGCTTGATTTGCTCCAGAAGGAATCTCTGGCTCTTTAGGTTTATTCCATTCTAAAAGGGAAAGTTGTTTTTCTTCAATTGCTAAATTGCTTGCTTGTTCAATTGCATTCTTACCTAAAGCCTCAATGATAAAAGGAGAAATTTTTCTTTCCCTTTTTCCTTCTCCGTAATAATTGGCGGCGGTAAAATAAAGCCTGTCGGTGGCACGAGTCATCCCTACATAAAAAAGTCTTCGCTCTTCTTGCTCATGGTAGTCTCCAACAGGCAAAATTTCTTTAATTAGAGCTTCAGGAATTGGAATTTGCTCTCGCCTTTCGTAGGTAGGAAAGCGACCGGCAACCAAATTAACTAGAAAAACCACAGGAAACTCCAAGCCCTTTGAAGAGTGAACAGTCAAAATGTTTACTCTATTTTCCTGCGTCCAGTCAAAATCAGCAGCCAAAGGGGACTCCCCTAGTTTCATCGATAAATTAATCCAATCAACAACGGCAAAAACCGAAGCATCCTCATGGTCAACCTCATAGGTTTTTAACCTGTCAAAAAACTTAGAAATATTTTGTGCCTGTTTTTCCTCAAGCGGTGTTTTGTATTCTGTTAATTTTTTCAAAAGACCAGAATCTTCTAAAAAATAATAAAGAATTTGACCAGCAGTCTCTTTTGGTAAAAGCTTCAAATGGCGGTGGACCATTTCTACAAATTTTCTAACTGTTTCCCGAGTTTTTTGGCCAACAAAAATTTTTTCTACTTGTTCACAAGCCTCAAAAAGAGTTAGGTTCAGTCTTCGAGAGTAATTAATAATCGCTGCTAAATCTCGTGGGGAAATATCAAAAATTTCCATTGATAAAACCCGATACAAAGCAACATTATCTTCGAAATTATAAAGGACTTTCAAATAGGCAATTAAATCCTTAACCTCAGGTTGGCGAAAAAGCTGTCCTGGACCCAAAAACTGATAGGGAATTCCGTGGCGAGACAAAGCCCTAATAAAAGGCTCGGCATGATTATTTGCCCGAACCAAAATAGCAATATCCTTATATTCCAAATTTTTTCCGCTCTTTTGGCGGATTAAATTCTCAATTTCTTTAGCCACCGCCTCCGCTTCATTTTCTACTCGGTCGGTATAGATAAATTTTATTGGAAATTGTTCATCCTTCCTTACAGAAATTAGACGTTTGTTGATCTTCTCTTTAGCCTCAAGCCTATCAGGATTATTATTCTGGATTAATTTATAGGCATGATCTAAGATTAACTGAGTAGAGCGATAGTTTTTAATCAAAACAATAATTTTTGCCTTGGGGAATCGCTTTTTAAATTGAATTACATTAGAAATCGCCGCCCCTCGCCAGCGATAAATTGACTGATCGTCGTCGGCACAAACGGTGATATTTTGCCTTTCCCCAGCCAGCAAAATTGCTAACTCATTTTGGGCATAATTGGTATCTTGAAATTCATCAACTAAAATATATTTAAATTGGTTTTGATACTGGCGCAAGATATTTTTTCGAGAGCGAAAAAGTTTTAAAGTATTAGCAATTAAATCTCCAAAATCTATTACCCCCTCTTTAATCTTTAATTCTTCATAAGTCTGGTATGCTTTTGCTAACTCCAAATATTTTTCTGCCTCCTCTTTTTGGAATTTGCCCGCCTGCCGGCGAGGCAGGGAATTTGAAATTTGGGCCTTTGCCCAGCGCATATACTCGCTGGGCGATACATCTTCGTCTTTTAGCCTCGAAAAATGTTGGGCCATTCCCTCAACAAATTTTGTTGGATTTCCCAAAGGACGAAAGTATTTAAGATCAAACTTAAAAAGATTTTGAATAAGAAACTGAATCGTTTCTGCCTCAGTCATCAATTTATAATCAGGGGAAAGACCAATATGGATTGCTTCTGCCCGCAAAATTCGGTCGCAAAAAGAATGAAAAGTAGAAATCCACATTTCTGAATAACCATAAGGCAAGGCAATATCTACTCGCTCCTCCATTTCTCGAGCCGCTTTTTCGGTAAAGGTTAGGGCTAAAAATTCTCCCGTTTTTGCTTTTCCTGAAGAAATTAAATATTTTACTCTTTCGGTGACAACCGTTGTCTTCCCCGTTCCCGCGCCGGCAATAATCAAAAGTGGTCCATTGCCATATTCTACCGCTTCTTTTTGTTCTCTATTTAATTTTTTTTCCTCAAAATCAGCCATAGATCAATTATATCTTAAATTTAAAGCTCTTTAAATTTAAATAAATTTTTAGGGAAGTGGCTTTGGTTCTTCTAATTTTTCAGAGGAAGAAAGTTTTTGGCCGAGTTGGGTGAAAGTTGTCAAAACGTTTGCCATTTGATTGTAGGCATTTTGAAGATGGCGGCTTAAAACCGAAAGACCTCCCTCAACTTTTTGATAATCTTTTTGAATTGCCCGAAGGGTAGCTAAAATTTGTTTTGCTTTTTGCTCAATTTTCTGACCCTCAAAACTGGCTAAAATTGCCCTTAAATAAGCATAAAAAGTCATCGGCGAAACCGGTAAAACTCGCTTTTTCCCGGCATAATCAAACAAGTCGGGGTTATTAACGACTTCGTAATAAACTGCCTCCGAAGGAATATACATCAAAGCATAATCAATTGTTCCCTCTTCGGTTAAAATATATTTTGAGGAAATAGCGTCAATATGATTTTTAACGTCTTTAACAAACTCTTTTTCCGCTGCCCTTTTTTCCACCTCGTTTTCCGCCTTATTCATCTTTCGAAAATTTTCTAAAGGAAATTTTGAGTCAACGGGAATAATCCCTGAAGTAGTCTTAATTGCCGCATCAACCGTTGCTCCAGAACGAAAAGTATATTGAAGATAAAAAGATTGTCTGGGTAACATTTGTCCGAGGATTTCTTTTAAAACTTGCTCGCCTATATTTCCCCTAATTTTTGGCGAACGCAAGAATTCTTGAAGGTCTCTCATTCCCCGACCAATCTCACTCATTTCTCCTAAACTTCTCTGAACCTCGGCAATTACTTGGGCGGCCCTATCTAGTCTCTCGTTGATTACCCTTGAAGTTTGTTGACTTACCTCCTGCTGGTTTTTAAGCCATTCAATTAATGTCTGGTCTGGCTTGGTTGCTTGTTCAATTCTGGAAAGCTTTTTATAAATTAGTAAAAAAATAACCAACAATCCTCCAATTATTGGAATAGCCAAGAAAAAACCCTCATTTGCCATTAGTTTAATTCTAACATAAAATTAAAAAGTAATGCCTGAAAAAAAGCTAAATTTTAAAATTAAACGGTCTCGGTTAAAAAGAAAAAATTTTTTGCCAACTTTAATTTTGGCAATTCTTCTTTGGGGAGCTTGGGGCTGGTTTATATTTTCTTTTCCTCCAGCCAATAACTTTTTAATTTTTATTTTTTACCTTCTACTTTTTTTGGCAACTTTTTTGACTACAGCCTTAATTTTTGCCAATTCCCGAAGGGGACTAATGATTGCTTTATTTTTAATCTTATTTCTTCTTTTTCGCTATCACCATTTGGCAAATATTTTAAATATTTTAATCTTAGCAGGAATTTTCATAAGTTTAGAAATTTATTTTTCAAAATAATTTGACAAAAATTTAACAAAATGTTATTGTTTAATTAATTAAAATTTTTCTTCCTGCCCACTTTAATTAATTAAACAAATGGTCCAACTTTCTAAAAAGAAAATTAATAAAAAATTAGAACAGCAAATTTATAAGCTTTTATATCAAGTTATTGCTGATATTAACAATCCCCAAGAGGCAGAGGAATTTTTAAAAGATTTTCTTAGCAAAACAGAACTAGAGGTTTTAGCTAAGCGGTTAGGGGTTGCTTATTATCTAAAGCAAAATCAAGACTATGATCTTATCAGAAAAAATTTAGCAATCTCAACTACTACAGTTGCCACAATTAAAAACCAAATGAATAAAAAAGGCTTTCAGCTCGCTTTAAAAAAAATTGAAACCGACCAATGGGCAACAAAATGGGCCCAAAAAATTAGCAAAATAATGAAATTCCGCCGAAAATAGGATAAAATATCTTCATGACAAAAAAATTTTATATAACCACCGCAATTGACTACACGAATGATGTTATTCACATCGGCCATTCCTATCAGAAGATTTTGGCCGACGCTTTGGCTCGTTATCATCGCCTTTTGGGGAAAAAAGTTTTTTTTCTTACTGGAACCGATGAGCATGGCCAAAAAGTAGAAAAAAGCGCTAAGAAAAGTGGTCTTCTGCCAAAAAAATTTGTGGATAAAATTGTCAAAGAAGACAAAAAAGAATGGCAAAGTTTAAATCTTTCTTATAATCGCTTCATTAGGACCACTGATCCTGATCATATTAAGTTCGCCCAAAAAATTTATCTTAAATCAAAGTCAAAGGGAGATATTTATAAGGCAAAATACGAAGGGCTTTACTGTGAGGGGTGTGAAGGATATTTAAGCAAACGCGATTTAGTTAACAATCGTTGTCCTTTCCATCCTCATCTGGAATTGGCTAAATTAAAGGAAGAAAACTATTTCTTCCGTCTCTCAAAATATCAAAATTTTTTGGAGAATCTTTTAGAAAAAAATAAGAATTTCGTTATTCCTGAAGGAAAAAGAAAAGAAATATTAAGTTTTGTTAAAAAGGGCCTAAAAGACTTTGCCGTTAGCCGACCGGGTGTTAGCTGGGGGATTCCCGTCCCCGATGATCCTTCTCATACTATTTATGTTTGGTTTGATGCTTTAATTAATTATCTCACCTACGGAGTAGAAGAAAAATGCTGGCCAGCTGATGTTCATGTGTTAGGTAAAGACAATCTCCGTTTCCATGCCGTTTATTGGCCGGCAATGCTTAAAAGTGCTGGTTATCCTCTGCCAAAAACAATTTTAGTCCATGACTTTTTAAGTTTTAATGGCCAAAAAATTAGCAAATCTTTGGGAAATATAATTAGGCCATCAGAATTAGTTAAAAAATTTGGCACCGATGCTGTTCGCTACTTTTTCCTACGTTTTGGACCACTTCGAAATGATGTTGATTTTACTTTGGAAAAAATAAAAGAAGTCTATAACGCTGATTTAGCCAATGGCTTGGGAAATTTAGTTGCCCGGGTGGCAAAACTTTGCGAAAAGGCAAACTTTAATCCTCCTTCTTCTGAGGATAAATATCATCCTGATAAATTTAAAAAATTTCATAAATTAATGTTGGAATATAAAGTAAATGAGGCCTTGGAATTCGTTTGGGAAAAAATCTCAAAGGCAGACAAATATATCAACGATACCCAACCCTGGCTTTTAGAGGGAGAAAAACTAAACAAAACTTTAAACTATCTAGTTAAAGAAATTAGGGAAATTGCTCTTCTTCTTACTCCATTTATGCCCGAAACTTCCCAAAAAATCCGCCAGCAATTTTCCGGTCCAAAAATTAAATCCCAAAAACCGCTTTTTCCAAGAATAAATTAAAGTTATTGACAAGATCATTTTATTACTATAAAATTGTTATTACCATGGAGCAAACAATAGCAATTACACCAAAAGGGCAAATTCACATTCCTGTTGATTTTAGGAAAATTCTTGGTTTAACTGCTCCCGGATTAGCGGAAATCAAAATATCAAAAAAGGGCCTTATTATCAAGCCTAAAAAAAGTCCGATTCTTGAACTTGCAGGTAAATACAAAAATAAAAAACCTATTATTAAACTTAATCTTGAAAAAATTAGAGAAAAAATAGATTATTCTTCATTATGAAAAAAGTCTTCGTTGATACTAATGTTTGGTTGAGGTTCTTGGTTGCTGACGATAAAGAAAAATTTGAAGAATGTAAAAAATTTCTTATCCTTAATGAAAATGGAAAGTTTAAAATTTACACTTCAACCATTGTTCTTTTAGAAATAGCTTATACTCTTTCTTCTTTTTACCGGATAGAAAAAAAGGAAATTATTTCTGATATCAAAAACATTCTTCTTGCTAGAAATCTCACTTTAGTAGAAAAAACAAATTTTTCTAAAGCTTTGGAAATTTTCAAAAAGTTTAATATAAAAATCGCTGACTGTTTAATAATTAGTCAACTACCTCCAAAAACAATTCTTTGTACTTACGATAAAGATTTTAGAAAAATGCCTAAAATAAAAGTGGCTACGCCAAAAGAAATAATTCAAGAAATTAAATGTTAATCGATACTCATGCCCACTTAAATTTTCCGGACTACGAAAAAGAAGAAGAGGAAATTATCTCTCGGGCGCTTCAGTCTGGGGTAAAAAAAATTATTTGCGTTAGTAGTAATCTAGCTGATTCTCAAAAAGCAGTGGCAATTGCCAGAAAATACCCAGGAATTGTTTTTGCTGCCGTCGGTATTCATCCTCAGCAAACTGACCCAGAAAACCAAGATTCTCCGGAAAAACAATTGAAAAAGCTAGCAGTCCTTGCTTCCCAAAAAGAAGTTGTCGCTATCGGGGAGTGTGGTTTGGATTTTTCCCCAGCACCTCCCGGGGAAAAAGAAAGATCAAAAGATATTCAACAGTTACTTTTTGAAGGTCAAATAAAAATTGCCCAAAAACTAAATTTACCCGTTTTAATCCATAGTCGAGAGGCTTTTGGCCAAACAATAGAAACCCTGGAAAAATTTAAAAATCTTAAAGGCATTTTTCATTGCTATAGTGGTGGAAAAAAGGGAATTAAAAAAGTGGAGGATTTAGGTTTTTTATTTGGAGTTGCCGGCAGCCTAACCTATGATGAAGGCCTTAAAAACGTTTTTTCCAATGTTCCTTTAGAGAAAGTTGTTTTGGAAACCGACTGCCCTTTTTTAGCTCCATTACCCTTTCGTGGTCAAAGAAGCGAGCCAAGTTACCTTAAATACACAGCAGAAACTTTAGCAGAAATTAAAAATATCTCTTTTAAGAATTTAGCGGAAATCACTACTCAAACCGCCCAAAATTTATTTAAGCTCTAAACTCATTTGTGATAAAATATCAGCAACGATGCGTCCAATACTTCGCCATTTTATCCTTGCTCACGAACGCCAATTTCACCGCGGCTTAGAAATTTTGGTCGGCAGTTTTAGCTGGTTAACAATCATTTTATTTTTCGTTGGTAGTTTTCTTTTCCCATTTCAATTTGCTTATATCGTAATTTTTTTTGACATATTTTGGCTTTACAAATCAATTACTTTTGCCATAAGCGCCATTGTTTCTTATTTTAGAATTCAAGCCTCTCAAGTAATGGATTGGCTTGGAGAAGTAAAATCTTTCCCCGACTGGAAAAAGGTCCACCACGTAGTTATCATTCCCCAATATAAAGAGCCAATTCATGTTTTAGAAAGAAGTATTCAATCTTTAATCAACCAAGATTTTCCCTTAAAACAAATTACAGTTATAATGGCTACTGAAGCCAGAGACTCCGAAGGAGAAGCTAAAGCCAATCTTTTAAAAGAAAAATATGGAAAAAAATTTGCCAATTTTTTTGTTACTGTTCATAAACTAACACCCCAAGAAACAGCTGGAAAACATTCCAATGAAAACTATGCTGCTCGCTGGGTTAAAAAACAACTGGTAGACAGTGGAAAGATAGATATTAATTATTTAACAATCACCAGCTCTGACGCTGACCATTGCTTTCATCCAAAACATTTTTCTTATCTTACTTATAGTTTTTTAGACAATCCCCATCGCTATTTAAGATTCTGGGAACCAGCCGTTCTTTTTTACAATAACTATTGGCGGCTACCAGCAATTTTACGAGTTCAGAACACACTAAACACCGTTTGGAATGCCGCTGTTTTATCACGAAAGGACAGGTTAATTACTTGTCAAAACTACTCTTTATCCTTTAAGCTTTTAGATGAGGTTGACTACTGGGATCCGGAAGTTATTCCCGAAGATTATCATCTTTTTTTTAAGGCATACTATAAAAAGAAAGGGCTAATAGAGGTAGAACCAATTTATCTTCCCGTTAATGCCGATGCCGCCGAATCAACTTCTCTTTGGAAATCAATTAAAAACGCCTATTCTCAGTATCAGCGTTGGGCTTGGGGAATCTCCGATGATCCAAACGTAATTAAAAATTATTTTTTGGAACCAACAATCTCCTTTTGGGATAAGACTATCCGGTTGATTAAGCTTTTAGAAGATCACCTTTTGATGCCAGTAAATTGGTTTTTGATTACTTTAGGGATTACCATCCCTTCATTGCTAATTCCTGAATTTTCTCAAACCGCCTTGGGTTATAACCTTCCTCGGCTTTCATCTTTAATTCTTACTGTTTGTATGCTATTTTTGGCAATCATCTATTTTGTCAATCTTAAACTTAGGCCTCCTCGTCCATCTCATGTTTCCCGCCTGCGTAGTCTTTTAATGCCCCTAGAGTTTATTTTAATGCCTATTGTTGGTTTTATTTTTAACGTTCTACCCTCTTTAGATGCCCATACACGATTAATGCTGGGAAAATATATTGAATATCGAGTCACTGAAAAGGTATAAAATTAAAATAGAGATGAAAAGGGGAGAGAAAAAATTTAAAAAAATATTTTGGGAGAAATGGTGGTTAATTCTCGGATTAATCGTTTTTCTTTTAAGAATCCCTTCGCTTTTTGAACCTTTTGTCTATGGAGACGAGGGAATTTATCTTACTTTAGGTCAAGCAATTAGGCGGGGATTAGTTCTTTACAAAGATATTCACGACAATAAACCACCACTTTTATATTTACTAGCCGCGGCCGCTGGTAATTTTTCTTATTACCGGGCAATTTTATTTTTCTGGAGCTTTGCCACTATTTATCTTTTTTGCAAACTTAGCCTTCTTCTTTTTAAAAACAAAAATTCCCAGATTATTTCTACTTTTATTTTTGCAATTTTAACTTCAATTCATACTTTTGAAGGCAACGTAGGTAATGCCGAAAATTTTATGATTTTACCAACACTGGCCGGATTTTATCTTTTACTAAAGGCAGAAAAATGGCAACACTACTTTTTTGCCGGTGTTCTTTTTTCCTTGGCGACTCTTTTTAAAGTTCCCGCCTCTTTTGATTTTGCCGCCGCTTTAATTTTTACCCTAATTCTATTTTTAAACAAAAAGGCTAAAAAATATTCATCATTCATAATCCATGATTCATTGCTCATTTTCGGCTTTCTTCTTCCAATTTTAGTAACTTTTGTCTACTATGCTTCTAAAAACGCCTTGAGTTTTTATCTTTCTGCTGCCTTTTTTCAAAATCTTCCCTATTTATCTTCTTGGACTCCTGATAAAACAAAAGTTGCCAGTCTTCCTCTTCCTTTAATTCTTAGGGCTTTCTTTCTTGGAGGAATTCTAGTTTTTATTTTTCTTTATAGGAAAAAACTTTCTCTAACAACAACGCTCATTTTGACTTGGTTTCCTTTTTCTTTATTTGCCGCCCTTTTATCTTCTCGCCCTTATCCTCATTATCTTTTACAAGTTCTTCCTTCCTTAGCCTTCAGCTGGGGATTACCAATAAGCAAAAGTAAAGAGAAAATCATTCCTATCATTTTTTCCATAATTCTTATTTTTTCCTTTTTTTGGTTTAAGTTCTGGTATTACCCAAATATTTTTTACTACAAAAACTTTTATCAGTTCATCGTTGGTCAAAAAACAAAAGAAGAATATGTTAATTATTTTGGTAGCCAGACTAAATTTCTTTACCAGACTGCTTCCTATCTTAAAACACACACTACTCCAGAGCAAAAAATTTTCCTTTGGAGCAATCAGCCCTCAATTTATGCCCTAGCCAATCGCTTACCGGCAACTCGTCTCATTGTTGCCTACCATATCATTGATTTTAACGGCTGGGAAGAAACAATAAACACTCTAAGACAAAATCCTCCTCCCTATATTGTCGTTTCTCGCGAAGAAAAAAGGCCTTTTAAAGAACTTTTGTTTTTTCTTCAAGATTACTATTTTCCCACTTTTAAGTTTGGCGAGTTTACAATATTTAAAATCAAAAAATGAAAAATTTAACCTTTGGTTTTTTAGTAACTCAACTGGGATTAATTTTGCTTTTTTGGAGAAAACTACCCCCAGAAGTCCCTCTATTTTATAGTCGACCGTGGGGAAAAGAACAGCTAGTCAGCCCTTGGTTTCTTTTTTTGCTTCCTGGATTGACTTTAGTTGTTTTTCTAATCAATTTTGCCTTTTTAACTTTAGTAAAAACGCGCTTAGAGGAAAAAGAAAGAAGCCTTTTGACAAAAATAATTGAAACTACTAATTTTGCTTTTAGTCTTTTTTGCTTAATAACATTGACAAAAATAATTCTTTTGGTAATTTAAGATGAATTTTGAATTAATTAAAAACCTTATTTTTCTGCCGCTGCTTTTTTCCTTTCTTTTCTCCTTTATTACCACTCCGCTGGTAATTTTTATTTATCGAAAACTTGGCTGGGTAGAAAAACCCCAACGCCAAAAAGACACTCATACTTATCCTGTTCCTCGCGGAGGAGGAATTCCTATTTTGATATCTTTAGTTTTTACCAGTATGATTTTCCTTCCCCAAGACAAACACTGGTGGGGAATAATTGGTGGAGTAATTTTAATTGGTATTATGGGGATTTTAGACGATCGGCTAGATATTAACCCCTATCTCCGGTTAATTGGTTGCTTTTTGGCTGCGGGGATGGTGGTTGCCGCTGGGATCGGTATTGCTTTTATTACTAATCCTTTGGGGGGGATCATCAAACTTGATCAACCAAGAATATATTTTAATCTTTTTGGAGAGACCAGAAGTATTTGGGTTTTAGCCGATATTTTTGCCTTATTTTGGATTATTTTTTTAACCAATATTGTTAATTGGGCAAAGGGTTTTGATGGCCAACTTCCAGGGATTGTTGTTATCGCTGCTTTAACAATTGCAATTTTGGCCTTTCGCTTTTCTGCTGATATTACCCAATGGCCAGTAGCAATTTTGGCAGCAGTTACCGCTGGAGCTTATTTGGGCTTTTTGCCTTTTAATTTTTATCCCCAAAAAATTATGCCTGGATACGGAGGAGGAGCCATTGCCGGTTTTATGCTGGCAGTTTTGGCAATTCTTTCTACAACCAAGGTGGGAACTGCTCTTGTTGTTTTAGGTATTCCTTTTATTGATGCAATTTATTCTATTGTCCGCCGAATTGCCTCTGGCCGTTCTCCAGTTTGGGGAGATCGCGGCCATCTTCATCATAAGATTTTAGACGAATGGAAATGGGGAAAAAGAAGGGCAGCAATTTTTTATTGGCTAATAACTGCTTTTTTAGGGCTTTTGGCCTTAAATTTGTCAAGCCTTCAAAAATTTTATACAATCGTAATGTTAGCTATAGTAATTGGAGGTTTACTTTTATGGTTCAATTATTGGAAAGTATCTTCCAAAGTATCCGACCAAGACAAGCTCTCAAAAACTTAAGTTTACTTGCTCCTTTGGTTTTTTCTGGAAATTTATTTGTTTCCGAAAAATTTTTTCCAACCTTCTGGGCTCTTTTTGTTTTTTGCATTTTAACTTCTTCTTGCTATTTAATTAATGATATTATCGACCTTCCTCGAGACAGACTTCATCCAATCAAAAAAAGAAGACCAATTGCCTCAGGAAAACTCCCCCTATCTATCGCTCTATTTATAGCAATTGGAGGAATTTTTTTTGCTCTTTCTTTTGGATATATTTTCAATTTCTTTTTTTTCTTGGTTATTTTTTCCTATTTTTTGCTCCAAATCATTTATTCCCTAATTCTTAAAAACATTATTGTTTTGGATGTTTTAGCTATCGCCAGCGGATTTATTTTAAGGGTTTATGCCGGAGCTATAGCCATTAATGTCCACATGAATGTCTGGTTTTTACTTTGCGTAATTTCCCTAGCACTATTTTTAGCTGTCGGGAAAAGAAGGGCAGAATTAAATATTCTAAAAAATCAATTAGCTGGTCGTCATCGAAAAACTCTCTCTTTTTACACCCCTGAACTCTTAGATTCTTATTTAGCGATGTTTGCTAATTCTGCCTGGCTTTCTTATGCTTTATTTACTTTTTTTTCTCCGCCACCGCCAATTAGCCAAAAATTTGCCCTTTACCGTTTTTTACCCCTGACTCTCTCGGGGATAAACAAATGGCTGATGATAACTATTCCCTTAGTAATCTACGGAATAATGCGCTACATGACAATTATTTATCAAGGAGAAAGAGCTGAATCTCCCGAGAAAGTTTTATTGGCAGATAAACCCCTTCTTGCAACTGTCTCACTCTGGGCATTAATGGTAGTAACAATTCTTTATGGGGTTACACCCTAATTTATTCTACTAGTTCCACATAAGCACTAATTACCCAACCCTCTTTATCTTTCTCGTATTCAATTTTGTACCACCTTGTCCCGCCAACTATTTTTTCTTCCCCAAGATAAGGAAACATTTCTCCTGGTTTTACCTTCGCTGCTTCGGTTGCTGAAGTTCCCGGTTCCATTCTTACTCTTAACCAACCGGTAGGTGTTTCTTTGATTTTAATATACGGTTTAGGGGGAGGGGTAACAGTCTTTTGGGAACTTGATTTTGGGGTCGGGGTAGCTTTTGTAGTTGGAGTGGGAGTAGTTTCTACTTTTTCTCCGCTAGGTGTTGCCTCCTCGATTCCTTCGATTTTTTTTGCCAACTGGACATTGATTACCAATCTGAAACCAGCAATAGTCTTGGCGGAAATTGTTCTTTCTTCATAGCCAGTAGAGGCAACAACAACCTGATAACCTCCGGGGTTAAGTTCATCAATAGTAATTGGAGAAAAACCTTTAGGTTCACCATCTATTCTTACCACTGCTTGGTCGGGGGAAGAAATTACCGTAATCGAGGATTTATCTTTGGAGGGGATTTTTTCTAACCAAATAACTTCTCCAGAAGAAGCTTGAGCCGTAGAGCTTAAATTACGATTAACAACGGTTAGAACGTTGGGGTTTAAAATTACCTTTCCCTCCCAGGGAGCCAAACTATTATTAGTTACTTCGGGAACCAATTTTACTGTATGTTCACCTACTTGAAGTTTATCATTCAAATAGGGAGTTGTTCCTACCTGATTACCATCAATAAAAACTATTGCTTTTGGGGTTGAGGAAACAGAAATTGCGCCATTGCTTTTTTTGTTAAAAATTGTTGTTTTTAAAACTATCCCCAATAAAGATATTCCCAAAAAGGCAGCAATTCCTATTAACCAGCTTCGTTTCATAATTTGAAGAGTAGCACAAAATAGGGTAAAATATCAAGAGGGCCTAGTGGCGAAGGAGCTAACGCGGCTGTCTGCAAAACAGCTATTCGCCGGTGCAAGTCCGGCCTAGGCCTCAAGGCCTGAAGTGGCAGGGAGCGGATTCGAACCGCTGGCCTGGTGGTTATGAATCACCCGCTCTAACCAACTGAGCTACCCTGCCTAATCTTTGTTGCGGGGCTAGGAGTTGAACCTAGCCTGTGAGGTTATGGGCCTCACGTGCGACCGTACACTACCCCGCACAAAAAAATCTTTCTTGCTTATTATATCAAATTTAAAAAAATAAATTCCACCATTTTCTCCAATTGGGTAACGAAACTTCGTTTTTTGTTCTAGAATGGTTCATAAATTCACTGAGGTTGGGAGGAAGAATAACAATTGTCTCTCCTGGTTTGGCCATATTTAACTTATTTCTCGCCTCTTCTTCTATAAACTCTTTCGATTGAAAATATTGATATTTTTCTGAGAGCTCTCGATTTTTCTCTTCCAATTTTAAAACTTTTTCTTCTGCTGTTTTTATTTGCTGATTAGCTCTAAGCAGGTGCAAAAAATCTCCTGTAAGTTTAACTATAAAACCTAATCCTAGGACCACAATAATTACCCGAAAAAATTTATTTTTCATTCGTTTTTCTATTGACAATAAGAATTGTAAGTGATATTATGGGATATCGACTATGTCTGACGTTAACAAAAATCTTCATTCTGATCACGAAAAATTTAAGGAATTTTTAAAAATTCAAAACAGAGCTTCGGCTACCATTGTAGCATATGGTAAAGATATTGAGCAATTCATTGAATACCTAACCAATGAGAAAAAAATTACGCAAACAACTTCAGTTCTCTCTGAACATATTGAAGATTTTAAGAAATATTTAGCGGAAAAAAACTACACCGCCAAATCAATTTCTAGAAAGCTCAATTCAATTAAAACTTTTTTCCGTTTTTTAACCTCAAAGGGATTGATTAAAAACAACCCGGCCAGTACTGTCTCCCACCCTCGCTATGAATCAGCTCCACCTCGATTTCTTTCTAAAATAGAATATCGTGCTCTTAGAGATTGCGCTCGAGATGACCCAAGGGCAGCAGCAATTATTGAAATTCTTCTCCAAACAGGAATGAGAGTTGGTGAGCTTTCACGTCTAAATCTAAACGATATTTCTGAAAATGAAATAAAAATTAAACCCTACGAATCAAATCCAGGAAGAACAGTTCCCTTAAATCTCGCTGCCAAAAAAGCAATCCAACGCTGGTTAGATTTCCGACCAAAATCTAAAAATGAGAGGCTATTTATTACCAAAACCGGTAATCCCCTTCTAATTAGGAACATCCGCTCCCTTCTTAATCGATTTTTTAAAAAGGCAGGAATTGAAAACGCTACCATTAATTCCTTACGCCACACCTTTATTGTTCATCAGCTAACTGCTGGTGTTTCCATAGAACTTATCCAAAAAATAGTTGGTCACAAAAGAATCTCAACTACAGAAAAATATCTTGAGCTAATTAAAAGCCAACCCCAATCAAATAGTCATCTGGAGGAATTATAAATTTAAGTGCGCGTGCCTGGATTCGAACCAGGGACCTGTTGTTTATAAGACAACCGCTCTAACCCCTGAGCTACACGCGCGAAAGAATTTAAGATATCGAAAGAAATTGTAGCAAAAATTAATTTTTAGGGCAAGTTTTTAAAGTCGCGCCCTTTGGGCAATTTCCGCTTCAACAATTTCCCTTGCTTGACCATACCGAAGCCGAGAAAGTTGCTTAATCATTTCTGCCACTTTAGGATTCCGCAGTCTTTTCATTTCCGTCATGTCTTTAGTTAAATCCATAGAAAAAGCCGGAACCGGCTCATTGTGAACAATTGTTTTAATATAAACATGAAATCTCTCAATATTAAGAAGATCTTCTTCGCTAAAAGTTGGCTGAAATTCGTGTTGTAAATAGGAAGCATCGGTAGTCCCTACTCGAAAAGAGATAAGAGTTCCAATATTGCCAAAAACGGCATTCTTAATTTCTTCATCCATTTGACCAATAAATTGGTTGGCAACGCAAAGATTGAGTCGGAATTTCCTTGCCTCGGATAAGATTTGAGCAAAATCAGGAGTGGCAAAATTTTGAAACTCGTCAACATATAAATAAAAATCGCGGCGTTTTTCTTCGGGTACGTCTGCCCGGGACATAGCAGCAATCAAAATTTTTGGTACCAAAACTAAACCCAAAAAGGAAGAATTTTCCTCGCCAATTTTTCCTTTGGCTAGATTAATAATTAAAATTTTTCCCTCATCCATTACCCTACGAAAATCAAAAGAAGATTTGCTTTGGCCAATAATATTTCTCATCATTTTGTTGGTAACAAAGCGACCAAACTTAGAAACAATGTAATCCAAAACTTCGGATTTATGAAAGTCTGAAGTTTGGGCAATTTGGTCGGTCCAATAACGGCGAACAACCGGATCTTTAACCTTGGGCAGCAATTCTTGAACAAACCGGGAATCAGTTAAACAGCGAACTACCTCAACAAAAGTATTTCCCGGCTCGCTCATTACCGTTAACATGGCATTACGAATTGCATGTTCAAATCTCGGACCAATAATTCCTGTTTTATAAGGATCGTAAAGTTTATACATTAAATTAATAATGGCAGTAGTAACCATATGTTTTTGGTCCTCGGTGTAAGCTTCAAGTAAATTCAAGCCCATTGGTCGTTCAGTGTCGGAAGGATCAAAATAAACGACCTCTTCAGCTCTTTCTGGAGGAATATAATTAAGTAAATCTTCAGCTAAATCATGAGGGTCAATCAAGCAAACTCCTTTTCCGGCACGAATATCTTGTAAAATTAAATCACGCAAAAGCTCCGTTTTCCCTGTTCCTGTTTTGCCAATAATATAAATGTGGCGGCGACGGTCGTCGTCAGAAATATAAACAGGCCGCATCGCTCCCCGATAAGCAGATTTTCCTAAATAAAGGCCTTCTTTAGGAATCTGAATTGGGGCTGGTGCCCGCTTGGCATAAAGCCAATAAATATGGGGGGTCTCTATTTGCTTGTTAGGAAAATGAAAAATTGTCGCCAATTCCTCGGAGTTTAAGACGGTTTTTCCTCCTAGCCTAAAAATTGGTTGATAGCGATAAATAAAATCAATCATAAACCCAGTCTTAAACCAGATTTTTCGCGAGCCAAAATAATTTAAATCTGAAGCAAATTGAGCAAAAGCAGATTTTATATTGACCAAGTGGGATTGAGCTTCTTCCATTGTTGGCGAGCAAACCACAATCCGAATAAAAGTATTAAACCCTGGCTTACTACATTTGTTTTCAATTGCCTCCAGGGTTTTAGCATCAACTTTAAATTTTGCTTTTTGGGGGTCTGCCTCAGCTTTTTTCACTCCGGAAATATAAGCTCTTCCTTTTTTCTGCCAGCCTGAATCTGCTGGAGAAACCATAATTTGAATTGCCGCTCCCTCTTCCGGACCCATTTTTGCCAAAGTAGTAGTAATGGCCGATAAAGGATCAACAGGTAAATCCTTATAGCATTTTATTGGGGCATAAACTGATTTTTTTGCTTCCAACTCGGCAAAAGCAACTCGACCATTTTCACTAAAAATATTGTATTCAGGGACTTCAATAATTTCAGCGTCTGGATAGGTAGAGTAGATTTGTTTTTCAATTAAATCTTTAAGTTTTCTGGGAACAGAAACATAAAAACGAATATCTTCATGCTTGGCAACAATCTCAAAAGAAATATGGGGTTGCAAGCGCAAAAACTTCAACCAACCACCTTTTTTAATTGAATATAAGGAGGCAAACATCTGCTCGGCGGCATCAATTTTTATTTCGTTGTTAAAAGGTACTGCCACCTGAAGTAAGATATATCCCAAAGAATGTTTTTCCCTATCTTTATGCCGCCACCACAAAACAAACGAATAGCCCAAAAGAGCCAATCCTAAAACAGCAAGGAAAAAAATCAAAACCAAAAATAACCAATATTCGAAATTAGAAAAAGGGACCCGCGTCTCCATGTTAAAAAGCTAAAACTCCTTGGTTTCCATATAAATTTTCTGAGGATATTTTATCATTTCTTCAAGTGTTTTTTTACCCTCTTCACTTAACCTTTCCTGAATCTCTTCTAAAACCTCTTGATGTTTTTGACTCGCCTTTTCCAGGATATTAAAAAAAAATTCAGTATCTTTTCCTTTTTCTTTAGCGATTTTAGCCTGAAACAACGCTCTTTCTAAATATTTTTCTGCCTTACTTAAAGTAGTGATTCCTAAACTTTCTTTGCCCTTTTCAATTAAAGCCTTTCCCGCTCCCAATCTCTTATCAGCAAAAAGCAAAAGAGTTTGCGCTTTCTGCAAAGGATCTGGAGTTAAAAAAAGCCAAATTCTATCACGAACCATTTTCAAGGGGTACAAAAAATTCCCAGGCAAAATCCCTGGATAGGCTAAAAAATAGTCAACAGAAGCGGGAGTGGGTAAGGCAGTAGGGGTTGTTGAAGCCAGAGTTTTTCCAAAAGAAACAAATAAAATCCCCCAAGCAAAAATCAACACTCCTAAAACGAAAATCAAGTTTTTAAACTTCAATTTTTGATTTTGGATTTTGAAATTTGGATTTTTAATCTTTCTCACCTCCTTTCTATTTAAACAAAATCACTGGCCAAGACCAAAAAACATGAAGAAGAATGCTAGAAATAATATTTTCGGTTCTAGCAAAAACAAAAGCAGCGCCAATACCATAAACCAAAACTAATAAAAGATAAACCAACATTGCTTGAGGAGTATAACCCAAACCAAAAACAGCAATTGGCAGATGAATAAAAGAAAAAAGAACTGAAGAAACAAAATTTGCAAACCATTCATTTTTCCAAATTTTTAAAAGGCGATTAAATATATAGCCGCGAAAAACTGTCTCTTCAGAAATTGCCGTAGCAAAGGATAAAAACAAAGTCCCAAAAAAAGTTTGGGGAGAAGCCTGAAAAGCACCAAGATTTAAACCACTGTATTTTATAATATTAGTAATCAACCCCTCTAAAACAAAAACCATTCCCAAACCAATTCCCCAATATAAAGAGGGAAAAAGGTTTTTGGTTGTCCAACCCAAAGAGGAAAAGGGCTGGCGTTCAACTTGGCTAACAATAAAAAACGTGGGGACTAGCCAAACAATTGGTTTTAAAATAAGTTCCTCAACCCAGGCAGGTAAAATTCCAGGAAAATACCGATAAACCGCCCAAATGACAAAAATAAAAGAAAAAAGACCAAAAACGTGTTTTAAAGATAATTCTTCTTTATGAAAAAACCGGTTAAAAATTTTTCTAAAAACCATCTTTAAGATATAATAACTCAATGAAAATGAAAAAGTCAAAAAGAAAAAATAAAAAAATAGTTTTTTTGCTGGGTTTAGTATTAGTGGCGAGCTTTTTGCTTTGGCTTTTTTGGGATTTGCCCTGGCCAAGCAAACTTGCTTCTCATCCTTTTCCGGCTTCAACTTTAATTTATGACCGCAACGGTAATCTTTTGTATGAAATTTACGCCGAAAAAAACCGGGTACCTGTAAAACTAAGCGATTTACCTGCCTATGTCAAATGGGCAACCATTGCCTCTGAAGATAAAAATTTTTATCGTCATCATGGATTTGATTTTGGGGGAATTTTACGTGCTGGCTACAACATTGTTTTTCACCGGACTTTGCAGGGGGGTTCAACCATTACCCAACAACTTGTAAAAAATGCCTTATTAGAAGACCCCCGGCGGACTTTGCGACGAAAAATTCGTGAGGCGGTTTTAACTTTAGCTACCGAGGCAATTTACTCCAAAGACCAAATTTTGGAAATGTATCTTAACCAAGTTCCCTATGGGGGAACCGCCTGGGGAATTGAAGCCGCTGCCCAAACCTATTTTGCTAAATCTGCCAAAGACTTAACCTTGGCCGAAGCGGCCTTGCTTGCCGGCTTGCCGGCCTCGCCCACTCGCTTTTCTCCTTTTGGGGCCCACCCGGAACTAGCAGCGGAAAGACAAAAAAGGGTTCTCCAAAGAATGAAAGAAGATGGTTATATCGATGAAAGCTTAAATCTTAAAGCTCAAAACGAAAAGCTAAATTTTGCCCCGGCTTTGACTAGCATTAAAGCTCCCCATTTTGTTTTGTATGTTAAAGAGCTTTTAGTTGATATGTATGGGGAAAAAATGGTTGAACAAGGAGGATTAAGGGTTACCACCACTTTGGATTTGGATTTACAAAATTTTGCCCAACAAACTGTTGCCAGCGAAGTTGCCAAACTTAAAAAGCTAAAGGTCTCCAATGGCGCCGCCTTAGTTACCAAGCCGGCAACCGGAGAAATTTTGGCGATGGTTGGTTCTCGCAATTATTTTGATAGCGAAATCGATGGTAATGTTAATTTAACTTTGCGGCCCCGCCAGCCGGGTTCGGCAATTAAGCCAATAAACTATGCCGTGGCTTTAGCTAAAAAAATTATTACTCCGGCCACTGTTTTAAATGATATTCCCACCTGCCTTCAAGTTACCGGCCAACCCTTGTATTGCCCAAAAAACTACGATGGCCAGTTTCATGGTCCGGTTCAGGCCCGCTTTGCTTTGGGTAATTCTTACAACATTCCCGCGGTTAAAGTTTTAGCCCTAAACGGAATTGAAGACTTTATTGCCAGCGCCTCGGCAATGGGAATTACCACCTGGAAAGACCCCTCAAAATATGGTTTGTCTTTAACTTTGGGTGGCGGCGAGGTAACAATGTATGATATGGCGACTGCTTTTTCTGCCTTCCCCAACTTAGGAATTCGCCAGGATTTATGGGCAATTCAAAAAGTAATTGACCAAAACGGCAAAATCTTGTATGAGCACCAACCTCAGGAAGGGCCGCGAGTTTTACCAATGGAAGTTGCCTATTTAATCAATCATATTTTGCTTGACAACAATGCCCGCCAACCAATGTTTGGCCCTTCCTCCTGGTTAGTAGTTAAAAATCATCCCGAAGTTTCTGTAAAAACTGGAACAACCAATGATTTGAAAGACAACTGGACAATAGGTTGGAATCCTTCGATTTTAGTTATCAGCTGGGTTGGCAATAATGATAATTCATCTATGTCCTATATTGCCTCGGGGGTTACTGGTGCCTCACCAATTTGGAACAAAATTATTAGTTTTGCTTTAAAAGACAAAAAAGAAGAATGGCCAATGAAACCTGAGGGAGTTGTTGGCGCCAGCATTTGCGCTCTATCCGGTAAGCTTCCCAATCCTGAATCTCCCTGTCAAACTCGCTTTGAATATTTCTTGGAAGGAACCGTGCCGACAGAAACAGAAAATCTTCGCCAGCCCGTAGAAATTGATAAAACCACCGGCCAATTAGCAATCAACGACACCCCCCCAGAAAACCGCGAGTTTCAAGAGCACCAACTCATTACCGACCCGCTCGGCACCAAATATTGCTTAGACTGCCCCTTTCCCGAAAAACCAACTTTAATTAAATACCCCCTTCAATTTTCCTCTTCTTCGAATTAAAATATCTTATAATGGCGGGAAAAAGGACAGGGATTATTCTTCCTTCTGCCCCGGGTTTTTTGGTAAAAATTTTAGAAGCCTTAGGCAAACCATTTTATTGGCTGGCGTATTGGCTTTTATATCTTTCTTTAAATCTTCTTCTACTTCTTACTATGATGATACGTATCATCATATCAGGGAAAAAATCCCTTTTTCAAAAAATTTCCTCTATTAAAATAAAAATAAAACCTCCAAAAATAACCTTTCCTAAAATCTCTTTCTCTTTCAAAAAATTGATTTTACTGGTTTTAATCGCTTTTATCCTTTTTACTTTTTCCTTTTTACTTTTTACTTTGAAAACTCTTCCCAATCCAAACCAACTGGTTACCCGCCAGCCAATTTTAACCACCAAAATCTATGACAGAAACGGCAATCTTTTATACAAAATTTACCGAAAAGAAAATCGAACTTTGGTAAAACTTCAAGAACTACCCTTACATTTAATTCAAGCAACAGTCGCTGTGGAGGATGCCGAATTTTATTCTCATCATGGCTTTTCTCCAAAAGGAATTATCCGCGCCGCTTTAAGAAATTTAAAAGGAGATAAACTTTATGGTGGTTCAACCATTACCCAACAACTGGTAAAAAATACCCTTCTTTCTCCGGAACGAACGGTGACCAGAAAAATAAAAGAAATTATTTTGGCGGTTTTGGTAGAAACAAAATTTTCTAAAGACGAAATTTTACAAATGTACCTAAACGAAGTTGGCTATGGCGGGGCAGCCTACGGAGTTGAAGAAGCGGCCCAAATGTATTTTGGTAAATCGGCAAAAAATCTAACTTTAGCTGAAGCCGCTTTGCTTGCCGGTTTGCCTGCCTCGCCAACTTCTTTTTCCCCTTTTGGCGCTTATCCGGGGAAAGCAAAAGAACGGCAGTTACTAGTTTTGCAAAGAATGAGACAAGAAGGATTTATAAGCGAGGAGGAGGAAAAAAGGGCAGCCGCTGAAGAGCTACATTTTGCTTCTCCAAAAACAGATATTAAAGCTCCTCATTTTGTGATGTATGTTAAGGACCTGCTGGTGCAAAAATATGGCGAGCGAATGGTAGAAGAAGGCGGTTTGGAAGTAAAAACAACCTTGGATTTGGAAATTCAAGAATTTGCCCAAAAGGTGGTAAGTGAAGAAATTAAAAAATTAAGAAGTCTAAAAATTAACAACGGCGCGGCTTTGGTCACTAAGCCAGCAACCGGAGAAATTTTGGCCATGGTTGGTTCCCAAGATTATTTTAATCTCCAAAACGATGGCAATGTTAATGTCACTTTGCGGCCCCGCCAACCAGGTTCGGCAATTAAACCAATTATGTATTCTTTAGCCTTAGAAAATGGTTTTACCCCGGCGACAATTATTCCCGACACACCAATTACCTACAAAATCCCCGGTCAACCACCTTATTCACCAAAAAACTACGATAACCGCTTTCACGGCAATGTTCCTTTGCGTGTTGCCCTGGCTTCTTCCTACAATGTGCCGGCGGTTAAAGTTTTGGCGGCCTTGGGAGTAGAAAAAATGATTACCCGCGGTCGGGAAATGGGAATTACCACCTGGGAGGAGCCGAACCGCTTTGGTTTATCTTTAACCTTAGGCGGTGGTGAGGTAAAAATGGTTGATTTAGCCGTTGCCTATGGAGTTTTGGCAAACATGGGAAAAAGAGTAGATTTAAATCCAATTTTGGAGGTAAAAGATTCTAAAGGAAACACCCTAGAAAAATTCGCAATTCGCAATTCGCAATTCGCAATTTTCAGCCCGGAGGTGGCCTATATTCTAACTGACATTCTTTCTGATAACACCGCCCGGGCGCCGGCTTTTAGCACCCATTCTTGGCTAAATATTCCCGAGCATCCTTCGGTCGCAGTTAAAACCGGCACTACCCAAAACCTCCGTGATAACTGGACAGTGGGTTACACTCCTGACTTTCTGGTAGCGGTTTGGGTTGGCAACAATGACAATCGGCCAATGTCCTATGTTGCCTCGGGTATCACCGGTGCTTCGCCAATTTGGAACAAAATTACCAGTTATCTTTTAAAAAATCTTCCTGATAAAAAGTTTCCCCGGCCTCCGAGTATAGTTGAAGTTAAAATTTGTGTCCCCACCGGCAGTTTGCCTTGCGAAGGTTGTCCTTTAGTCCGGGAGGAAATTTTTATTAAGGGAACTGAACCTAAAACTCACTGCTTTTTCTCTTCCCCACCTACTCCCTCGCCAAGCCAATAAGTGTTAGAATTATTTCAATGAAAAAACTTGATTTTAATCTTTACCAAAAGCAGGCAAGAAAAACCGCAGTTTATCCAAATTTGGGAAACAATTTTGTTTACCCTACTTTGGGGCTAACCGGTGAGGCAGGTGAAGTGGCAGAAAAAATTAAAAAAGTTTTAAGAGATAAAAATGGCCTTATTGATAAAAACGCTCGCCGGGAATTAAAAAAGGAGCTGGGTGATGTTTTATGGTATTTGGCAAACTTAGCCACAGAAATTGGCCTTTCTTTAGAGGAAATCGCCAGAACAAACTTAAAAAAGCTTGCCTCGCGAAAGAAACGAGGGAAAATCCACGGTAGCGGCGACAATCGCTAATTTTTCTCCTCCCACTCCCAAATCACTTTGGCGATTTTCGGGAGGGCTTCTTTTGCCTCGGATTCTTTTGCTTCCCTGCTCATAATTACTAAAACAAAAGGCTTTTGGCTAAAAACAATCCCGGCATCGGAAAAAACCCCAATTTCGGTACCGATTTTATGGGCAACCCGGACCTCTTTTGGTATTCCCGCCGGAATTCTATCCTCAAAACCAGTTTTCGTTAAAAATTTCAAAATTTCTTCCTTATGCTGGGAAATCACCACCCCACCCTCATAAAGCTTCCTAAAAAACAAACCAATATCCTGGGGAGTAGTTTCGTATTCGGCAAAATTTGTTTTTTTCATGCCTAAACTATCAATCGTTTGTTGAATTTTTTCCGGTCCTAAAATTTTTACCAAAACATTATTAGCGGTATTATCCGAATACTGGCCCATCAATTCTGCCAACTTCCGGTAGGTATAGACTTCTCCTGCCGGTCGGCTTTGTAAAACTCCTGCCCCGCCCCTTTTATCTTTTTCCAAAAGTTTATATTCTTCCTCCAAATTAATTTTTCCCGCTTCTGCCTCTTGATATAAGGTTAAAATTACCGGCAATTTCATCAACGAAGCCGCGGGAAAAATTTCGTTTTGCTGAAGTCCATATTCTTTGCCATCTTCAAATCTATAAACATAAACCCCATAGGTTCCCAAAAGCTGGCTGGTTAGATTTTTAATTTCTTCCAAAACCGAGGTGGGGTCAAATTTTTTCACTTCTTTGCCTCCGGTAATTACCAGCGGAGAGGTAATTTTCTCCGGTGTTTTTTTTATTTTTTGAAAAAAAGCGGAAATTTGCGGCTGAAAATAAAGAAAGCCGCTGAGAAAAACTGTCGTTAAAAAAAGACCAATAATCAGCAACCGATCGCCGTTGGTTAACTTCGGTTTTTCCTGTTTCTTTAAAAGTGGTTTAACCTGAGGAATAGCCTGTTGCTCCCCTTCAAAAGCCATTTTAGCAAGTTGTATGAATTAAGACGTTAACCCTTTTCCCTTCGGAAATTAAATTATTATATTCTTTCACTACTTTCGGCGTCAAAAATTCTTTTACCTCAATCCCCAATTTTGAACTTTGGATTTTGAATTTTGGATTTACTTTCAAAACTCCACTCCAGCCCGTAGCAATCAAAATCACTTGCGGGTCTCCGGAAAAAAGTAATTCTTCTTCCCAGGAGGCAATCACATGATCAGTACCATAAACTTCTTTTACTTTTTCTACCTCCCGGGGAATAACTTTCTCACCCACAATTAAAACCTGCCAGTATTCTTTTCCGTCAATTTTTACCTTTCGCCAGCCAACGCTTTCAATTTTAGGCATTTTTCCACTCCATTTTTAAGGGTTTTCCCAACCAATTATGGTAATTTTTTTCCGAAAGCAAGCCAGGTTTTACTCCCAAAAAGCCAACCACCGACGCCCCATTGGCAATTCCCAATTTTAAGGCTTTTTCTAAACCCCAACCTTTTGCCAGACCGCCAATAAAACCGGCATTGAAAGCATCTCCGGCCCCAGTGGCATCAACCATTTCTACTTTAAAACCATCAGCCTCAAGCAAATTATCTTTTTCATCAAAAAGACAAGCCCCATCTGCTCCCCGGGTAATAACCACAATTCCCTTGGACAACAAGGCGGTACGGCGAAAAAGTTTTGGGTCAAAGAAACCAACCCCAGTTAATCGCGCCGCCTCCTCTTGATTGACAATCAAAACATCAACATTTTTTACAATTCTTAACAATTCCTCTTTCTGCTCTATCTCTTTTCTTCCAGGATTAACAGCAACTTTGATTTTATTTTCCTTGGCAAAAATTACTAATTTTTCCAAAAGTTTTAAGTTTCCCTCCAAACCAGAAATACAAAACCAGCGGCTTTTTAATTTGGAAAAATCAATTAGACTTTCGCTAAGTTTTGTTTTTCCCCGATAAACTAAAATTGTTCGCTCGCCATCAGGACCAACTAAAATAGTTGAATAATCAGTCTCCTCGCCTTCAATTTGGACAAGCAAACTATCATCTACTCCTTCTTTTTTTAAATCTTGACGGACAGCTTTCCCTCCAAAGTCCCAACCGCACCGAGCAACTACGGCGGTTTTCAACCCTAAGCGGGAAAAACCAGCGGCAGTATTTGTTCCCCCACCACCAGAAGAAATCAGTCTTTGAGAAACTTCACATTTTGCCCCGTAAGGCAAGGCCAAAGCCTTTCCCACCAGAAATTTTTTTGTTTCCAAGATCAAAAAATCCTCAGTTTTTAAAAAAACATCCAAAGTGGCTGAACCAAAAGAAATGACATCATACATGGCTAAATAATTCTATTTTTTCCTCCACTACTTTTTGAACGGCGGCAATTACTGGAGGCATAATTTTGTAAATTGCCACCTCATCTGAGCCTCGCAAAACATTTTCCAAAGTTTGGCGATAGGCCAAGCGCAATTCGGTATTAACATTAATTTTAACTACGCCTAAGCGAATTGCCGCCTTTATGTCTTCTTCTCCTATAGTAGAACCCCCATGAAGGGAAAAAAATACTTCCGGACCAACCGCTTGGCGAATTAAAGCTAATCTTTCTAAATCAAGCTTTTTTGCTCCCTGATATGCTCCATGAATATTACCAACAAAAACCGCCAAAATATCAACTCCTGTTTGGGCAACAAAATCTGCCGCCTTTGCCGGATCAGTATAATCTGCTTTTGCCTGAACCGATTCTACCAACTCCTCATGGTAAGAAGACTCGCCAATAATTTTATCTATTTCTCCTTCAACTAAAATTCCCTTTTGGTGAGCCAATTCTACTAAAGCCTTAGTAATTTTAACATTTTCTTCGTAGGGTAAATCCGAGCCATCAAAATGAACTAAATTATAACCCGCCTCAATCGCTGCTTGACATTCTTCCAAACCTGGTCCGTGGTCAAAATTGGTTAAAATCGTCAATCCCGTTTCTTCCCGAAAATTTTTGACCACTGCCAAAAAATTTTTCATTCCAAAATGAGAAGCCTCGCCGGATGAAGTTTCCACAATCAGGGGAGTTCGTTTCGTTTTTGCCGCCTCGACAATTGCTTTTAAAATTTCTAAATTCCCGGCATTAAAAGCCCCCAACGCCCAACCCTCACTTTTTGCCTTTTTCAAAATTTCCCAACTCTCCATTAAACTTCCTAATTAACTAATCAACTAATTAACTCTTTAACTATCTCTATCGCTTTTGATGTTCCGATACGGCTGGCTCCAGCGTTAATAAAATCAACCGCTTCTTGATAATTATCTATTCCCCCGGCAACTTTAATTTTAATTTTATCGCCAACTGCTTCCCGAATTAATCTTACGTCTTCTAATCTCGCTCCTCTTGGTCCCCAACCAGAACAGGTTTTAACAAAATCCGCCCCGGACTTCAAAACCAACTCGGAAGCTTTTTTAATCTCCTCAGCGGTTAAAAATCCGGTCTCAATAATAAATTTAACAATCACATTGCGGCGAATCTCTTTGGCCGCCAAATTTACCGCCCTCATTTCCTCTAAAACTTCTTTATATTTCCCTGCTTTAAATAACCCCACATTCATCATCACATCCAACTCATCAGCTCCTTTTCTGGTTGTTTCAATTGCCAAAAGCACTTTCCCATCACGGGTGTCTTGACCCAAAGGAAAAGAGATTACTGTCCCCACCGGAAATTTGTCCTCCACATATTCTTTTGCCAAGGAAATATAGCAAGGATTAACAAAAGCCGAGTGGAAACCAAACTTAACCACATTTTGACAAAGTTTTTTTATTTGCTCCGGAGTGGCATCCGGATGATGGTTAGCAAAATCAAGATATTTAGCAATGTTCATTTATTCTTTATTAGCGAGTTAAAGAGTTAAAACCCGTTAATAACCAACTCGTTAACTGAATAATAATTAAATAATAATTAACTCCCTCCAATTTTTATAATCAGCTCAATCAATCGGCAAGTATATCCCCACTCATTATCATACCAGGCAACAATTTTTACCAAATCTCCATCAATTACTTGAGTCAAAGGCAAATCAACAATTGCCGAGGCAGAATTACCAATAATATCCGAAGAAACCAGAGGTTTTTCGCTTGCCTCAACTATTCCCTTATATTTTCCTTCGGCCGCTTTTTTAATTACCTGATTAACCTCCTCAACGCTAGTTCTTTTGCTGGTGACAAAAGTAAAATCTGCCAACGAACCGCAAACAACCGGGACTCTAATTGCCAACCCATCAAAAAGCCCTTTTAAACTAGGCAAAACTTCGGTGGTGGCTACGGCTGCGCCGGTAGTGGTGGGAACAATATTTATTGCCGCGGCCCTTGCCCGGCGCAAATCCTTATGGGAGCCATCAACTAACTCCTGGTCAGAGGTATAAGCATGAATGGTCGTCATCAGCCCCTTTTGAATTCCAAAATTTTCCAACATAATTTTAGTAATTGGGGCAATACAATTGGTGGTGCAGGAAGCATTATTAATTACCAGCTCACCACGGTAATTTTCCTCGTTTACGCCAATTACAAAAGTTTTTGCCTCCTTAGCTGGGGCGGAAATGACTACCTTTTTTGCTCCTCCTTCCAAATGGGCAGAGGCAGATTTTTTATCGCGAAAAACCCCAGTTGATTCAATGACTACATCCACATCATAATCTCTCCAGGGGATTTTTGCCGGCTCTCTCTCGGCCAAAACCGGAATTACCTGATTGTTTATTTCCAAAACCCCAATCTCTTTTTCATTTTTCATCCTCTCTTTTTTACTTTTTACTTTTCCTTTAAATCGACCATACACACTATCGTATTCAAACAAATGCGCCCAGCCATCCACATCCATCGAACCGGAAGTGTTTATTGCCACCGGCTTAACTTCGGTTAAGTATTTGGTCAGAATTGCCCTTAAAGCAATCCTACCAATTCTTCCAAAACCATTTATGGCTACATTAATCATTTTTGACTCATCACTCTTATCCTATTTACTAGTTATTATCGCTTCTATTCCCGGCAGAGTTCCCTCGGCTAAAAACTCCAGCATTGCCCCTCCGCCGGAAGAAATAAAACTAATTTTTTTATCTAAGCCAAAACGCGTCAAAGCCACTTCAGTATCACCTCCACCAACAACACTAAAAGCACCACTTTCTACTACCGCCCGGGCAATTTCTTTCGTTCCTGTCTCATACCTTTGGTCATAAAAATTCCCCATCGGTCCCGCCCACACAATAGTTTTTGCTTTAAAGATAATTTCCTTAAATTTTTCTACTGCTTCCATTGTAATATCTTGACCGCTTTTAATCAAATCAGCCAAAATTTTGGGGTGTTTTGCTAATTGGGGAATACCATCATATTCTACCAGTTTTCCGCCAACCAAAACCCAATCTGCCCAATTGACTAATTTTTTGGCATAATCGATTTTATCTTCTTTTGTTCCTCCTAAAAGCAAAACCACAGGCCTGGCAGGTTTTTCTCTAATTTTGCTTAAAACTTCAATTTCTTTTAGAAAATCAAAACCAAAAGCCCGATTTTGGGGCGGAAAAAACCTCGGCACCCCGACAATTGAAGCATGACGCCGATGGGAACAGGCAAAAGCTTCATTGACATAAAAATCCGCCAAACTCGCCAACTTTCTAGCAAAATCTAAATTATTTTCTTCCTCCTCTGGCCAAAAGCGCAAATTTTCCAACAAAACTATCTGGTCATTCAGTTTCCAGCCACTGAATTCCCCTGTTTGAAAATTGGAAATTGGAAATTTATTGGAAATTAGAAATTGGAAATTGGAAATTAATCTCGCCACCGGCTCTAAACTTAGCTCCGGAACTCTCTTCCCTCCCGGCCTCCCAAGATGAGAAACAATAATTATTTTTGCCCCATTTTCCAAAAGCCATTTAATTGTTGCCAACGATTCTTCAATCCTTGTTTCATCCTCCACTACCCAACCCCTAACTTTTTTTAATGGAACATCATAGTTGGTTCGCAGAAGAACCCTTTTTCCTTTTACACATAAATCTTTTACACTTGGCAGCTTCATCCTTTTTCTTCTTTTATTTTTGCAATTACCTTTTCCACTAATCTTACCGGATCGTTATCAAAAATCACTTTTCTTTGGCCTTTTTTCGCCACCTCAAGCAAATGGCGAATCTCATCGGCAATTCCCCCAGACCCCTCTAAAACGCCAACAATCTCGTTTTCTTCAAAAGCACAACTAAATTCATTTAAGGTCCCGATTCTTCCATCAATAATAATCGTGGCGTCGGCAGAGCGAACCATTAAAAGATTCCGACCGGTATAGCCTGCTTCAGTATAAATCACATGGTCATAAATACTATCTTCTGCTGGAAGTTTATATTTTCGTTCATGCTCTTCTCTGCTTCCTGCCGGAGAAAAGCCAATATTTGAGCCCCCAGCCTTTTTTGCCGCCACCGCCGCAGCATAAGGAACACCAGAGGTTGCTCCGGTAATTAAAATATGACCACGGCGGGCAATTTCTTCGCCTACTTTTTTGGCTAAATCTAAAGCCCTTTCTGCATTAACTCCATGGGAACCACCAGAGACACAAATTTTGTAGCGTTTCATAAAAATCCCTCCGCTAAATTTTCTAATACTTCTTTTGGATTTTCCGCTAAAACTACATGAGAAGAAACTAAAATCCCTTTTGCTCCCAGCTTTACTCCTATTTTAACATCATTTTTATTTTTAATGCCAGCGCCAATAATTGCCGGTATTTCGCCGCATACCTCTACAAAATGGGCAATTGCCGTGGGATTATATTGGGAAACAGAAACCTCACCCCCAATTAGCTCCGGCGGTTCATAGGCCAAAAAATCTGGTTTAAGTTTAACTAATCTTTCTGCCTGGCCCAAACTGCGGCAACAAACTAAAACCTGAAATTGGGGATTGGTCTTTTTAATTCTTTTGATTGTCCGTCTTATAGTTCCGAAAGGAAGTTTGTGTTCCGAATGATTCAAAATTGTTCCCCCAGCCCCAGCCTCAAGCGCTCCTTCTAAATTTAACCAACCAGTATATTGACCTTGGGGATGCCAATCTAAATGCTGAAGCCAAAGGGGAATTTTTACCTCCTGGGAAATCCGAAAAATATCAAAAGCCTGAACCAAGGGTACCAAAGAAATTTTTCTTTTCTCAGCTACCTCTTGGCAGACTTTTGCCAACCAAACCGCTTTTTTTCCACTTCCTTGAGAATAAGTTTTAAAATTAACAAAAATCATAATTTAATATTAGCAAGCCGCCACCGGTAAAACAAGAAGTGATTTTTAATAAGCAGTAGTCAAAACCCTATGATATGGACTAACGTCACGTAAATACTGCGAGGCTTTCCATAAAACATTATCAACTTCTGCCGGTAAAAAACCAGAAAAAAAGGCAATTAATTCTCCTGCCCAAATGGTGGAAGCACGAATTTCTATTTCTTCCTGGCTACCAGAAGTTAAAATTTCGTAATTATCAATTTTCTTCTTTAAAGAGGAAGCATATTCTAAAACTCCAAAAGCACGAAGAGTTTGAGGGATTTTATAATCAGCAAATATAGTTAAACAACCAAGGTTATTAACCTTTAAATTAGGAAGAAAACTTAAGTCATAAACAAAAATCTGGGCCCTTTTATAGAAATTTACTCTTTGACCTCTAAGTTCACTATAGTCTTGAAAAGAAGGAAATTCTTTTATTAAATTTATCAGTATTTTTTCAGCGTCTAAACCGTTTTTTACCAAAAAATTATAAATATTGCCATTATATTTTTTAACAAGAACTTGTCCTACCTCATTTAGGATCTTTACTCGTTCACTCAAAAGGGGAATCGGCGTTTTATTGCTACTTCTAAAAATGTATTCGGCTTCTTTAAGGGTAATTTTTTGGAGATAATCTGCATCTAAAAAAGGAATTCCTTCCGAAAGAGCTCTTTGGATAGAATTTACTAGGGCATACCAACCATTAGAAACAAAGTTTCCTTTAGGATATTCTACAGTCCATTTTTCCTCATTCTTTTTCGCCCAGAAACAAAAATTCAAAGCATCTAATACGAAAATTAATTGCGGGGTAGGATTTGATGAGCCAAATTGCTCAATGTTTAAAGTTTCTTTTGTTTCTATTTTATTTTTAATAAATGACGTAAGCTGTTTAATTTTATTTATATTAATAGAAACTAAACTCGCCTTCTTGACTATTTCAAAAGTACTTTTTCTTACCTGAAGAGGATCAGCTTTTTGTTTCAAAATTTTCTTTACGATTTCTTCCATTTTTATTCCTTTACTTTTTTAAGTATTTTAACAATTAACTGTTCTAAATTAGCAACTCTCTCTTCCAGCTTTTTAATTTTTTCTTTTTGATTCGAAGAAAAATCCTCCTTTTCTTTCTTAATTAAGCTTTCTAGATCAACATTAGTAACCTCAGCAATTCTAAGCAAAACAGGCAAAGGAGGTAAGGCCCTCCCTGTTTCGTAAGCAGAAATTGTTTTACTTGATACTCCTATTTTTTCTGCCAATTGTTTCTGTGTTAAGCCACTTAAAATCCGAAAATGTCTAATATTTTTAAACAAATTATAAGGATCTATGTTAGTAAAACCATAACCCCTCATGTTTTTTATTTTAATTCATTCTTTTAAAAAAGTCTAATATTAAAGTCAAAATTCCCTCTTGACAAACAACTTTTTGTCTAATAAAATTAGATAAGTTATAATTCTTAAAGGCTAAGATGAAAAATAAAAATCTAATATTAATAGATATTGGTTCATCAACTATAAAAGTTTATTCTTTTAGGAATAAAAAGTTAAATACGATTCTTCAGAGAAGTATTCCCCTTAAGAATAATTTTGACCCAGAAGGCGGCATTAGCCCTGAAAATAAAAAAGAACTAATAGAACTATTGAAAAGTTTAAAAGAGGAAAATCCAGAAGCGAGATTTAAAACCTATGCTACCGCTGTCTTCAGAAAACTTACTCATCAAGCCAAAATTCAACTTATTGATGAAATCTTTCAAGAAACAGGAATTTTCCTAAATATAATATCTCAAGACCTAGAAAACTTTTATCTTGAAATGGCCTTAGTAGGAAAAGCAGATTTTAAAGAAAATGTTCTTCTTATTAATATAGGAGGCGGTTCTACAGAAATAGTCGTCCTTTACGGCAAGGAGGCTATAGAAAGGAAAAATATAGACCTTGGAGTTTCTACAATAATTGAGACATTTCCTTCTATTAACAATTCTTACTCTGGTATTTCGCTAAAAAAGATAGTCTTTTGGGTTAAAGAAAAACTTCCAGATTTGACTAACAAAGTGAGGGTAGCATTTTACACGGGGGGAGAATTAAAATATATGCAATTAGCAAACTATCCTCTGGAGAAAAATAAATTCTTTGCTGATAATGATCATCCCTTATGTATCAAATTAGAAAATTTCTCTACTAAAAATTGGGAGGTTTTTAATAAAATCTCACTTAAGCATCTCGAATCTTTAATGCCAGAAAATCCCTCTTGGATGCACGGAGCAAGAGGCTGTTCAGTAATAGCTCAAGCTATATGCGAAAAATATAAAGTGAAATACATTATTCCTTCAAACTCCAATATTATTAACGGCGCTATTAGACAAGAATTCAAGTATGTGACAATCAGTGGAAGCTTTAGAAAACATCTTTTGGATATAATAAATGTTAAAAAATACTTAGAAAAAATGGGAGTAACCGTTCTTAGTCCAAGATTTACAGTTCCGAAAAATCCCAAAAGCGAATTCGTAATTTTTGACGGTGAAGATGGTTTAACTCCTCTCCAATTAGAAAGATATCACCTTGATTCTATTGGCAAATCTGATGCTTTAATTGTCTGTAATCCCCAAGGTTATGTAGGAGCATCAGCATTAATAGAAATAGGCTATGCTCACTCTTTGGGGAAAAGAGTAATTTTTACTGAGAAGCCCGAAGAGTTTATTCTTAATACTCTACCATCAGAGATAGGTTTATAAATTATTCTAGTTTATTTTCTTAACACATCCGCCAATTTTTTCCCAAATTCTTCGGCGGCTCCCGGTCCGTTGGCGGTAACAATTTTGCCATCAACTGTTACCGGCTCGCCAGTATATTTTGCCCCTCGAAGGGTAAGATTTTCTTGCTCCGAAGAAAAGGCGGTTGCCTTTCTCCCTTGCAAAATCCCGGCATTAGCCAAAATTGAAGGAGCAATACAAATGGCACCGACTACCTTACCTTTCTCAAAGGCAGTTTTTGCCAAAGACAAAGCATTTTGATCCTCAAAATAAACAGCCGCTCCCGTACCGCCAACAAAAACCACCCCCAAATAATCATCAATGTTTACCTGGGAAATATCTTTGTCAATTTTTGCCTTTGCCCCAAACATTCCTACTGCCTCGTTTACTCCTTTTGAAGCTACCTCAACTTGCCAACCGGCTCCCTCCAAAATCTGCCGCGGCTTTTGATATTCTTCATCTCGAAAATTTTGAGGAGCAACTACAAAAAGAACTTTTTTCTCCAATTTTGGATTTTCCATTTTGAATTTTGAATTTACTATTTCACCCCCTTTCTCAGATAATTTTTCTGAATTTTCTTTTCTAAAAAGGGCAATTCCTCCTAGAAGAATTAAAAACAGAAAAATTAGCCCTATTGGCAAAAATTTTTTCATCCAATTTTTATTTTACTTTTTTCTTCCGGTAATTTTCAATTGCCTTTTTAAGCGCCTCAGCGGCTAAAACCGAGCAATGAAATTTCACCGGTGGTAAACCTCCCAAGGCTTCGGCGATTGCTTTCTCACTGATTTTTTCCGCCTCCTCCAGGGGTTTTCCTTTTACCATGGTGGTAATTATTGAAGAAGTGGCAATTGCCGCCCCACAACCCAAAGTTTGAAACCTTGCTTCTTTAATATATTCTTTACCATTCTTTTTTCCTACTTTGATATAAAGCCGCATAATATCACCACAAACCCGATTCCCAACTGTTGCCGCCCCATCGGGATTTTTAATCTCGCCCATATTTCTTGGGTGACGAATATGGTCTAAAACTTTTTTTGAATAAAAACTTTGAAAACTCATAGTTTAAAATTTTCAATTTTCAAATCCCAATTTACAAATAAACTTAAAAAATATTTCTTGAAATTTTTAATTTTGAATTTTCATTTTGAATTTTGAGATTTGAATTTTGAATTTTGAATTTATAATTTTGGCGCCATTTTTCTGAGCCGAGAAATAATTTCTGGCAAAACCTCTAAAACATAATCAATATCCTGAGAAGTCGTTTCTTTTCCCAAAGAAAATCTTATCGACCCATGAGAAAGCTCTGGAGGAATTCCCATCGCGGTCAAAACATGGGAAGGTTCCAAAATTCCTGAGGTACAAGCCGAACCGGAAGAGGCGGCAATACCCTTGTCTGACAAAGCCAGCAAAATTGCCTCTCCCTCCGCTCCTTCAAAAACAAAAGAGGCAATATCTGGCAGACGCTTTTGATGATGGCCAGTAAGCTGACTTCCGGGGATTTTTGCCAAAACCCCCTCAATTAACTTATCACGCAATTTAGAAACCTTTTCTGCGGCTTGGTCTTTTTCCTTTTGGGCAATCTCCAAAGCCTTGGCGGCGCCAACAATTAAAGGAACTGCCTCTGTTCCTGGCCATAAACCAGCCTCATGATGACCACCAAAGGTCAAAGGAGAAATTGGTGTTCCTTTTTTAACATACAAAATTCCCACCCCCTTAGGTCCATGAAACTTATGGGCTCCCAAGGTTAACAAATCTACTTTTAATTTTTTAACATCCAAAGGCAAATATTCCGCTGCCGCTGCCGCATCAGTATGAAAATAGACATTTTTAATCATTCTTCCAATTTCTTCAATCGGCTCGATTGTCCCAACTTCATTGTTAGCATACATAATTGTTATCAGGCCTGTTTTCGGGGTAATTGCCTTTTCCAAGTCAGCTGGATTTACCATTCCATATTTATCAACTGGCAAAATTGTCAGAGTAAATCCTTCTTTTTTCAAAGCCTTACAGGTATCCAAAACCGCATGGTGTTCAACGGCCGAGGTAATTAAATGAGTCTTTCCCTGACTTTTTAAGGCGCGCATTACTCCCTGAATGGCTAAATTATCAGAGGTGGTCGTTGTTCCGGTAAAATAAATCTCCTCCGGCAAACAATTTAAAATCTGGGCGACTTTCTCTCTTGCTTCCTCAACCGCTTTTCTGGCTTCCTGGCCCCATAAATGAATTGAGGAAGGGTTGCCAAAATTTTTCCTCCAATAAGGCGCCATTGCCTTTAAAACTTCTGGCCTTAATGGGGTTGTCGCCGCATAATCTAAATATACTTTTTTCATATTTGAAAATTGGTCCTTGAAAATTGAAAATTTAACCAAAGCATATTCCTCCTTCAGGACAAACAAGGGCGATTTTGTAATAAACTTCTCGACCTTTTTTTCGCGAACTTACCAACCCTTCTTTTTCCATCATTTTTAAATGATAGGAAACTGTTGGTTGGCGAAGTTTAAGTTTTTTAGTAATTTCTCCCACGCTTTTCTCTCCCTCAGAAAATAAATATTGATAAATCTTCCTTCTTGAGGGCTGGGCCATCGGTGGAATGGCAAATGGACAAGGCGGTAAAAAATTCTTCATTATATAGATGATAATCTATATATTAAGGCTTGTCAAGAGGCAATTTCTGCTCCCACCGGGCAATGGTCAGAACCGGCTACCTGAGAAAGAATAAAGGCATTTTTCAGTTTTGGAGCCAGAACTTGACTAACAAAAATATAATCAATTCTCCAGCCTAAATTTCTTTTCCTTGCCTCAAATGAATATGGCCACCAGCTATAATGGCCTCCTTCTTTATGGAATTTACGAAAAGTATCAATAAATCCAAGCGCTAAAAGGCAGTCTACCTGGTTTCTTTCTTCAGGGGTAAACATAATATTGTTTTGATTTTCTTTTGGTCGTGCCAGGTCAATTTCTTTATGGGCAATATTAAAATCGCCGGCTAAAACCAATTTTTTCTGTTGTTCTAAAAATTCTTTTAAATAACCGATTAAATATTCATAAACCTCAAGCTTATAGCCCAAATTTTCTTTTTGCCTACCACCATGGGGGAGATAAAGATTTAGCAAGCTAAATTCAGCAAAATCCAAGCGCAGACTCCGGCCTTCGTTATCAAATCTTTCTAAACCAATTTTTGTTTCCACCCCCAACGGTTTTTTCTTGCTAAAAACCGCTGTCCCCCACATTCCTTTTCTTTTTGCTGAATTAAAATAGGCAAAGTAATTCTTAAGGTAAAGCAAATCAAAATCTAGCTGATTTTCCCCGATTTTTGTTTCCTGAAGGCAAACAACATCAGGTCCACTTTTTTTCAACCACTCCCAAAATCCTTTTTTCCCTACCGCCCGCAAACCATTAACATTCCAGGAAATTATTTTCATAAGGAGCGGTATTCTTTTTTAACCCTTTCTGCCAAAAAAATTTTCATTAAGGACTGATAGGGAATATCTTTAGCATTCGCCAATTCTTTAATTCGCGCCAATAGATATTCCGGCAGCCTTAAAGAAATAGTTTTTGTAGACGGTTTGAGTTTTGGCAGGGCGGGATTTTTTACTGCCGCCCGCCAATTAATATAATCTGTAGAAGAATGAGTTGCCCAAAATTTTCGCTCCTCCTCTTCATTTTTAAATTTTGGAATCGGTTTAAGTTTTTTCATATTGCCTCCTTTCTTCTTTGCTTTGGTCTCGAGCAGAAATAACCCTAATTTTATTTTTCCTAATTGTAAAAACCACAAAAAGTTTTCTTTCTTTATTAGTTTTCCCTAGCGCCTGAAATCTTTTTTCTTCTTTAGTTGAATGTTTCTCGTCAAAATTAACGAATAAGGGTTTATTAAAAAATATTTCCTCGCATTCTTCATCTTTTACCTGATGCTTAATCCAGTTCTTTTGACTATTCCCTTTATCCCACTCAAATACCCTTACTTTTTCTAAAATCTCCAAAATCCTATCAGCCTTCATTGTGTATTATGATAATATACATCTAGAAGTTTGTCAAGAGGAAATTTCTCTGCTTGCTAAAAAGGTGGTAATCGGAACGGCAGAAAACAGAAGGAGACTAGTCAAAACAATTTTAATTGCCTTGCCTTTAACTATTGCCTGGGCAATTTTTTTCCGGGCCGACCCTAAAATTCTGGCAAAAGTTGGTTGGGAAATTTTCATTTTTTGCGCCGCCTCTTCCTGCGGGAGTTCATCAATCTCGTAAAGTTTTAATGCCTCCAGTTCATCCGGTAATAAAACTACCTCCTCAAGCACCCTTAAAGGAATACCCTGAGGTTTAAAATAACAAACCCCTGGCTGAAAACGCAAACAACGCGGCTTTCTCGGTCTTGGCATAAAACAATTATACAATTATTTGGTTTCGTTTAGTCCTTCTTCTTCCTTTTTGACATCTTCAAGCTCTTCTTCCAAGGCTTTCCTATACTCGGCTAAGGCTTTTTTCTGGTCTTCTTTGGTTTGCGGCCATCCCCAGCCAAAATATCTTCCCAAACCCCTTCCTGGTCCAAATCTTCTTCTCCAACCCAAACCCAAACCGCAGAGTCCAAATCCCCAACCAGTTCTTGGCCCCAAACCTAAAGGTCCAGTCACATCAAATCCTGGCATTTTTCTCACCTCCTTTCAAATATTATTTTGAATACATATTCATTATAAGCCTACTGCGGGGGTTTGTCAAGAAGAAAAAATATTAGTTGCTAAAGCGCTTACTTATTCTCTTCTCAAAAGCGGATTTATTTGGAATATTTTGGGGTAATTAAAAACTAAAATGTTGGGTTAAAAATTGACAAAAAATTTCTTAAGACTTAAAATAAAATAAATTTTAATGAAAAAAGAGTGTTTTAATAAAAATTTTTTCCCAATAGGCCTTTTTTTAACTCTCTTTTTAGGGCAATTATTTCTTGTCAAACCTGGGTTTGCCCAGGCATCAAGCAATCCCCTTTCATGCGAGGCCCGAATATTTCTTGTAAATCCTCCCTATAGCCTTCCTTACCACTACGATGGGGTAGAAATTAAAAGCGGAAGTTCAACAGTTAAACCCAACGATTATTTAATCTATTCAGTAAAAGTTAAAAATAATCTTGCTCCTCAAAGACAAATAATCCAAAAAATTTATGTTAAGCACCTTTTAGGAGCCAACGAACCAATTACAATCTTAGACGCTCAAGCAGTAGGAGGCAGTTGTTCTTTAAATAATCAAGATAAAAGTATTTTCTGCTCCCAAAATTACTCTTTTGTCGATGAAGCAACAGATCCTATTTACATTCTTTTAAAAATTAACAGCTCAATTGATAATCTTCCAAAAACAAGCACTCTTTTCACAATCCAAACCGATACTGCTACTACAGAATGCGCCAGTTATCTTTGGCTAAAAGAAGAAAGTAAGCCTAATCCGATTAATTGGAATACTCCTTACGCCAGCTTAAATTCTAAGAATTTCTTTATCAGAATAAAAGATAAAAAGTTCTACGGTCAGGAACCAATAAGTATAAGCTCTGACCCCGGAGTAGACAAAACCACCCTTGAGGCAACTTGGCAAGAAAATGGGGTAGAAATGAGGCTTTTTATGTACTTCCAAAAAAAAGAGAACAATATGTGGGAAATGTATGAATTAAGAACATACAATGGGCAAACTCCGGGAGACTGGATATATTATAAAGATTCCTTAGGAAACAAAGTAGAAAGCATTTTGGGTTATCATAACTACCAACACGAAAGAAAATTTGTTCCTGTTGACAACCAAGACGCAGAAATTTATTGTTACCAATGCTCAATTAATGCTTTTCTTAGTAAAAATCAACCCCCATCTGAGTATGGTTATATTCTTGACCCACTAATCGGATTACCGGAAGGCAAGATTATTACTATCACCAATAACCCTTTAGTAGGATATGGGGTAAATGTTCTTCTTAAAAACCAAAATGGCGAAATTGTTAAAGACCAAAGAGGAATAAATTATAACTGGGAAGTAGTTGGCCCTAATATTGCCCAAATAAAACCGGATAGATTAGAAAGCAATGGCGGTTGTCTTTATGATATTCAGCCACCTTGTCCCCTAAATCATGTTGATGTCTCTGGAATTAATCCGGGAAAAACAGAAATTAAGGTTTCAGCAATAAGAGAAACAGACAGCGTGGTTCTTGCCTCTACTTCATTTCCTATACAGGTGATTTCTGAAAAGTCTTTACCTAATCCTGAACTTTGCTCCCTAGCCGGAGAAGTAATTAAAAAAGAGCGGGTTTCAAAATGCTGCGATGGATTGGTTTTAATTCCCCCAACTGATGATAGAACAGATATTTTTGGAACTTGTCTTAAGCCTTGCTATAAAGATGAAGATTGTCAAGAAAAAGAAATTTGTAGCCTAACTCAAAGCAATCAATTAGTTTGCGTTCCGGGAACAAGAACAACAGAGGAAATAAGACAAGTTAAGGAACAAGTTCAAGAACTAAGCCAAAAACAAAATCAGCTGCAAACTTTACTTAATAAAATTGTCGCTTTCTTAAAACGATTCTTTGGATTTAATTATTGAGTTTCTCTTCCTCTTAACAGCGGATTTATTTGGATATTTTGGGCGGTAACAGAACCGTCGGAATTTTCCTGGCCAAAAACAGCAACCTTTTCCCCAACCTTCAAATCCTGCTTTGTCGCCTGCTCGGCTTTATTTATTTGTGTCGTTTCCGAGATAATCACAATTTTGCTCGAACCATCTTGAAGCTTGACAGTAATCGATTTTTCATCAGCGCTAATAATTTCCCCATTTACCGGCCGAAAACCTAAACGATTTGCCCCAGCTCCCTGTCTTCCTCCCATCTGGCCAAAAAATTGCCTAGCCAAATTTTGCTGTTTGCTTTGCTGATATTTCATCCCGGCAAAAAATCCTACTCCACCACCAATTACTAAAGCCAGTATTATCAATAAAATTTTTAAATTTTCCTTTTTCATTTTTAAATTTTTTCTCACCTCCTTTTTATATTTTAAATTTCAATTTTAGAAAAAAGAAAACTGCCAATTGCCAAAACTAGCGTTGTTAAAATTGCCAAAACCAAAAAATCAACACTAAGTCCAAAATGAGTCCCATTAATCAAGCTAAAACGCAAGCCGTCAACCCCAAAAGACAAAGGATTAACCGCCGCGATAAAAGTAAAAACCTTAGGCAAACCCTGAAGAGGAAATAAAGCCCCGGAAAGGAAAAAAAGCGGCATTATTAAAAACTGCATAATCAGCTGAAAGCCCTGAAAGTCTTCCAAAACCGAGGCAATTGCCGTTCCCAAAGCGGTAAAAAATAAGGCAACCAAAAACATAAACAAAAGCGCTAAAGGTAAAGAAAAAATCTTTGGCTGAAAACCAAAAAACAAGGAAATTAAAAGAACAATTAATCCCTGAATTAAAGCCACCGTTGCTCCACCCAAGGTCCGGCCAATCATAATTTGCAGCCGGGAAACAGGTGCTACCAAAGTTTCTTTCAAAAATCCAAATTGCCTGTCCCAAATTATTTCAATTCCGGAAAAGACAGCGGTAGTCATCACCGTCATTGCTAAAATTCCCGGGGTTAAAAATTGAAGATAATTACCCCCACCAGCCCGTTGGTAAATTGGCCCAAAACCAAAACCCAGCCCCAGCAAAAACAAAAGCGGCTGAGCTAAAGAACCAATCATTCTGGAACGAGAACGAAAATATCTTTTTAGCTGACGTAACCAAAGAATGTAAATTGCGCTCATCGGTGAAACCTCCTTCTTAATCTCATTCTTTCAACAGCATTGGCTTTTTCATCACGAATTTCATGGCCAGTTAAGGCAATAAACGCTTCTTCCAAAGAATCTGTTTTAGTTTTTTCTTTCAATAAAGCCGGTGTCCCCAAGGCAATAATTTTTCCCCTATCAATAATTGCCACTTTTTGCGCCATTTTTTCTGCCTCTTCAATATAATGGGTGGTAAAAAAGATAGTAATCCCTTCCTTTTTATTTAAATCTCGCAAATAGGACCAAATATGATAGCGAGTTTGAGGGTCCAATCCCAAGGTTGGCTCATCCAAGAAAAAAATTTTTGGATGGTGAAGCAGACCCCGGGCAATTTCCAGCCTTCTTTTCATCCCCCCGGAAAAATACTTCACCAAATCCTTTCTTCTTTCCCAAAGTTCAACAAATCTCAACAATTCCTCTATTCTTTTTCTTCTCAAATCCTTGGGAACTTTGTATAAAACCCCATGGAATTCCATATTTTCAAAAGCAGTCAGTTCATCATCCAAAGAAGGATCTTGAAAAACGATCCCAAAGGATTGGCGAACTTTATTTGGCTCAATTTGGGGATCAAAACCGTTAATCAAAATCTTACCAGAAGTTGGTTTAAGCAAAGTAGTGAGCATTTTAATAGTCGTCGTTTTCCCCGCCCCATTTGGCCCTAAAAAAGCAAAAATTTCCCCTTCATCCACGCTAAAGGAAATTCCGTCTACGGCTACTAAATCAGGAAATTTTTTAGTTAATTTAGAAACCTGAATCATCATTTTTAGAAAATAACAAAAATATTATCCCCGCTAAAGTTGCCAAAACTGCTCCAAAAATAAAAGGGGCTGAGGGACTAATTTTAGACCACAAAAAACCAGCAACCAGCGAGGCAAAAAAAGTGCAAACACCAACTGCAGTCTGGTAAACACCGAAACTCGTCGCCAAACTTTCTTTTGGGCCAATCTGACTAATATAAGCTTTGCCTACTCCCTCAGTCATCGCCATATAAACACCATAGAGAGCAAAAAGCAACCAAATCAGAAAAACTGACTGGGAAAAACCAAACAAAAAGTAAATTAAGGCAAAAAAGAAAAAGCCAAAACCCAAAAGTTTCTTTGGCCCAATTTTATCGCTTAAAATGCCAGCAGGAGTGGAAAATAAAGCATAAAACAAATTGAAGACAACATAAGCAAAAACCGCCAAAGAAGTAGTCAAGCCAAGATTTTTTGCTCTCAAAATCAAAAAGGCGTCAGAACTATTGCCAAGGGCAAAAAGAATACTTGAAACAAGAAAGATTTTAAAAGCCGGATTTAAATTTTTAAAAGAAATTTTTGGCGACGGCAAAGTTTTTTCAAAAGATGGTTCTTCTTTTACCAAAGAAAGCAAAAGAAACACTCCAACCGCTCCAGGAATAAAAGCCAGATAAAATATTGGCCTTAAATTACCAGTAAAATAATTAATTAAAAAAACCGCGGCTAAAGGACCAATCACCGCCCCCAAAGTATCAAAAGCCCGGTGAAAACCAAAAGCTTTACCCCGAATTGAGCCATCAGTACTTTCGGCAATTAAAGCATCTCTCGCTGATGTTCTTGCTCCTTTGCCAAAACGGTCGGCAAAACGACCAAACAAAACCAGCGGCCAACTTTGGGCCAAACCGATAACAATTTTTGAAAAAGTAGAAAGAGAATAACCGGCAACAACAAAAATTTTTCTTTTTTGAAATTTATCAGAAAGCCAGCCAGAAATAACTTTTAAAAGACTAGCAGTCGATTCGGCAATTCCCTCAATTAAACCAACAATCGCTACTGGCGCTTTCAAGGTAGTAGTCAAAAAGATTGGTACTACCGGATAAACCATCTCCGAGGCAAAATCATTAAAAAAACTTACCAAACCTAAAACAATAACATTTTTTGATAATTTATTTTTATTCATAGCGCAAAGCTTCAATTGGTTGTAATTTTGCCGCTTTTTGTGCCGGATACCAACCAAACAAGATTCCAACCGCTGTTGAAACACTAAATGCTAAAATTATTGACGAAGGAGAAATCACAAATGGCAAGCTCATTGCTTTTGCCAAAATCCCAAAAATTCCCACCCCAAGCAAAATTCCTAAAACTCCGCCAAAAAAAGTAATAATCACCGCCTCCATCAAAAACTGGGTGGTAATAATTTTTTTGGTTGCTCCCAAGGCCTTGCGCAAACCAATTTCCCGAGTTCTTTCAGTGACCGTTACCAACATAATATTCATAATGCCAATTCCCCCAACAAGCAAAGAAATGGCAGCAATTCCCGCCAAAAGATAGGTAAAAGTTTGGGTTACTTGCGAAGCGGTGTTTAAAATATCCTCCTGAGACATAATTTGAAAATCAGCCGCCGTCGGGTCGGAAAGACGATGCCTTTCCAACAAAAGATAGCCAATTTGGTTTTGGGCCTCGGTCATTACTTCTTTGCTGGTAGTCTCCACGGCAATGGTGCTTAAATGGTCAACCCCAAAAACAGTTTTTTGGGCGGTAGTTAAAGGAATAAAAATTCGGTCGTCTTGGCTAAAAAATCCTGTTCCTCCTTTGCTTTTTGTTACGCCAATGACTTTAAAAGCAATTTTGTTGATTCTTATGGTTTCGCCAAGCGGATTGGCGCCTTCGCCAAAAAGATCGCTAATTACTTGAGGGCCTAAAACCGCCACTTTTGCCATCGTTTCTACATCGCGGGAAGAAATCGCTACTCCCTTTTCAATATCCACCTTGCGGACAGAAAAATAAGCCGGTGTTACCCCATAAATTTGGGTATTGGTATTATTTTTCCCAGCAGTTACTTGGGCATTTCTTGAATATTCTGGAGAAACGGTTTTCACCGTCGTAATCTTTGAAGAATCGGCAATTGCCTGAGCGTCTTCTTTAGTTAAAGTTGTTGCTCCACCCATTGCTCCTCTTATTCCGCCTTGAGAAATTCTTCCCGGCATAATCGTCAGTAAATTTGAGCCCAAAGCCTCAATTTGGTTTTCAATCAGATGCTGGGAGGCTTGACCTAAAGACAAAAGGGCAACAACACTGGCAATACCAATCACCACTCCCAAAGCCGCCAAACCAGTGCGGACTTTATTGGCTTTAAAAGTAATTAGACTTTCGGATAAAAGTTCTTTTAATTCCATCTTTAAAATCTCAAATCTTAAAACTCAAATGTCAAATCCACATCTTAAATCCCTAAATCTGTTTTTTTAGATTTTTAGATTTGAGATTTTGTTTTGAGATTTGACATTTGAAATTTGAGATTGATTATTACTTTCTGTTTGCCATTAAGTTCGTCTTTAATAATTTTTCCATCGCGAAGAGAGATTACTCTTTTCGCGTATTCAGCAATATCCGGTTCATGAGTAATTAAAACAATCGTATGGCCTTCTTTGTTTAATTTTTGAAAAATCTTCATTACTTCCTCTGCTTGACTAGTAGCAATATTTCCCGTCGGTTCATCAGCCAAAATTATTGCCGGGTTCATTGCCAGCGCCCGAGCGATCGCCACCCTTTGCTGTTCTCCTCCAGACAATTGCGAAGAGGTATGATAAATTCTTTCTCCCAAACCAACTGCTTCCAAAAGCTGGCGCGCCTTTTTCTCTCTTTCTTGGGGCTTAATTCCGCCGTAAATCATAGGCATCATAACATTCCTAAGAGCGCTTGTTCTCGGAAGAAGGTTAGAAGACTGAAAAACAAAGCCAATTTTTTTGTTGCGAATCTTTGCCAGCTCCTCGTCGGAAAATTTTGAAGTATCCATATCTTCAAGTAAATACTTTCCTGATGTTGGTCTGTCCAATAAACCTAAAATATGCATTAAAGTTGATTTTCCCGAACCAGAAGGACCCATAATGGCCACAAATTCCTCTTTTTCCACTTCAAAAGAAATATCATCCAAAGCTTTTACCTTTACCTCGCTGCTTTGGTAAATTTTGGAAATGTGAGAAAGAGAAATTAGGCTCATTTTATCTGGCTAACCTTCCGGCGCTACCCATTCCCGGCATTCCTCCAAAAGGAGAACTTCCGGTTTGAATTTTTGCTCCGGTTAGCCGTCCGGTAATTACCACCTCTCCTTCGGAAAGCCCGGAGATTATTTCTGTTTGGGTATCAGAAGAGATTCCCACCTCCACTTGCTTTTGTCTTTCTTTACCATTTTCCAAAACCGTGACTATGTTTTGGCCATTTTGTTTTTGAATAGCAGAAGAAGGAACGAGCAAAACATTGTCTTTGGCTTCAATAATAATATTTACCGAAGCGGCCATATTAGGCAAAACTTCCTCCGAAGAAGTATCAAACTGAACAATCACTGGATAATTGGTTACGCTGTTGCTAGTTGTCCCCAACCGGTCAACGCTGACTACTTTGCCAGTAAAAGTTTTATCCGGAAGACTATCAAGCTTAATTGTTGCCTTTTGCCCAGGTTTAACTACCGGCACATCCAATTCTGACAAATTAAAAGAGGCAATTGGTGTCCCTTCGGTGCGGATAACCGCTACCCGCTGGGAAGTCCCGGTTGAGGAACTGCCAATTACCATTCCCGGAACAAAATTTAAACCAGAAATTGTCCCGGAAACCGGCGCGGTGATTATCGGAGAAGTCAGTTGATAAGAAAGCCAGGCATTGTTTACCGCCACTTCGGCCTGAGAAACGACTGCCTGTTGATTTTTGTATTTTGCCTCAGCCGCCAACCAATCGCTGTTTTCTTGAATATAGGTTGGGTCGTTTTCCGGCAGTTCTCTTTCGACTGCATCATTGATAAATTTTTGATTTGCCTGCCACATAGCAGAATTTAAACTCCACAAGGTTGCCTTTGCCGATTCTAAATTATTTTTTGCTGATAAATAAGCACTCCAGGCAGAGGCATTTTTTTGCTTGCCAGCTAAATCCAACTCTATTTCCATGATTTTTTGTCCAGCTTTGACTTTTTCCCCATCCTCCACATAAACTTTTTTAACCATTCCTGTCGCCTGGGTAGTGACTTCAAAAATATTGGCGCTAACCACCGAGCCAGAAGCAGAAACTGTCCAGACAATTGTCCCTTTTTCTACTTTGGCAGTTTGATATTGGGGCTGTTGAGATTTTTTTCCTAAAATCCGCCAACTCAAAAATAACAAAACCCCAACCAAAACCACTACCACGGCAATTTTTTGACCCTTTTTTAATTTTTTCCAAAAAGAAATTATTTTCTTCATCGTGTTATATTATAGCGCATTTTTATCCTTTCTCCCTGAAAAAAAGCTGAAAGCCCTCTTTCGAGGGCTTTCTTTTTTTAATTTCTGGGAGTTAAAACCCCCTCCCAAAACCTCTTCTCCCAAATCCTTTTCCTCCCAAATAAGGTCCTAATTTTTGCCAATCAATTTTGTTTTCCTCAAGCCATTTTCGCTCTTCTTCACGAATTTGCCAGCGCTGCTGCCATTTATTTTGCCAGCGCTCAAGTAAGGCTTTTTTCTGCTCCTCACTGATTACTCCATCTTTAACCGCCTGATTGAGCTTTTCTTCCAGCAAAGAAAGTCGCTGTTTTTCCCTCTCCTGCCTTTCCTCATCAATTACTTTTTGAACCTCATTGGGGTTTAGATTAAATTTTTCAATTATTTTTTGAATTAAGGGAGGAAACTGGCTGGTTGAGGAACCGCTTTTCTTAAACAAATCAAACGGCCAAAAAGCATTTGCTGCCGTCGGCAAAGCAAAAACTACCGCCAACAAAATCGCCAAAAAGATTAGTAGATTTTGGATTTTGTGCTTTGAATTTTGGATTTTCATTTTTTCACCTCCTTTCACTTCCCTAAAATACCTTATTGTCCTGAAAAAATCCTGAAATTAAGAGGTTTTCAGGGGAAGTCTAACTGTAAAAGTTGTTCCTTTTCCAACTTTACTTACAACCTTCACCGAACCGTGATGAAGTTCAATAATTCTTTTTGCCAAAGCCAAACCCAAACCAAAACCACCCTTTGCTCTTGCTTTATCCGCCCGATAAAATCTTTCAAAAATATGAGGCAAATCAGCCTCACTAATTCCTATGCCAGTATCTTTAATTTCCAAAACTAATTTTCCTTTTTCCTGCCAAGTTTTTAGCCAAACTTTTCCACCCTTGGGAGTATATTTAACGGCATTATCTAAAAATATCAAAATCATTTTCTCCAAACTTTCCTCGTCGCCAAAAATTTTTCCTCCGCTACTTTCAATTTTTATTTTTATCTTTTTTTCCAAAGTCAAAGGCAAAATTTTTTGATAAGTAGAGTCAATAATTTTTTTAATATCAACTTTTTGAAAGGAAAGCTTCCGGCCGTTTTCTTCCAAACTTGCCAATGTTAAAAGATTGTTGGTAAGTGTCTCCAAATTTTCAATCTCTTCCAAATTACTTTTAATAAGTTTTTTTGCCTCCCCAAGACTCAATTTTTTATCTTTCAAAGCCACTTCATTTGAGGTTTTTAAAGCCGCTAGTGGTGTCCGCAATTCATGGGAGGCATCGGCAACAAATCTTTTTTGCTCTTCCAAAGCCTGCTGGATTGGTTTTAAAGTTTTTCCTGCCAAAAACCAACCGGCAGTGGCGGAAAAAACAAAAATCATTCCATTAATCGCTACCAGTCGCCAAATTATCCTTCTTTTTGCCTGCTCTAAATCTTTGGCAAAAAGCGGCTTTAGCCTCTCCATTCTTCGGGGAAGGCGCAAAAATGGCCCAAACTCCTCGTCTTCCCAAAATCGTTGTTGAATTCCTTTAAAACCTATCTCCAGTTCCTTAGTCGTAATCCGGTAAATTATGCCACTAAAAACCAAACTGATACTCATAATTATCAGCAAATACCAAAAAGTTAGTTTAATTCGCGCGGCACGAAACACGACAATAAAATTTCTAATGACTAATTTCTAATTTCTAATCAAATCCCAATTTCCAAATGTCTAATGCCTAAAATTTTTAGTCATTGGTCATTAGTCGTTTTTTAGGTCAATTAGGTCAATTAGAAATTAGGTTAATTTATCTTGTATCCAAATCCCCTCACTGTCTGGATAATTTCTGGTTTTCCAAGTTTTTTTCTTAGCCGGCCAACAAAAGCCTCAACTGTATTTGGCAAAATATCTGCCTCATAACTCCAAACATGGGCAATAATCTGCTGCTTACTTACCACTTTTTCTTTCTGGCGTAAAAGATACTCCAACAAGGCATATTCTGTTTTTGTTAAACTAATAATTTTTCCCATTCTGCGAACCTCGCTTTTAACCGTATCTAAAACTAAATCTTGTGCCTTTAAAACTGTTGGCAAACTTTCTTTTGGCCGGCGAGTCAAAGCCCTAATTCTGGCCAAAAGTTCGGCAAAGGCAAAAGGCTTAACCAAATAATCATCTGCTCCGGCATTTAAACCCTTAACTTTATCTTCTGTTTGTCCGAGGGCAGTTAAAATCAAAATCGGAGTTTGGATTTTTTCTTCCTCGCGGAGTCTCCGGCAAAAAGTGATTCCCTCCATTCCCGGAAGCATTAAATCCAAAATTATCAAATCGTATTCTTCGCCAACGGCCAAATCAAAACCTTCAAGACCATCATAAGCCAAATCAACAGCAAATCCTTCTTGCTGCAAACCCTTTTTAATTGCCGCAGCCAGTTTATGTTCGTCTTCAACCACCAAAATTCTCATCAGTTTAATTATACTTCCTTCCCTGAAATTTTTCTGAAAAACTCCCCTCTTGACAAATTTATTTTTGTATTGTACTATCATTTACAATGCCCTTAGTATTGGATCTAAAAAAACTTAGACCTTTAAAATTTGAGTGGGATAAGGGTAACAAAGAAAAAAATTGGTTAAGACATAAAGTTAAATTTAGCGAAGCAGAAGAGGTTTTCTTTAATCGGCCGTTAAAAACATTTTACGACATTAAACATTCACAAAAAGAAGACCGATTCGCCGCTTTAGGGATTACTAATAAAGGAAGAAAGTTAACTATTATTTTTACTATTAGAAATAAAAAAATTAGAGTTATTTCTGCTCGAGATCAAAGCAAAGAAGAAAGGAGGTTTTATGAAAAAAGGTAAAACTTTGCCAAAATTTAAAAATGAAGAGGAGGAGCAGGAATTTTGGGCCACCCATAATCTAACCGATTACTTTGATAATTTCAGGGAGGTAAAACTTGATTTTTCAGAACTTAGGCCCTCGACAAAATCAATTACCATTAGACTTCCAGAATCGCTTTTGTCGGCCCTAAAAAATCTTGCCCATCAAAAAGATGTCCCCTATCAATCTTTAATGAAAATTCTTCTAGCGGAAAAAATAAAAGAAGAATATTCTTCTTAATTTCCCTCTTGACAAATTAGCAGTCTTTGTTGTAGACTGCTAAATGAAAGGAGGTGAGGAAAGATGGCAATCATTCGCTGGGAACCAACTTTTCCTCGCTGGTTTTGGCGCTGGCCAAGTCTTTGGGAAGAAGAGGAAGAATGGCCAGAGCTGACCGTGACTGAGGGTTTGGATGTTTATGAAACAGAAAATGAAGTCGTTGTTAAAGCCGCGGTTCCCGGAGTCCCGGCAGACAAGGTTGAGGTAACTTTTGAGGACGGGGTTTTGCGCATCCGCGGCAAGGTTGAAGAAACTGAGGAAGAGAAAAAGCGCAAGAAAGTTGTTTATCGGGCGCAGCGAATGGCTGCCTTTGACTATACCACCACTTTGCCTCGAGCAGTAAGCCCGGATAAAATTCAAGCCGAGGTCAAAGATGGGGTGGTAACCGTCAAAGCACCTATCGCTGCCCAAGCCAAACCCAAAAAAATCACGGTCAAAGCCAAATAATTTTTGGTTTTCCTGCCCCTCGCCTCAGGCGAGGGGTTTTTATTTGGCCTTTTTCAGCACCTCATCAAGATTTTCAAATTCCACTTCTTTGGGAATCTCAAAAAGAGAATTAGCAATTGTTGCCGGCTGACAACTTTCTTTATATTTTTCTGCTTCTTCAAGAATTTTTTCTTTATTGGGAACCTGCTGGTTTGCCAATCCTTGTTGTTGCAATCCAGCCAAGGAAATCATCATTCCCTTTTTTGTTGCCGGCAACCAAAACCACATCTTGTCATCTTTCATAATGGTAATAGTTTGCTGATTTTGCCTCGTTGTTACCTCGGCCCTAATTAAATCTTTTCCCTTTAAATAAACCGTCATTTTGTCTCCATTTTCCAGTTGATACTGGCATTTCAAATTGGCTGACTTTTCTAAAGCCTGCCTAATTGAGCCAAAAACCCCCTCTTTTTGTTCTTCGGTTTTTACTTCACTCGGAGCGGGAGATGGTTTTACCTCTTGAGGCTTTTGTCCTGACAGACCCTTTGAAAACCAAACTAATCCACCCACAACTAGCAAAGCAATAATTACCAAAAAAATTTTATTTTTCACCTTCTTCACCTCCTCTATTCAGGGAATTTACTAATTTTAAAATTTCTGAAGAAAAAAATAAACCCCGCCTGTTTGGCGGGGTTTTTATTTAAAAAACTGGTCTATCTTCTAAAAGTGAAGAACCAGTTATAAGGACTTCAAAGCGGCCTGGTAGGTTTCCAAAGCTTGCTTTTTGGCGGACTGCATTTTACTCCGAGCCTCGGCAACCGCTGTTTTGTAATCCTGATTTGCTTTTTTGAGAGCTTCAAGATAGGTCTTCCTAGCCTGAATCCTGGCATTTTTATCAGTAGCAGACTTTAGAGCGGCCTGATAGGTTTCCCAAGCTTGTTTTTTGTCCGACCGCATTTTGTTGCGGGCATCAGCCACCGCTGTTTTGTAATCCTGATTTGCTTTTTTGAGAGCTTCAAGATAGGTCTTCCTAGCTTCTATTCTAGCCTTGTTTTTCTCTTGCCATTGACTTTTGGTTAATTTGGGTGTTGGAGTTGGGTGCAATCTAGGAGCAGCCAAAACAGGCACCGTTAAGCTAGCAAACAGGAAACCAGCTAACAAAAAAACTATAATAAGAAAACGCTTTTTCATTCTTTCTCACCTCCTCTCTTTATAATCTTTATAATAGAGACGGATAATAAAGACAAAAGTTTCACTTCTGGTAACGCTGAATTTCCTGAAGACGACGAAAGGGAGAGAAGGAAAGAATTTTTCTAATAAGAAAAATAAGAGCAATAAGGGAAAGCAAGAGCACAATTGCCAATTCTTTCTCCAAATCTTCCCAAAAGAAGCAAGCTATTGCCGGCAGTTGAAAGGCAAACTTTTCCCAGTCAAATTCTAAAGTGCTTATCAGCTCAAACGTCCCTTTAGAAACAAATCCGGCAATTGTGTGATAAAAGCTAAAGGTTAAAATTAGAAAAAAAGAAAGAAAGGGAAATAAAACGGCCAAGAGAAATCGCCTTACCCTGTTTTTCTCCTCCAGGGAAACTTTCAGCATAATTTTTTTAGTAAGTTCATTATTGTTCATAAGTTATTTGATTAATTGAGCCAAAACAATTTTTCCCCTCCGAATACGAGTTTTTAAGGTATTGATCGGTAGATTAAGGTTTTGAGCTAATGCTTGATAACTCAAGCCGGCAAAATAATAACCACTAAGTGGCTCAAAATAGATAGCCGGCAATCTGCTCAAGGCTTTCTGAAGACTAACAATTGCCTCTTTATGAATCAGTTTCTCTATCAACGACGGTTCTTCGGATGGTAAAAATGGTATTTGCGATTCCAAAGAAGTTAAGCGACTGTTTTTTCTTAAATAGTCCAAACAAAAATTGGTAGCGATTTTATAAAGCCAGGATTTAAATGACTTTTGCCGTTTAAAATCATTGAGATGTTTAAACGCCCGAATAAAAGTTTCTTGGGTCGCGTCGTCAGCCGCCATAGGATCCTTCAAAATTCGAAAGGCATGACGCCAAATGGGTTTCTGATAACGCTTAACAATAGCCTCGAATGAAGAAAGGTTTCCCCGAAGGACTTCTAAAATAAGTTGGGCATCTGTCTTTTCCATTCTTTCGACTATATATTATACGTCTAATTTCAGAATAAGTTTCCTGTTTGTCCTTCCCTAGTTCTGTCTTGCTCCGGCGGCTGGATTCGGACCAGCAACCTCGTCCTTAACAGGGACTCGCTCTACCGTTGAGCTACGCCGGAATGTGCCTAAATTTTCTAATTCTCTAATTATCAAATTGCAAATTGGATTTTAATTTTTTCAGGGTAGCAATTAGTATTTTAACAATTTCATTGTTTTCCTGCAACAGAGGAGTTATATCTTCACTTTTTAACAAAGACGATTCTTTGATTATTTCTAACCAGTATTTTGTTTCTTTTGCCTCTTTTAAAGAATGATTAATCTTATAAAGAAAGTCTTTCTTAGAAACAGCTTCTTGAGCTTCAATTAGATTTGCTCCTATCGAGGTACTCGATCTAACAACCTGATCGGCTACCGTAAAACCCGCTGGATTTTTAGGTAATTGGGAGGAAATTTTTATAACCGCTATTCCAAATCTTTTAGTTCTTTCTAGTAAACTAACTTTATAATTCTCAATCTTTCTCATCAATTCGCAATTAGATAATTAGGTAATTTGATAATTAGGTAATTAGGTAATTACTCAAGATAGTCCTGTAATTTTTTCCTTCTTGAGGGGTGTTTTAGTTTTCGCAACGCCTTACACTCTATTTGTCTTACCCTTTCTCGAGTAACACCAAAAGCTTTCCCTACCTCCTCTAAAGTCATTGGCTTGTAGCCATCCAAACCGAACCTCATTTTTAAAACTTTTGCCTCTCTTTCGCTGAGGGTATCTAAGACCTCTTTAATATTTTCTTTCAAAAGCTCTTTTGAAGCACTCTCATCAGGCGAAGGATGAGAAGTATCCTGAATAAAATCTCCCAGCAAAGAATCGCCATCATCCCCTACCGGCTTTTCCAAAGAAGTGGTTGACTGGGAAATTTTTAAAATTTCTCTTACCCGCTGGGAACTCATTCCCAATTCATCGGCAATTTCCTCTGGCGTTGGTTCCCTATCCAATTCCTGCATCAATTTTCGCGAAGCACGGTATAACCGGTTTATTGTCTCTACCATATGAACAGGGATTCTAATTGTTCTTGCCTGGTCGGCAATTGCCCGGGTAATTGCCTGTCTTATCCACCAGGTGGCATAGGTGGAAAATTTATATCCCCGCCGCCAATCATATTTTTCTACTGCCCTCATTAGACCCTGATTTCCCTCTTGAATTAAATCCAAAAAGGTCAATCCCCGACCAACATATCTTTTAGCAATAGAAACCACTAGTCGCAGGTTTGACCTAATTAGTTTTTGTTTTGCCTTTATATTTCCCTTTTCAATTTTCTGAGCCAGGTCAACTTCTTCTTCGGCGCTTAAAAGAGGGACTTTACCAATCTCTTTAAGATACATTCTTACCGGATCGGTTAAGGTTTTATCCTCTAGAGTGGCTAAAATTTCTAACTCCCGGGTTAGTTCTAAAGCCGCCCTTTCATCCTCAACTATCTCTTTCTCAGTAATTGACTCAAAAACATCAATCTTTTCCCGCAAGAGCCGGTCATAAAGATCGTCAAGCTCTTCTATTCTTTCTTCGGCATCAGGAAAAAGCTGGAGAATCTCTTCCTGGGTAACAAACCCCTGTTTTTTTCCTTTTCCAATTAATTTAGAAACATCAACTTTCTTTTTACTCATATTTATATTTTACTCCTTTTTACTCAGCTCAGCTAGCCTTACTCCTAAATCGCGAAATTCTTTGCTTAGTTTTTCTAAAGTTTTTTCTTTGCCTGCTTGGGTTTCTAATCTCTCTATCTTCTCTGCCAGTTGTTTTAACTGCTCCTTGATGTAAATTTTTTCCAATTCCAGAAGAGTTTTTTGAAATTCTTTTTTAGTTTTATCTTCATCTTTTAAAACCGATTCTAAATCCAAAAGATAAAGTCGGTTAAAAGTTTCTTCCAACTCTGGAGGAATAAGTTTTGCCAATTTTTGACTGCTGGTTTTTTGATATTTCTTTAAGTATTCCCTTAAAATCTCTAGGATCCTTAAAAATTTCATGGTTTTCACCAAGCTAAAAACTTTTCTTTTAACTAACCACTTCCAATTCCCACTTTGAAAACTCAAGGCCAAAAGATATTCTTCCAAAATCTCCCGCCGGTTTTTAGAACCTTTTTCCGAAGCAGTTACTAAAGGAGAGATATTTTGACGGGAAACAAATTTTTCAATTTCACTAATAATTGCCTCTTCTCCGACTTCCAACCTTTTGGCTAAAACCTGAATATAATGAGATTTAACAATCTGGTTACTAATTTTCGCCAAAACCGGAATTAAAATTTGACCAATTTTTCTTTTCTCTTCCGCTGTTTTTCCCCCAAAGCGAGAAAAGGCAGAGTTCAAAAAGTAATCATAAAGAGGAATCGCCTCGCTCACCAGCTGTCTCCACAGTTGGGGATTTTTTTGGGCAACCTCATCGGGGTCCTTACCTCCTTTTATCTGGACTACTTTCATTTCCATTCCCCATTGGTCGGCAACTTCTGCACCCCGCCAGGCGGCTTGATTTCCGGCGATATCTGCATCCAGAGCAAAAACAAGATTTTTAGTAAACCGAGAAAGGAGCTGTACCTGAGAAGAAGTTAAAGCCGAACCCTTAATGGCAACCACATTTTTTACCCCTGCCTGCCAAGAAGAAATTGCGTCTAGTTCTCCCTCAACCAAAATTACCTTATCTTCCTTCTTAATCTCCTCTTTGTTTTCAAAAAGCCCATAAAGTAGCTCTGACTTGTGATAAATCATTGTTTCCGGGGTATTAATATACTTTGCTTCCTGCCCGCCGGCAGGCAAACCTTTTGCCTGGGGAATCAAAATTCGCCCGGCAAATCCTCGAATATTTCCCCGATGATCGCGAAGGGGAAACATTAGTCGATGGCGAAAACGATCGTAATGCTTGGAGCCTGAAGCCTGAAACTTGAAACCTGGAATCACCAAACCCGCTTTTTCTAAATCCTCAACTTTATAACCTTTTTTCCCTACCAAAAATCTTTGGAGTCCATCCCACATATTCGGAGCATAACCAAGCTGAAATTTTTCCAAAGATTCTTTTTTAATCCCCCGACCCAAAATATAATTTAGGGCAACCTTGCCCACCGGATGATTTAAAAGTAAAAAATGGTAAAACTCGGCCGCCAAATGATTAATCTCATATAAAAGTTGACGGTTCCTTTCGGCATCTGACGGTTGGTAACTGGTGAGTTTAACCCCGGCTCTTTTTGCCAACTCCCGCAATGCCTCTCCAAAATCAATATTTTCTATTTTCATTAAAAATTTAAAAATATCCCCACCTTCATTACAGGCACCAAAACAATGCCAAATTTGCCGTTCAGGAGAAACAATAAAAGAGGGAGTCTTTTCTGAATGAAACGGACACAAAGCCTTAAAATTTCTTCCCGCCTTTTTAAGAGGAATATACTGATTAATGAATTGAACAATATCAATCTTTCTCTTAATCTCTTCAAGTTGATCGTTCATTCCAGTTTGATTTTACCACAATCGGAGCCAAAAACTCTAATTTTTTCCGCATATTTTCCGCAAAATTAACGCGCAATGATTTTCCTCGAAATGTTTTTATAAAAATCAACCGTCACTTTTTCAATATTAGGTTTAAGTGAAAAAGATTGGCTAATTTTTGAATTGATATTTGTCATAAAAAATTAATCTTTTTAGGAGGAAGGTTATTTCTTAATAAAATTTTCCTCGTATATCATCGTTTCTCCAATATATTTTCTAATGTGATTATTTTTAAATGGGTATCTTTCCCACATTTCTTCAACAGATTCTTCTAGAATATTACCCATAGGCGTAACACAATTTTCCTCGCCAATTGATGGTGAACCAACCATCTCCCCGTCAGAATTTACGAGGATAACAGAACCCTTACCTATTCTTTTCCAGTCGGCCAGACTAATAGAGGGAGCCAGTCTCTCTTGTTTTTTATATCGACAGACTTCTTCCCAAATTTCCTCCAAATATGGATTGTTTAAATACTCTTTCGGCAAATTTTTCCCCCGATTTTTTGGTGCCGGCGTCAAGTATTTAACGTGTTTTACGCCCAATTCATCTCCTTTTTTAAGAACATATTTTGCATCTTCTATTGACCTTCCCAAAAGAACCATTGCCAAATAAGTAGGGATATTTCTTTTTACGATTTTCTGGATGCCACTTACTACCTCATCATATTTTCCTCTAACCCGATTGTGAGTTTCTGGGGTTCCATCGATTGTTGACTCAAAATAGACTATTTTTCCTGCTAAAAAATCAGCAATCTCGTCGGTTACCAAAGTAGCGTTGGAATCTATTGCCACATAAAATCCTAAATCCTTAGCTCTTTCGACAATTTCTTTAAAATCTCGACGAAGCAGAGCCTCTCCTCCGGTCAGATTAATTTTCAAAACACCAGCATTTCTCAAATTTTTTAAAGCTTTCACAATTTGTGATAGTTTCAACTCCGGAAGATAGGCTGATTCTGAACAATAAATACATTTTAAATTACATCTGCGCGTTATCTGAAAGCCAACATTCAGCGGCCCTTTAGTCAGGAACTTCCCATTAACTTTAGAAACATAATACAAGTTACTTTCAGGATCATAACTTACCCTTGAATAAACTTTTCTACTTTTTGGGCCCATTTTTAACTGCGGTGTGTATTTGAAAAACCCCCGCATGTCAGCAGACAGGCGAACCGATTTTATTAACGGGTTCGACAGACAGAACTCCCATCACCCCACTTCCGCCCGTCGTTGCCAAAAAGCGGAAGCGGAAAGGACGATTTCAAGTTTTTCTAATCCCGCTCTGCGGGATTGTTCGGCTCTGCCGAGCTTAGCGGCAAATCAATTTCTTCCTTTTTATTATCTGATTTTGTCAGTCTACAATCAAATTTTGGATATGCTTCAGATAAACATTCTAAAATACAATTCGTAATTTCTCGAGCATCATCAGTAACGCTTGGCATAAGTGGTAAATCATAAGTGGGTATTCTATGAAAACGATGTAATGGATTTATACATTTTTGATAAACGGATTCTCTCACTGCCCCCCAGTTAGTATGCATATAGCCAGAAGTATAGCTGTAATACTTATCATAAACTTCCTTGAGTCCGACTTCTTCACTAATCTTTCTTAAATTTACAGAATCCCAATGACCTAAATTTATTGGAACAAACTCAATCCACTTATCTTCATTGGCAAGATAATCTAAATCATTAATTCCGATACTGCTTATTTCTTGTCCTATTTCTTTCAATTTCAGATAGAGTAATTTAAGTTGTCCAGTTCCATAAGAACGGTAATCATCCCAAATACGAAATTCTCCTTTTTCTTTTTTAAGTAGATACTTAAAGGTAATATACGCCTCAACTAATGATCTTAACGCCAACCTGCCCGTAATAGAAAGTGGAGCTCTATAAAAAATGATTTCAATAAAGAGTGTTAGTCCATAAAGAGCTATACCAAATGCTCCTTCATGTCTTGAATTTATACCTGACGTTTTAGAGGTAGCAAAAAAATGGTCAATAAGTTTATTCCGAACTTCTATAGTTTCTTTAAAATAGTGCTTTCTGGCATTTTCCATTTCTTCAGATAACGTTTTTTGCCTATTTTTTATTCTTTCACTTACAACTTCTTCCGGAATACACCCCGTTTGCTCAAAACAATATTGCCAAAATTTCCGCGACCATTCACTGTGGCCATTTTTGTTTTTTGGATCTCTTGGGGTACCTATTTCAGACGCCCGGATAAATGGTTTAATGTGCCGTAAGTCACCATAATTTGGATATTCTAATACACCTTTTATGGTATCGTTTATATCTTCAATCGTGCTAGAGAATTTTATTTTCCCTCCCACAATTTGACACAACAATTTAATCCATCTGCAATCAGTTGCTTCTTCCGACTGGTGCCAAAAAGTTTTTGATACGCCTATAGAAAGTTTTTGCCAATCATCTTTTACTACTGGCTCATCTAAAAATCTTTTCCAATCGTGAAGTGCTGGTAAGTCAGGAAAAAGAAGCAAAGGACGTAAAACGATTTTTACCTTGTCGGACCAACTTGTTGCTGTTTTAATAAACTCTATTCTCTTGTCTTTGGTAAAATTGCTTATTCCGGTTAATGTTATATCATAACAATCTTGATTTTTGGATACATAATCCGCAATATGCCTAAAAAAATTGAGAGCAGTTTCTCTTTCTATATTCCCAATTACTAAAATCGCCCACAGCATTTCTGGTAATCGTTCATCAATCCATGATGAGGGCGTCATATTTATTTGTAATAATGGGGGCTTTAATTCTTTTTTAAATCGTTTATGCTCTGAAAGTTTTGTTTCCATTTTTTGTCGAGCGTTTATTTTGTGATTATCAGACATATTTATTTTAATAAATCTTTAAATACCTCTAATGCCGTCAATAAACTTTCTTCTCTCAGCGCTTTGTAATATTCTGGTTTGTGAATTGGTTTATCAACCTTTCTCTCACCCTCAAGCAAAGTAATGATATTTAAATCGATATCAAAATATGAAAGTAGAGTATGGGTTGAGGGGCTACCATATTTAACATGGTTAGAAGTAGAATAATCACCGCCGAGTTGACTTTCCAGCTGGAATAATACAAAAGCAAGATCGGGATAAACTTGTTTAAAAAGCGTAAAGTCAACCAAGATTCTTTTTAACATTGCATTTTCTGTATACGCTTTGCACTCCATCGCTATTTTAAATTTTCCATCAACATGAACATGGACATCTGTTCGCAGTGGATAATAAAAATCATTAATGTGTTCCTTAATAAATTTTTTAACCTCTGGACTTTTTACCCTTTCAATGTATTCTCGTTTAATTGGAATTTTTACAGTTTCCTTGTCAAGAGATAACCTTCTAGGATCTCTCCCTAATTCTTTCCATGCTATTTCAATTAAACTTTTCGCTAAACTTTCAACAAGCATTCCTTTGCCGGCTCTAATAATCCCGCCGTAAGCTCGGTCTTCTGATTCTTTGGCTCTTGTATCAATACCTTTAACTAAGAATTCATAAGCATTGATAAGAGATTGTATGTCTTTTGAAAATTTTTTATCCATATTTTTTAAAATAAACTTGTATTGACTTGGGTATTTTTTAGTCTATCCTCTGCTTTTTTGCAGTAGTCTTCTGATACATCAATACCAATATAATTTCTGGATAATCTTTTAGCTACGGCGGTGGTTGTTCCTACACCATTAAAAGGATCTAAAATTATATCTCCTTTATAACTAAACAATTTTAACACTCGCTCGGCAAGCGCTTCCGGAAACATTGCAGGATGTCCGTATTTCTTCATGTTATACTCGGGCTGAATGTCCCATTTCGCATAAACCCATTTTTTAAACTCATCAGCAGTTATATCGACATTTTTCCAATTTCCTCCATGCCTTAAGTCGCCTTTGCAAAAAATTTCAAGAAATTCCCAAGTGTATTTTAAGTAAGGATTGCTTGGACTTTTCCAACTTCCCCATGCAGTATATTTACAGCTGTA
>Ga0272448_1000310_pt1 | contig 76333 bp, 56 predicted proteins | sample YNPCB0191_FD_202220 | JGI IMG/M metagenome (GOLD analysis project Ga0272448, IMG submission 202220) | Hot spring sediment microbial communities from Yellowstone National Park, WY, United States - YNP-CB-019-1 | ecosystem: Environmental > Aquatic > Thermal springs > Hot (42-90C) > Sediment...
GTGTATGCCCGCTTGCAGGGGATCATTTCCACCTGCCGCAAGCAGGAGCGAAACGTCTATGCGATGCTGCGTGCGCTGTTCGCCCATCAGCCGGTCCACCTCCTCGCCGGAGGTAGGTAGTTACCTTTGGTGTCTCTGTCCTGAGTATACTCAAACAGGTGTTGGTAAACGGGATGGACCACTTTCTGGCACCTGCGGAACCCACACTGTCCCAATCCTACACCCCAGACCGATAATTGCCTCCCGGTGATCCTCGTACCAGGTACGCAGTTGCTCGCGCTCGTCGGGATCAAGTGTGTAACTGGATTTGCCCACTACCTTTCCACGTCGCAAGCATAGGTCATACAGAATTGCCCGGTAGGTTTGCCTCGTCAGCGCTGCCACACCTGGCGCAGCCAGGTAGTATGCTTGAGTATCCTCATTACAAATGAAGGCCGGCAATGCGCCCAGCCCGTCCATACCGCTGCACATGATGAAAAAATCAGCCGGAGGCACGGGTTCCCCATAGATGAATTCGATCAACTCATCTACAGAAGGCTCGCGTTGATACGTCCGGTAGAAACGCACCGTAGCCTGGGCGGCATCGTACCCCACCCACGGCTCGCCGCCAATGCCCAAGAATAGTGTGTGCGCGGTGTGCAACCGGGTAATCTGCTGCAACCTGGTGATCCACAGTCTCACCTGTTCGCCGTCCGCCGATGGCAGGACAGACAAGTCACCATACACTCGTACGCGCACATTCCACTTGGCATAGAAGTCCAGCCACTCATCGCTGGTCAACATGATATGCAGCGTTTTCAATGCGGTCAGGCGATAATAGCTGGGACTGCGCGTCAGAACTGGTCGACTGAATAAGGGCACAAAAAGGACAGGCAAACCGTGGCTGAAAAACACCTCAAGATTGTGTAGGCCATAAGCGGTTTGGGTGAGGGCCACTTGGATAAAAAACTCATCCGAGCCTTCCGATAAATTGGTAGTAGCGAGCACCCAGCGCCGGTTACCGTCAGGCACAAAGATACCCACCTGCGGCAGTCGGCCCATCTGCTGTACAGCCTCAATCACCTCTTCATCGGTTGGCAGGGCCAAGAACGTTTCGCGGTCCAGCAACATTCTGTCTGCACTATGCATCGGCTTGCTCCGCGCAAGGCCGGGTTCCAAACATCTTCTATTTTAGCCGCCCTCCCACACAATTGGCCCCTCAATTCACCACGCCGCCTCACTACCCACCGCCCTTGTTGGTTGTTCCCGCTTCTCAGACCATACCTGCAGCACCCAATGGTCTGCATCTCACTCACCGCACGGCCCAGGCAAAACTAACCTCTGAAAACCAGGGACGGGCGCTAGGGAGATAGAAAAAGACGCCCGGGCGGGATGGCAGGAGGACGGAGAAATTCCGGAGGGACCCCGGGTCCCCTGAATTGGAATCCATCGGTGCTCCTTTCGGGCCGGACACAGGGAACGAAAAAGCGGCCCCGCCGGGACTTGACGGGAGCCGCCTTCTGTGGTATGCTATGGGCGACTTCCGCGCCGCTCTGGCCGGCGTGGAGACGGGCCCTCTGTCGGTGCCGCAACCACCGCCGAGGGCGTTTTTATTTGGAAAGGTGCAATTCACAATATACCCCAAAAGGGGCAATTTGTCAAACGCGGCCGGACAGGGATTCTGCCACCTGTTTACCGCTCCCCCGCTCCTCTGCTTTCCCGCTCCCCTGCCCCTCCGCTTTCCTGCTCCCTGCTCCTTGCTCCCTGCTCCCTGCGCCTTGCGACCTGCGAGAGGAATGCTTCTCGTAATCTCACACAAAGGCACAAAGACACAAAGAAAATCTCTGTGCCTCTGTGTCTTTGTGTGAGAGAAAAATCTTGTACGACGTGGTTTCAGGGCCGTTAGACCCCCGTTTTTCGCACATTGTACGACACCCAGAGGGGGTGTCGGGAAATACAATACTGATTGTATGGTGATTTTACCACCTGTTCCCCAGAGGGTCAAATCCGCTTCGGGTCGGGCGCTAATGCGATGTGTCTGGGCAGAAAAAGCGGACTGCAGGGGGATTGGGCACAGGGCAGGGGGCGGCAACGTCTCCGCACGAGTGCGGGGTGGGGAAGCGGAGGAAGGACTACCGGTCTTCCTCGGGGGTACGGGCCCCGATCTCGGCGGCCAGCGCGTCCAGGTCGGCCCAGAGGGCGGAGAGGTCGGCGGGGGCGGCGGAGGAGGGACGGGCCGGGACCAGATGGGCGATGACCCGGCCGTGACGGGTGATGGCCACCGTCTCGCCCCCCTCCCAACACAAAGGGCACAAAGGACTCACAAAGAACACAAAGGGATAAAAAAATCATCCTTCGTGTCCTTTGTGTGGCCTTTGTGCCCTTCGTGGTTTTTACGAAACGATTCTTGGGTAGGGAGTTACGGCTCCTCCGGCCATTCGGTGGTGCAGCCGTAGTCCTGGAGGAGTTTCTCCAGTTCCGCCCGCAGCCGGGCCATTTCGCCCGTGGGGTCGTGCACTTCCAGCAACACGGAGGCATCCCGCAGGTCCTTCAGCCGCTGCGCCGCCTGCAATAGCGGGTAGAGGAGACCGGCGCTCGTCCGCACCCGCAGGGTGAGGGGCCGCCGCTCCGGGGAGGGCGGCGGGGGCGGCGGCGCCTCCGGCGACACCAGCACCGCCCGGGGGTCCCGGAACACCTCCTCCGGCACCTCCTGCCGCACGTAGACCTGTTCGCCCACGCGCACGCCGAAGAGCCCCTGCTGCACCCCCTCCGCCACGGCCTGGTGGACCACCCGCTGGGGGTCCCGAGGCATGGGCTGCCCCGCCACGCCGGTGAAGAGGTTGCTCACCTGGGAGAGGGGCACCTCCCGGGCCTCCTCCACCCGCAGGGTCTCTTTCAGGTACTCCGGCGCCACCCGCTCCAGCAGGATGCCTGCCCCCTCCAGGGCCTGGCTCACGTACTGGTCAAAGGATTTGGCCCGGATGGCCTCCGGACTGTGGACGGAGAGGCGGGTCAGGCCGCCGTCGCCGGGACGGTAGATGTCCTGGTAGGCCTGCCGCAGCAGGGCCTCCACCTCCGCCTCTTTGTCCTTCCACTGGTCCTGGACCTGGTCGCGGTCGTCCCGCTCCAGTTCCTTGAACGAGGGGGACTGGACGATCTCCCTCAGGGCCAGCCAGCGCCGGACGGCGGCGTGCAGGGCGGCCAGCCGGGCCGTCTCCGGGACCAGGAAGACCAGCATGTTGCGGTTGGTGCGGAGGCCCTCCCCGGCAAACTGCACCGCCTGCATCATCCACTCCCGCGGGTCGGGCGCATCCAGGGGGAGCACCACCAGAGTGGGCTGGGCCCGGTCGGGCACGTTGCGGGGGTCCTCCGGCGCGATGACCACCTGGAAGACCCCGCCGCCCTTTCCGGCCAGCCGCTCCAGCCAGTCCCGCAGCGCCTCCTCCACCCCCTCCGCCGTCACCTCCGCCTCAAAGTCCAGGATGACCTTGTTCAGGTTGGGCCGGGCGGTGAAGAGGTAGCGGCGGTCGCGGTAGCGCAGGTACCAGAGCCCCTCCCGCAGCCGTCCCAGGACCTCCGAGGCCATGGCCGGGTTGATGTCGGGGCGGAGGAGGGCGGTGCGGATTTCCTCCTCGGTGGCGCCCACGTCCCGGGTGGCGGCGGAGATGCTGTACAGGAAGGCACAGGTGGCGGCCCCCCGGCCCAGTCCCTCCCGGGCGTACTCGCCGCCCAGCGACTGCTCTATCTCCCGGGCCCGCTGAAGGATGTCGCCGGTCACCACGGCGTCCATGCCGCTATCCAGGAGGCGCACCACCTCGCCGCGGATGTGGCGGTCGGCCAGGTCCACGTGGTGGGGCTGGATGAGGAGGGCGGAGCCGGGGCGCTGGCTCCAGAGCCGGCGCAGGACCAGGGCCAGGAGGCGCAGGGCGCCGCGGGTGCGCTGGAACTGGGGGTGGGGCCCCCAGCGCTCGTAGAGCAGGTCTATCAGTTCCGGGTGGAAGGGGTAGGCACTCAGCATCCGCTCCTTGTAGTCGGGGGAGCGCAGCCGGTCGGGGAAGAAGCGGGCGTACTCGTCGTAGTAGTCCCGCAGGGCGTCCACAGCCCTCCGGTGCTCCCGTTCGCCGCCGACGGAGCGGAAGAGGCGCCGCCGCAGGACGCCGAAGACCTCGTCCTGGGCCACGGGCGTCTCCACCAGTTCCATCCGTCCCAGGACCTTTTTGGCGTACTGGAAGAGCCGTTCGGCGGCCTCCTGGTTCTCCGCGGCGACTTCCAGGGAGGAGGCGGGGAGCGCCAGGACCAGAACGCATTGGGGGACGGCGCTCACGGCGGCGGTGAGTTCGCCCAGGAAGGCGCCGGTCTGCTCCATCAGGTTGCTGTCGCCGACTTTCACCGCGCGGGCCTTGACCAGGTATTCCAGGACCTCGTCCATCAGGATGAGCGCGGGGCGGAAGCGGTGGAGGAGTTCGGTCAGGCGGGCGCCGCCGGGGGCGGTGCGGGTCTCGTCGGCGCCGGCCAGCATCTCGTAGGCGGAACGGCCGCCCAACTGGACGGCCAGTTCGCCCCAGAGGGTCCGCACGGTGAGGCCGTCCCCGGTTCGCCGCTCGCGGACGTCCAGCCCCCGGCCGTCCAGGACGGCGACGCGGATGTCCGGGGGAAGGGTGCGCAGGTTCAACCGTTCCAGGATGGGCCGGACGGCTTCGTGCCCGGCGACGGGGTCCGGGGAGCGGGCGATGTGGTAGAGGGCGGTCATGGTGTGGGTTTTGCCGCCGCCGAAGGGGGTTTCCAGGCGCAGGACGGGGGCGCCGCGCTCCAGGCCGGCCAGCCGTCCCACCACCCGCTCCAGCAGGTCGGAGAGGGCGCGGGTCATGTAGGTGCGGGTGAAGAACCGCTCCGGGTCGGTGTAGTCCCGGTCCGCCGAGCCCTGCATCACGTGGTGCAGGCTGATGGCGAAGAGGGAGGGGTCGGGGTCCCGGGAGAAGACGTCCGGGTGCGGTTCGCAAACTTCCCAAACCCGTTTCGCGCTCTGTGCGGGCATATCCGTTCACCTCCGTTTGAACTCATCGCAGAGAACGCAGAGAGCGCAGAGATTTTCTTTTTGCTCTGCGTACTCTGCGGTCTCTGCGATAAAGAGATTTTTTCAAAACAGGCGGGGCTGGCGGGCGGTGGTCTGGAGGTCCCCGGCCTGGCGCAGGAGGCTGCGCTTGCTGCCCAGGAGTTGGGCCAGGACGGTGGCCTCTTCGCCCACGGCGCCGCCGTTCTGCCCCTGTTCTATCTCCAGGAGAGCCTGCGCCGTCTGCCAGAGGGGGTGGTCCTCGGAGAGGACGCCGGTCTGCCCCAGCAGGCCCGCCAGTGCCTCCACCTCCCCCTTCCGCCAGAAGTAGAGGGCCAGGTGGACCTGGTCTATCTCCGGCAACCGGGCCAGGGCCCCGTCCTCCAGCGCCTTCTGCAGGGAGCGGAGGCAGGCCTCCTGCCGCAGCCGTTCGGCGTAGGTGGGGAGTTGGACGGTGTCCCCCCGGCGCGTCACCAGGCGGTAGCGGGCCGCCAGCGCGTCCAGTTCCGCGCCCACGCTCTTGGCCAGTTTGTTCGCTTCGTCAAAGGAGACGTCCTCCCCGCCGTAGGCCCAGCGGTAGAGGACGTAGAAGCGGGTGGGCTCGTCCAGCCGGGCCAGCCCCAACTGTTCCAGGGCGAAGGCGGTGACGATGGCCCGGGCCTGGTCCAGGAGGTCGCTCAGGCTCACCTCCCGGCCGTCGGGACGCATCACCCGGCGGTACTGGCCGAAGACGCCCACGGCCGGGCCGATGGCGGAGATGAAGAAGTCCGCCCCGCGGATGCCCGCCCGCCAGAACTCCGCCAGGCGCTCCGGGATGGCCTCCTCCAGTTCCGTGCGCACCCGGTCGTACCAGCCGATGGGGGCGTCCTCCGGACGGCGGCGGCAGGCCATGAGGATGGTGCTCTGAATGGCGCCCTTGCCGCTCTGATGGGTGGAGCCCTCAAACTCGGTGTGCACAGGGAAGGAGACGGTGGGGTAGAGGCCGGCGTCCAGGAGGGACCCGATGAGGGACTCCCAGGCGGCGGTGGAGCGGTGGGTGAACATGACGACGGCCATACCCCCGGGCTTGAGGACGCGGTAGATTTCGGCAAAGGAGGCCTGCATCAGCCGCCCGTAGTGTTTCTGGGCGATTTCTTCCCCCCGTTTTCGGCCGCCGAAGCGGGCGGGGTTGACCACCACCTCCTCGTCTTTGGGCGTCAGCGTCCACCGGAAGGCTTCGGGGTAGAGGTCGCCCACGGTGCGCCGCAGCCAGACGTAGAAGAAGTCGGAGAGGTCGGCGTAGGGGACGTTGTCGGCATAGGGCGGGTCAACGACGACGGCGTCAAAGTGCCTGTCGGGGAAGGGCAGGGCGGCGGCGGAACCGAGGTGGGCGGAGCCCACCTGCGGGATGCGGGATTCGCGGGTGAGATATCGCTGTATCCAATGCACCGCTGAAGTCCAGTCTCCCGAAGAATCACTGAAGGGATTCGCCTCAGCGTAGTCCCAAATCATATTGATGCGGTGTCCCATCATCGCTGGTTGCATTTTTTCTCCCGAAACGTGCCACGCACACAGAAGTGAGCCATAAAACTCTAAACGATCCACCGCCAGCGCCAGATACGTTGTCACGGCCCTGGCGAAGTCGGGGTCGGAGGTCTGGCGGAGGATTTCCCCGTGGGCGGCCCGCACCCATTTGCCGAAGGTGCAAAGCGCCAGCAACTGGCGGGGGTTAAAGAGTTGGCCCCACTGGCGGATGCCGTAGCCCCGCCCGCTGACAATGTTGGGGTTGTGCTGGTCCATTGGCTCCTCGGGCACCCAGGGGAGGCCGAAGGGCCAGGGGGAGGGGGTTTGCAGCAGGGCCTGCAGGGCGGCCCCGGCCCGGCGGAAGGCGGCGAGGTCTTCTTCGGTGGCCAGGCGGTAGTGGCGGCCCTGCCCCCGGCCCCGGGTGGTCACCACCGCCACCAGGCGGTGGCCCATGCGCCCGGCCTGCGCCTCGGCCTTCACGTAGTCGTCCCGGACGCTGGCGCCGCACACCAGGCAGACGGCGTTGCCCCGGCTCACCGTGCCCTGGGAGGGGTCAAAGTCAACCGCCCGGCCCTCCACGACGGCGAAGTCCACCCGTTTCGCCGCCGGGTTCGGGATGGGTTTGAGGGCCACCCGTTTGTCGCTCTTGCGGGCCAGCCAGAACTGGCGGAAGAGGGGGATTTCGGCGCCGCAGGCGGGATTGGGGCAGCGGAGGGTGCGGCTCCAGATGAAGGCGATGGGGGTTGACCTCTCCCCCGGCCCCTCTCCCAGAGGGAGAGGGGGGCTGGCCCTCACCCCCGGCCCCTCTCCCAGAGGGAGAGGGGAGCGGGCCCTCACCCCCGGCCCCTCTCCCAGAGGGAGAGGGGGGCTGGCCCTCACCCCCGGCCCCTCTCCCAGAGGGAGAGGGGGGCTGGCCCTCACCCCTCCCCCGCCGCCTGCAGCGGCATCCCCTCCCCTCTCCTGACCTTCGGTCAGGAGAGGGGAGGGGGCAGGGGGTGGGGTGAGGTAAAACTCTTCCAGTTCCCGGCGGGCCTGTTCCAGGACCCACTCGCCCCAGCGCCGGACTTCGCCCACCAGTTGGGGCCCGTAGCGCTGGGGGTACTCCAGGGTGGCCTTCAGGATGAGGTAGGCCACGGGGTTGTATTCCACGGCGCAGGCCTCGGCGCCCAGGCGGAGGGCCTCCAGGGGGATGGAGCCGCCCCCGGCGAAGGAGTCCAGCACCCGGGGCGGGGTCTCGCCGAAGCGCTGGCGGATGAAGGCGCGCGCCTGGTCCAGGAGGTAGCGGCCGGCGGGGTCGCCGTCGTGGACCTCCCAGCGGCAGAGGCGGGCGATGAAGTTCTCGTCCACCCCGGCCTCTTCGGTGAGCAGGGCGCCCAGGACGGCGGCGCGGGCCACCACCAGGGGCCGTCGGGCCCACCAGACGTGGAGGGTGGAGATGTGGCCGTGGCGGATGGCCTTCTCCCGGCGGGCCTCTTCGGAGAGGGCCCGCAGGGGGAGGAGGGTTTCTATCAGGAAACGGGACTCCGTCATAGTCTATCTCCGTTTCTGGCTACCGGTGGATTCGGTTCAATGGGACACGGATGGGCACGGATGGTACGGATGTTCACGGATTTTATCCGTGCTCATCCGTGTCCTGATTTCAAATTTTGGCCGCCAGGTAAGAGACGTGCTCGTAGGCAAAATGCGTCACTCTCCAAATGCCTCATTTTCAAAGAGACGCATTCATTTCTCTTTGAGACGGACTCATTTCCCGGCTGGCACATAGCGGGCTCCCCGGCCCTTGCCTTCCTTCATTAGAAAACCTCGCCTGGTCAGGTATTGCAGTAACCGCAGGGCCCGAGTGCGTGGAACCCCGAAAACTTTCTGAATGTCCTCGTTTTTGACGAAGCCTTTTTCCTGCAGTATGGGCTCAATGGATATAAACTCCGGCGGCTTTTCGGCAACGATTTTTTCCGGCTCGGTGATGACCTCGTAGACGCGTCCTTTGGGTTTGGTGAGGCGAACGATGCCTTTGCGGATCAGGTCTTTAATGTCCCGACTGGCAGTGTAAAGGTCCACATCAACCAGTTTCTGATACGCCCGGCTGGTGAAGCGCCCACCATGTTCGCGAGCGTAAGCCAGTAAACGGAGTTGATTGCGGGTCAGGCCTTGCTGTTCAAAGCGCCGGAGCCACCGCATGGTTTCGGGACGGTAAATCGGGGTGTTCCACAGGGTGACGACAAACCGCCCCCCTTCCAGACGAAACTCCGGAGATCGGAGGCCTTCCCGCTCCATCACCTCAAACATGCGCGGAATGCCTTCGCCCAGTTCCCGCATGTAGCCAAAGGCGACAAGCACCCGCACGATACGGGGGTTGCGGGAGACATGGACGCGCTCCCGTCGGTTCAGCCGCTCCAGGGTCACCGGCTCCACCAGTTCCCCGGGACTCCAGATTTCCATCCGGTCGTCAAACAGGTGGACCTCTATGCCGATGCCGTGGAGGCGGTAATCCCGGTGCGCCACGGCGTTGACGATGGCCTCCTGCCAGGCAAACGGCGGGTACTCAAACCGCTCTTCAAAGAACAGGTCCACCAGTCGCTGCCGTTCCGGGATGTGCTGCTGGATGGTCTGGTAGGATTCTTCCAGGAGCCGGACCAGGGAGGCTTCCATACGGATGCGTTTCACGATGTTCAGTTCCGCACCGGTCCGGCGTTCGGTGCCTTCCCACCGAATGAATTCAATCCCGCAGCGGGGATGCCAGCGGGTTGGGTCTTGGGCAAAGAGAAGCACGGCGGCCAGGGTGAGGCGCAATTGACCGTTGGTCCTCTCGGCCAGTTGATACCGAACCAGGAGGTCCTCCGGGGGAAGAAGCATCCCGCTTTTGTGTGCCAGTTCCTCTACCAGAGCCAGGTCCAGGTCTGCCAGGGTGGCGTCGGGGAGAAACTGCATCTCCGTGGCCCGTTGCAGACGGGAACGCTTCATCGCTTCAATATCCCCGGCCGGGAAGGGTAGGCTCTGGGAGCCCACTCGCAGAAGGTACCGCCCGTCGGTGAGTTGATGCACCTCTGCGCTCCAATCGGTCTCAAACACCCAGACGCGCTGCCCCTCCAGAGGGACTTCTGAGAAACGGAAATGGAGCCGGGGGCGGACGAGGTCCTGAATTTGCCGCCGGACGGTGTCCGGGTGATACCTGTCCGGGACTCCGGTGACCGCTCCGTCGTCCTCTATGCCGAGGACGATGGTCCCGCCGTCGGCATTGGCCATCGCAACCAGCGCTTCTGCAACGTCGCGCACCACCTCGTGGACAGGGCGGGGACGAGGGGACGCGCCGGTCCGGTCGTAACAACTCTTGCGTTCCAGGAACTGCCCTTCGGGTTGGGTCGTCAACCAGAGCCCGTTCATCGCTCCGAATCTCCCTTCCAGTTCTCCACGATCAGTTTGACGACGCCCACCACGGCCTGGGGCTGGTAGTGCCCGGCCGGGTTTTGAATCCGGTGGAGACGGGGGGCCGTCAGGGCGTCCTCCACCACGTAGAGCCAGTACGCCTCCCCCAGCCGCCGGGCCATCTGCCACTCGTGGGGCGTCAGTTCCAGGGGGCCGGTGGTCGCAAAGGCCTTGACCTCAATGTACCGGGTCCCGGCGGGCGAGGTGGACTGGATGTCGTACCCCCGGAAGTCCCGGCTCACGTCCACGGGGCTCCAGCCCTGGCTCCGTTCGTACTCCATCGCCACCCGCATCCCCGCCTCCTCCACCTGCCATCGGGCCTCTTCCCCCGCGCCGGGGGCTTCCAACGCCGGGGGGCTTCGGCAGGATGAGGGCCACCGCCTCCAGTTCGGGCTCCAGGCGGTCCACCTGCCGCTCCTTCTCCAGTTCCGCCAGACGTTCCTTCTGCTCCCCCAGGAGTCCCTTCAGGTTCTCTTCCTCCTGCCGGATGGCGGCGTCCATGTCCTCCCCGGCGTCCCGGCGGCGGTGGTAGGCGAAGAGTTTGTCCTGGGACTCCTGGATGAGTTCGTCGCAGGAGGCCCGAAGCCAGCGCTCTTTGATGGCGCACTCCCGCTCCCGGCGGGCCTGGGCCTCCTGCCGGAGGAGGTCCAGGTGCTCCAGCGCCTGCCGTCGGGCCGCCCCGCCCGCGGCGTCCAGGAGGACGGGGAGGTCTTCGGGGAGGGACAGGTCCTCCGGCGGCGGTTCCAGTTCCCAGAGGACGCGGGGGTCCACCTCGCGCGTCTCGCCGGTGGCGAAGTCGTGGAAGAGGGCCATCAGGCGCTCCAGGGCCGGCTGGTCCCGCCCGTCCTGCAGGCGCAACCGGTAGAGCCAGAGGATGCCCCGGCGCCCCTTCTCGTCCACCAGGACGGTCCGGGCCGGGCGGTCTTTCTGCAGGAAGTGGTCTATCAGGGCCTCCAACAGCGGGTGCCCCGGGGCGAAGAACTCGGCGCCCGCCCGGCGGGCCGTCTCCCGCTCAAAGGCCACCCGCAGACCCCGCGCGAAGGCGTCGCCCTGCAGGCCCCGCGCCTTCAGGAACTCCCGGGGGACGCTGAGGCGGAAGACGCCGGGGGACTGCCGGTCTTCGGCGAACTGGCCGCCGATGGTGCGGACGGCCAGGCGGGTGAACCGTTCCACGTCCCAGGGGACGAGCCGCCGCAGGAGGGAGTCGGCCTGGTCCCGCTGGACGGCGGAGAGGTCAATGTGGTGGCCCGCCAGGGCGTTCTCCTCCAGGGCGCGGCGGAACGCCTCCAGGCGCTCCTCCACCTGGATGCTGTCCAGCACCTGCTCCGGTTCCGCCTCCTCCCCGGCCACGACGGCCTGCATGATGAGGTCCTCCAGGCGGACCCCTTCCAGCAGGGTGCCGATGACGTCGTAGATGGTGTCGCCCAGGCGCTGGCGCATCCGCTCCAGTTTCTCCATCAGCCGCGCCAGGACCCGGCCCTCGCGGGTTTCGGGGTAGAGCATGTTGAAGACGAAGCAATCCCGCGTCTGGCCGTAGCGGTGGATGCGGCCCATGCGCTGTTCCAGCCGGTTGGGGTTCCAGGGGAGGTCGTAGTTGACCATCAGGCGGCAGAACTGGAGGTTGATGCCCTCCCCGGCGGCGTCGGTGCCGATCATCACCTGGACCTCGTCCCGGAAGCGGCGCTCTTCGTCCACCCGGGCCGCCATGTTCATCTGCCCGTGGATGACGGCGCAGGGGAAGCCCCACTCCCGGAAGCGGCGCTCCAGGGCGGTGAGGGTGTCCTTGAACTCGGTGAAGATGAGCAGTTTCTCGTCGGGGTGGTGGCGGAGGTGGGTCTCCACCACCCGGCGCAACTCCCGGACTTTGGCCTCTTCCCCGGCCTTCTCCGCCTCCAGGGCCAGGCGGACCAGTTCGTCCAGTTCATCCAGTTCGTCCTGTACCTCCTGGGGGGTCTGGGCGGCGGTGAGCCCCTCCAGCCGTTCCTGGAAGGTCTCCCACTCCCCGGCGGTCATTTCCGCCAGGTCCTGGAGGGCGTCCTCGTCCCATTCGGGGAGGTCTTCCTCCTGGAGGCGGCGCTCCCACTCGGCGAGGAGTTTCTGGAGTTTGCTCCGGCGGCGGCGGAGGGACTCGCGGACGGCGAAGAGGCTGGAGGAGAGGCGGCGCTGGAGGACGGTGAGGGCCAGGGCGACGTTGCGGCTTCGGCGGTCGGTTCGGCCGGAGACGGCGGCGTACCAGCGGCGGACGTAGGCGGTGACGGCGTCGTAGAGGCGCCGTTCCGCGTCGGTGAGGGGGACGGGGACGGTCTGGACTTCGCGCCGGCGGAAGAGTTGGCGGCCCTGGAGGTCGGTGACCTGTTCTTTGGACCGGCGGAGGACGAAGGGGAGTCCTTCGGTGCGGGCGGCCTGTTTCAACGGGTCGGGGCCGGCGAAGAGGCGGGGCTCCAGCAGGTTGAGGAGGAGGAAGTAGGCGTGGTCGTCGCCCCGGTGGGGGGTGGCGGTGAGGAAGAGGAGGTGGGTGGCGCGGGGGGCCAGCGCCTCGCCCAACTGGTAGCGTTTGGTCTTGTAGACCTTCTGGCCGTAGCGGGTGGCGGAGAGTTTGTGGGCCTCGTCCACGATGACGAAGTCCCAGGACTGGCGGGCCAGGAGTTCCCGGACGTCCTCGCGGCGGGCGAAGTCCAGGGAGACCAGGACCTGGGGGTTGCGGTGGAAGAAGTCGGCGGCGGAGAGGGTGCGGAGGAGGTCGCGGCGGAGGGGGACGAAGTCCTCGCGGAACCAGTCGCGCAGTTCCCGCAGCCACTGGTCCTGCAGGTGGGCGGGGACGACGAGAAGGGTGTGGCGGACGACGCCGCGGGCCTTCAGTTCTTTCAGGACCAGGCCGGCCATGATGGTCTTGCCCAGGCCGGGGTCGTCGGCCAGGAGGAAGCGGATGCGGGGGAGGGGGAGGATGTGGCGGTAGACGGCGTCCACCTGGTGGGGGAGGAGGTCCACCTGGGTGACGCTGACGGCGTAGTGGGGGTCAAAGGCGTGGGCCAGGCGCATCCGGGTCGCTTCGGCGAAGAGGAGGAAGGGGTCGCGGGGGAGGGCCTGGGCGAGGAGGTTTTCCCCGAGGGAGGGGAGGCGGTGGACGCGGCGGGCCAGTTCCTGGCGGTCCAGCACCAGGCTCTTCGCCTGTCCGGAGGGGTGGAAGATGACGCCCAGGACCACGCGGTCCCCCTCTTCGGTCAGGCGGTAGACCTCGGCCTCTTCCGGGAAGGGGTCTATGCGGATGCGGTCGCCGACGGTGATGGGCATCGGGTGATCTCCTGAGTGAAACGTAAAACGTGAAACGTAAAACGTAAAACGTGAAACGTGAAGCGTGAAACGTGAAACGTGAAGCGTGATGCGTTTACGGCCACCAGCGGGCGACGTCCTGGAGGGCGCGGAAGGTTTCGGCGATGGCCGCCTCCCCGCCCAGGGCGTGGATGACCGGGACCAGAGCCCGCAGGTCCGCCAGCAGGCGGCGGCGGGTTTGGCGGGCCAGGAGCGGGAGCGTCTCGTCCCAGAGGGGGTAGAGGGTTGGGCGGGGGAGTTCGGCCAGGCGGGGGGCCAAGTCGGCCAGAGCCTGAGTGCGGACGTATTCATTCCCAATTTCCCTGACGTCGACCAGGGCTTGGCGTAGAGCCTGTTCTTCCAGGTCGGGCGGTAGGTGGAGGGTGGGGGCGGTTAGAGATTCGGCGCGGGCGGATTCCCACTCGATCTCCCTGGCGGCGTCCAAGGCCTGATCTAGCAATTGCCGGATGGAAATCATGGAAATCAAAGACAGTGCGGCCCGGGCGTAGTTGTTTGCATCCCGAATTTCCCTGAGGGTGGTTAGAGACTCGGTCAGTAAACCTGACGGCAGGCGGGAGGTCAATTCGGCCAAGGCACGGGCACGCTGATACACATCCTTAATTCCCCTGGCGGCAGCGAGGGCTTCAGCCAGCAGGTGGGGCGGTAGATGGGGGACCATATCGGCCAGGGCCGATGCGCGGCAGTCTGCATCCCTAATTTCCCTGGCAGCGGCCAGGGCCTGGCGTAGAGCTTGTTCTTGCAGGTCGGGTGGCAGGTGGGGGGTCAGGGCGGCCAGGGCCCGGGTACGGTCGTCTGCATCCCAGATTTCCTTGGCGGTGGTCAGGGCTTCCCAAGAGTAGCCCAGTACGGCTAGGCGAAGAGCTAAAGCGGCCAGGGCATAAGCGCGGGCGGATTTCTCGATTCTCTTGGCAGCATCCAGGGCCTGGGGCAGCAAGTCAGGCGGCAAGTGGGGGGCCAAAGCGGCCAGAGCCTTGGCGCGGTCGTATGCATACCGGATTTCCTCGGCGGTGTCCAGGGCTTCCTGAGGATAACCCAGTTCGGCCAAGCGGGGAGCCAGGACGGCCAGGGTATCAGCGCGGGCGGATTCATCCTGGATTTTCCTGGCGGCGGCCAGGGCCTCGGCCAGCACCTGGGGCTGCTCACCAGGCGGCAGGTGGGGGGCCAGGGTGGCTAAAGCCTGGGCGCGGGTGGATTCATTCTCAATTGTCTTGGCGGCGGCCAGGGCCTCGGTTAATACCTGGGGTTGTTGTTCTGGCGGCAGGTGAGGGGTCAGGACGGCCAGGACCCGGGCGCGCCAGAATTCATCCCGGATTTCCTTGGCGGCGGCCAGGGCCTCTATAGGGTGGCACAATTCGGCCAATCGGAGAACCAGGGTAGCCAGGGTACGGGCGCGAGTTTCTAAATCCCCGATTCCCCTGGTAGCGGCCAGAGCCTCGGCCAATGCCTGAAGCCGCAGCTGAGCTGGCAGGTGGGGGGCTAAGACGACCAGAGCAAGGGCGCGGGGGGCTGCACCCCGGATTCTATTGGCGGTGGCCATGGCCTCGGTCAGTACCTGGGGCTGTTGGTCAGGCGGCAGGCGGGTGGCCAGGACGGCCAGGGCCCGGGTGCGCTGGTATTCATCCCCGATTTCCCCGGCAGCGGCCAGGGCCTGGGCCAGCAGGTTTTCCGGCAGGTGGGGGGCCAAGTTGGCCAGGGCCTCGGCGCGCCGGTATTCGTCCCCGATTTCCCTGGCGGCAGCCAGGGCCTCTTGAGGATAGCCCAATTCGGCCAACCGGGGGGCCAGGGCGGCCAGGGCCCAGGCGCGGGCGGAGTCATCCCAGATTTCCCTGGCAGCGGCCAGGGCCTGGGCCAGCAGGTTTTCCGGCAGGTGGGGGGCCAGTTTCTCCAGAGTTTCTGCCTGTTGTCGGGGATCGGGCATCTGGCGGGCATAGGCCAGGCCCTGGGCGGGGGTCCATACCCCTTTCTCCACCAGCGCGGCCAGCAGGGCCGGGGGGATGTTCCCGGCCAGGGAGTGCAGGCTGGCCTCCACCAGCGCGCAGCGCACCTCCCCGCCCAGGTAGGGGGCCGGTTCATCTCGGGCTGCGGCCTGCCAGTCGGCGGCAGCGCAGGCCCGCCAGGCCCGCGTTACGTCGTGGAGGAACAGGCTATAGGCCCCCTCCAGCGCCTCGTTTGCCCCTGCCCAGGCGCCGTGCACCAGGCGCAGCCAGTCCTCCGGCCCCGCCCCGGCCCGCGTTAGGTGGCCCCCCAGGGCACGCACCAGGTAGGGGGAAACGTCCCGCGGGGCCATTTCCCCCCGGCGGAGTCGCTCCACACATCCCAGCCCCCAGTCCAGGAAGCGCCGCTCCAGGGCCTGCCGCTCTCCCCGGCTCAACTTCTCCCAGAAGTACTGCCCCAGGCGGGGGTGGCTGAAGGCGTAGCCATGCTGTTTCCCGTCCCCCACCACCAGGCGAGCCAGCGGGCGCAGGGCCTCAGCCAGCGTCCAGGTATCCAGGCCGCTCAGGGCCAGCAGGTCCTCCTGCCCCAGGGGGGCCAGGGCGGCCGCCAGCAGGTTGAGCACCTCCCGCACGGCCGGCTCCTTGAGGGGGGCCTTCTCTCCCCACTGTTTGCGCTGGTCCTCCCACCAGCGGTCAAAGTAGCCCTCCAGGCCGGGCCGCAGGCTGCGCAGGTCCTCCGGCTGCAGGCGGGCGGCGGCCTCTCCCTTTGCCCAGAGGTCGTCCACGTACAGGCGCACCAGCAGCGGGTCGCCCTCGCTCAGGCGGTGCAACTCGGCCACGATGTCCACCCGACGGCCCAATTCGTCCAGGGGGAAGCCCATATTCTGCAGGACTTCGGCCACGCCCTCGCGGGTCAGCGGGTCCAGGTCCAGGGGGCGGGCCAGGCGGTGGCGGTCCCATTCCAGGCGGCGCAGCCAGCCCTCCGGCCCGCGCTCTCCGGCCAGGTAGCGGGCCGAAACGACGATGCGCAGGCCCGGCGGCGGCTGGAAGGGGAAGAGGTCGGGCCCCGCCTGCCAGTCGGTGGCCTCGTCCAGGCCGTCTAACACCACCAGCAGGCGGCCGTTGGGCGCGGGCCGGCTCAGGTAACCGCTCACCATTCCCCGCCAGATGGCGGGGGCCTGGTTCAGGTCGGCGGGGACCTTCTCGCCGAAGAGGTGGGCCAGGCGGGCAGCCAGGGCGGCGAAAAAGACGGCCTGGGAGGCAGTGTTGTAGCGCAGGCTGATGGGGACGAAGACCACCGGCAGGTCGAGGGCGCGCTGGCGCAGGCGCTCCAGCCAGCGGACCAGGAGGGCGGATTTGCCGCGTCCGGCGGGGGCGGCCAGGAGGAGGTAGGGCGGTGTGGTGGGATCGTCCAGCCAGCGGTCCAGCGCCTGCAGGGCCTCCTCCCGCCCGCCGAAGGGGACGGGGCGCCCGGGCGTGCCCAGGTAGTCGCAGAGGAAGTTGGCGATGCGGGTGGCGTAGTCTGTGGGAAGGGCACGTACGCCGAGGGTGACCTGCTCAATGAACGCCTGGACGACGTTCTGGATGTGGGCGCCGGGTTCGGCTTGGATTTCCTGGTGGACCGGGCGCGGCTCTGCGGTCATCGGCGCTCACCTTCGGCGAATCTGGCGGACGTTCTCCACGGTGCTGCTCTGGCGGGCCTGGACCTCCTGGGTGGTGGGGCCGCCCTTGGCCTCCTGGACGACGTCCCGAATCTGGCTGCCGCCTTCGGCCAGCACCCGCTGGACGACTTCGCTCTGCATCAGGCGGCGCACTTCCTCCTGCAGGGCGGGGTCTTCTTCCAGCAGTTTCCGCAGTTGGCGGCGCAGGGCGGCCAGGGCATCCTCGTTCTGGGGGTTGGCGGCGACATCCGCCACCGCCTCCTGTGCGGCGGGGCGGGCCTCCACTTTGCGGCGCAGTCGGGCCCAGAGGGCCTGGGCCTGCTCCCAGGCCGCTGCGCCCAGGTTGCGGCCCGCCTCCTCGGCGGCTTTCTCCCCGGCCTTCAGCAGGTAAGGGAGGAAGGGGGCCAGGAACTGCGCAACCTGTCGGGCGATTTCGTTCGGGTCGGGCATTTCGGGCCTCCTGGGGGCCGATTGAAATCGGCTTTCCCGGGCACGCGGTGCCGGGCGTCGGCTGGTAGAATCGCCAAGGTGATGAAAAGGGCCTCGCCAGCGAAGTTATCTGGACGGCGGGCGGGCCCTGAGGTTCCATTTGCCGGATGGCCATTCGTGGGGTAGAATCCCTGTTGCCAGGGCGCGCCCACCGTCCTGGCCGTCGCCTCGGGCCCGCTCCGGCCGCGAGGCGGTTTTTGTTTCCCCTCACTTCCCTTAAGTATACCCTGTTTCCTCTTCCGGACAAGCGGTATTGCCCCAATCGGGCGGGACGCTGGGGCCTCTGCGCTCCTTCGTCCACGAACGCAGGGTATCCTCCAGCCACTGCTCAAAGGTCAGCGGGGGGAAGCAGGTCCAGTCGCAGGGCACCTCATACGGCGCTGCCCTCGTCTGGAGGAACGGGGGCAGCGGCCGCCCCGTCTCCACTGCCCCGATGGCCTCCTCCAGGAGGTGCGCCGTCGGCTCCCCACCCGGGGCGGTGCGGAACCGTTCCAGTGCCGCCCGGAGAAGGGAGAGCGCCTCTGCCGTTTCCCCGCGGCGGGCCTGCAGGAACCCCCGCAGGGCCCAGCGGGCCTCCCGGGTTTCCGGGTTCCCTTCCCGTTCCAGTTCCTGCAGGGCCCACTCCACGGCCTTCTCATCTCCTCCTGCCAGCCCCCACATCGCTATATCCACCAGCGGCTGGCTCACCGCTTCGCCCAGGTATCGCCGCAGGGCCACCCAGGCCTTTCCGGCCCGGGCCGCTTCCCGGCCCATGCCGTGCTCTGCCCGCCAGAAGGCCACCCGCGCGGCCACCTCCTCCAGCGTCCATTCGTCAAATCCGTAATCGTCTCCAAAGGGGATAAGGAGCGCGATCCAGTTGCAGGCCTCCCACCAGTATGCCTCCGCCTCCGCCGCCTGGCCGCAGCGGGCTGCGATGTCCCCCCGGAGCAGGCAGATCTCGGCCAGGGTGTGCCAGGCCAGGTCTGGGCGGACCTCACCCAGCCAGGCGTCCGCGTCAAAGGCGATGCTGTCGGCGATGCGGCGGAGGGTGCCCGGCTGGATTTTCTCCGACAGCATGCGCAGGCGGGCCTTGCGGACGCGGAGGCGCAATCTCCAGGCGGCCGTTCGGGGGCCGAAGTCCTCCTTCTGGAGTTGCTTCAGGACATCTGCTGCTTTCTCCCGCTCTCCCAGTTGGAGGAGGCCGTCCAGGTGGTTGATCAGGAGGATGTTCCAGGGTTCACCGCCGGGCTCCTGGTTCCAGCCTTCCCGGTACGCTTCCCGGTAGAGGGTCAGGGCTTCCTGGGTCCAGCGGGTGGCTCCCTCCCAGTCTCCCCAGCGGGCCAGCACCTGAGCGCCCAGGCGGCCGAAGTGGTATGCCCAGCGGAGGGTCCGTTCGGCAATTCCCACACCCTCATCTCCCTCCGGGAGTTTCTGCCACCGTTTCCGGGCTTCCCTCCAGGCCTGCTCCACCTGAGGCCAGTGGTCTTCCAGGAAGGCCCGCTGCCCGGATGGGGGGAGTCCCTGGCCTCCGGGCCCCTTTCCCACGCCCAGGGTCAGGATGTCCAGGCTGTTCTGGATGTACTCTTTCCAGAGGGAGAGGGCCCAGCCGCGCTGCTCCGCTTTTTCCCGTGCGTACAGGGCCACCAGGGGATGGAGGTGATACCGACGGATGAGCACGCTCTCCGTTGCCGGGCGGGCATCTGCCGGGGGATGGGGGTGGTGCCGGTAGAGGGGCATCTCCTCCGTCACCAGGCTGGCATCCACCAGGCCCTGGAGGTTGTCCCAGATTTTCCTTTGCCATTCCTTTCCCGCTTCCTCCATTGCCAGCATTGTGAGGGAGAACCAGGTATAGAAGACGTCCCAGAGGGTGAAGGTTTCTCCGGGGGCCATGATGCCCAGTTGCTCCAGGAGTTGCTGTTCTTCCGGCGGCAGATGCTCATAACTCAGGTCCAGAGTGATGCGGAGGCTGTGCTCCCGGCGGTCTGGCCGATTCAGGTTCAGGGTGGCGAGCGCTTCGTCCTCCGCCCGGAGGCGGCGCAGGAGGTCTGTCCAGCCCCAGCGTTTGGCCACTGCGGCGCCGATGTCCAGGGCCAGGGGCAGGCGGTCCACCCGCTGGATGAACTCCTCCACCTGCTCCCGGTCCGCTTCCCGCCAGTGGGCACCCATACGCCGTCGGACGAGTTGCTCCGCCTCTTCGTCCTCCATGATGCCCACTTCAATGATCCAGTCGTCCACCGCCAGTTTCTGGGTCAGGTGGCGCTCCCGGAGGGTCAGGATGACGGCGCTGCGGGGGTTTTCTATGAGCAGGGGCTGGGCGTCCTCTATTTTCCAGATGTCGTCCAGGACGAGGAGGAAGCGGAGATAAGGGGGGGGAGAGGGCTTCCTGGAGGCGGGCGCGGAGTTCGCCTGGGGACTCGTCGCCCTGGAGGGGGAGTCGGAGGAGGCGGGCCCACTGACGCAGCCAGTGGGCGGGGTCTCCTTCGGAGAGGCTGGCCCAGAGGAGGCCGTTGCGGTAGGTGCGGAGGACGGTGGGGTCCAGGGCGATGGCGCGGGCCAGGAGGGTTTTTCCGGCGCCTCCCATTCCCCACAGGACCAGGCGGCGTCTCCCCCCGTTGGGGCTGGGGCCGGTCAGGAGGGAGCGGAGGAGGTTCATCAGGGCGGGGCGCTCCACGTAGGTCTCCGGGAGGTAGACCTGATGCTGGGGGGCGATGAAGGGGTGGTTCCACCGCTGGAGGAACTTCTGGAACTTATGGCGGGATTCGGAGGCCGTCAGGGTTTGAGCCAGTTGGAGGACCTGCTCTGGGGGGATGCCCAGGAGGGCGGCGGCGTCCATGGCCTCAGCGGGGTGGTCCAGCGCTTTCCAGTTCCAGAGGGCGAAGAGGGTGCGGATGACGAATTCCGGCGGGGGTTTTCGCTCCCCGTTGAGGAAGCGGGTGACGCCGGAGCGGTGGTAATCGGTGGCCTGGGCCAGCTGGTTTTGAGAGTGGTCGCAGCGCTGCAGGCGTTCTTTCACCCATTGGCCGAAAGCGGATGGTTCGGGAAGCATAGGGACCTCCTGCTGGAGACGTTGTCTGGCAACATCTGGCAACAAAAAGGGCGGATCTGGCAACAGAGATGGCTGGAAATGGCAACACGTTTTGTGGTAGGCTACAGGCAGAAACAGGAACCTGTTTCTGGAAACAGGAGGAAAGTGTACATCAAAGCCTGCCGGCAGGCAAATCCCGAGCGGAGGATTTGCCGATGTCCCGGAAATTGCCAACCAGTGACGAGGCGATTCGCAAGGAGTTCTTGAGGAAGTTGGTGGAGATGCAGCGGAAGCAGCGGCGTCGCCGCCGAGGCAACGGTGACGGCGCCAACGGCACCAACTCCCGATGACTCCGGGGCCGGTCGGGGGGAGGGCCCACCCCGACCGGCCTTCCCCTGCCCACTTGCCTACTTGCCACTTGCCTACCTGCCACTTGCCCACTTGCCCACTTGCCTACCTGCCACTTGCCCACTTGCCCACTTGCCTACCTGCCACTTGCCCACTTGCATCTTGCATCTTGCTTCTTGCATTCCTGCATTCTCTGCTATAATACCGGTAGTCTCCCGTCGGCCCCGCTGGCGGGGGGAGCAATTCCGGTCTGGAGGTGACGGATGGGACAGACAGAACGGGTGGCGCTGTATGCGCGGGTCTCCACGGAGATGCAGGCGGAGGAGGGGTTTTCCATAGAGGCGCAGTTGAACGAGATGCGGGCGTATGCGGCGCAGCGGGGGTGGAAGGTGGTGGCGGAGTTTGTGGACGCCGGGATCAGCGGGAGCACGATGGAGCGGCCGGGGCTGCGGGCGCTGTTGGAGGCGGCGCAGGCGCATCAGTTTGACGTGGTGCTGGTGCACGAGTTGTCCCGGCTTTCCCGGTCGGTGTTTGACACCTTTGAGATTTTTGAGCAGTTGGGGCAGGCACAGGTGGGGTTTGCGTCGGTGCGGGAGCCGCAGTTTAATCTCTTGGATCCCCATGGGCGGTTTTTCCTGACGATGATTGCCAGCATCAACCAGTACTATCTGGACATGCTGCGGTTGCACACGCAGAAGTCCAAGCGGGAGCGAGCGCGGCAGGGGCTGTACAATGCGTCGGTGGCGCCGTACGGGTATCGGCACGTGGGGGATGCGCGGACGCCGCCGGAGGTGGTGGAGGAGGAGGCGAAGGTGGTGCGGCGGGTGTTTGAGATGTATGCGACGGGGCGGTACACCTGTCGGCAGATTGCGGAGGTTTTGAACGGGGAGGGGTATCGGACGCGGTCGGGGCGGCGGTTTTCCAAGGACAGCATTACGGAGATGTTGCGGAATCCGTTTTACATCGGGAAGGTGACGTATCGGGAGGGGAGGCGGGGGGAGGTGGAGGTGTATGACGGGTTGCACGAGCCGATCGTTTCGGAGGCGTTATGGGAGGCGGCGGCGCGGGTGAGGAATCAGCAGACGGTGCGGCGGGTGTTGCGGGGGGAGAAGCGGCCGTACCTGCTGGGGGGGATTGCGCGGTGTCACACGTGCGGGCGGCGGTTGCGGGCGCAGGGGGCGCAGGCGGGGGACTACTATCGGGACACGACGGTGCTGACGGGGTATGATGACTGTCCGTACGGGCAGAGTGGGGTGCGGGCGGAGGTGGTGCACGAGCAGGTGGGGCGGATCTTGCGGGGTTTGCGGTTGCCGGAGGAGTGGCGGGAGGAGATGGCGGCGCTGGTGGGGGAGGACGAGGAGGCGGGGACGCTGCGGAGTCGGCGGGAGCGGCTGATTGCGGAGCGGCGGCGGTTGAAGCGGGCGTACCTGGCGGGGGACTTTGATGAGGATGAGGACATTTATCGGGAGCATCTGGAGCGGATTCGGGAGGAGTTGGCGCGGCTGCCGACGGAGGATGACCTGAAGCGGATTGGGGAGGCGGCGCGGGTGTTGGAGACGGTGGGGGAGGTATGGGACGAGGCGGAGGAGGCGGATCGGCGGGATTTGGTGCAGTTGATTTTGCGGGAGGTGGAGGTGGATGTGGGGCAGGGGCGGCTGGTGGCGTTGAAGCCGCATGCGCCGTTTATTCCGCTGTTTCGGACGATGGCGGGGGTGGAGGAGCGGGAGTTTGGAGTATTTGTGCCGGTGTGGCCGGTGGAGGAGGGGGGTGTGGTGGGGCATCGGCTGGAGGCGGTACGGGAGGTAGGGGAGGAAGCGGTGGCGTTGCCGTTTGTGGTGAAGTGGCCGTGGGAGATGGAAGCGGAGGCGCGGGTGTCGCCGACGGTGAGTGCGTTGCTGAAGGAGCGGCGGGGCGGGGGGAAGGAGGGGGGCCGGGTGGTGGTGGTGCCGCGGGCGGGGGTGCCAGAGGTGCGGGTGGATGGGCGGAAGTGGCCGGAGGTGCGGGTGGAGGAGATGGGGTTGGAAGAGGCGTTGGGGCAGAAGGAGGGGACGGTGGCGGTGCTGGTGACGCCGCTGGCGTTGCAGGAGGGGGCGGATCGGGGGGAGATAGTGCGGAGGGCGTGGGAGGTGCTGGAGGAATGGGGGTACTGGCTGCTGGTGGACATATTGCCGGCGTCAATGGCGGGGCACTGGGTGTTTCGGGTGTTTCCGGGGGCGTGGAAGCGGGTGGAGAAGGAGTACTGGAGTGGGCAGCAGGTGTATCGGCGGTTGCGGGAGGTGGGGTTTGCGGTGGAGATGGAGGAGTGGACGTTCTGGGAGGGGGTGAGCGTGGGGGCGGCGCTGGAGGTGGTGAGGCGGCGGCCGGGGATATTGGGTCGGTTGAGCGAGGAGGAGATCGGGGTGGGGGTGGAGCGGCTGGAGCGGATGAAGGAGGAGCGGGGGGAAGGGGAGATGTTGTCCTCGGAGGTGACGTTGATGGCGGTGGTGGGGCGGAAGGGGGGCCGGGCGGCGCAGAAGTTTCGTTTGCGGCGGTTGGTGCTTGACAAAATTCGTGGGGTGATGTAGAATAGAGCAAAGGCTTACAGAACCATAGTAATGGACATTAACAAAGGGGAGAGAGGGGAAGAGTTCGTGGGGAAAGAAAAGAGCCATCCCTGGGGCTGGCAACCGGCGGGATGGCTCTCCCAGCACGGGCTCTCCCCCCATTTTTGCAGGCCCTGGGCCTGTTTCTGTGGGGGAGTAGTTACCCGCAGCGGGGCCGACGGGATTTGAACCCGCGGTCTCCGGCTTGACAGGCCGGTGTGTTAAACCAGGCTACACCACGGCCCCAACGGCGCTTATCATACCACAATCCGCATTTTTCGTCAAGCGACCTTTGGTAGCGAGCGCGGCCCCAATTTTCGGGCCTGGTTGCCTGGTAGGACAACTGCGAGCAGTTGTCCTACCCGACCAGACAGAGAAGAAAGAGGCGTTTTTGCGGCGGCGAAGCCGCCGCAAAAACGCCTCTTCTGTTTTCGGCCAAAGGCCGTCGCAAAGTTATCTATCGGACCGGGGCTGGACCCACCAGAGGCGAACCCCGTTCTCTACGGCAGAAGCGACCTCCCCCCGCAATTCCAGTACCTCCAGGTGCCCCAGGACTTCGGAGATGGCCAGGAAGCGGTTGATGGGGTCCAGACGGGGGAACAGGGAAAGGGTGAGTTCGTAGACGGTGTGCGCCCCGTCTTGAAGGGACCCGGCAATCTGGCGGGCACGCGCTTCGTGAAACGCCAGCCGCCGGGCCACCAGTTCGCGCACATCAGGGATGGAGGGGCCGTGGCCGGGCAGTGCCAGGTCCACCGGTAACTCCGCCACCCGCTGTAACTGGCTCAGGTACTCTGCCAGCCGACGCGGCCGCTCCCCGCCCTCCCGCTCCGGCGGCTCCACCAGTGGGTTGGATGAGACATCCCGCAGCAGGTGGTCGCTGGAGATCAGGAGCCGCCGCTGGGGCTGGTAGAGGCAGATGAGCCCACCGGCATGGCCGGGCGTGTGGAGAACCCGCCAGTCCTCACCCCCCAGGCGGACCGTATCCCCCTCTGCCAGCGCACCCGTGGGCCGGACAGGGGCGATGTAGTTGCTCATCCCCCGCCGTAATCGGTCCACCTGAACGATTTGCTCCGGCGGCATCCCCGCTTCCCGCATCAGCGCGGCGTAGAAGGCCAGCCACCGCTCCCGCTCCTCAGCGGAGTCGGCCAGCAGCAGGAAATTGGCCGGATGGGTGAGCACCTCCGCGCCCGATTCCTCCGCCAGTTCCCCCGCCAGTCCACAGTGGTCGCTGTGGACATGGGTCAGGATGACGCGCTTCACATCGGAAAGTTGATACCCGCGCGCGGCCAGCGCTTCCTGCAGGGCCTCCCGCGCGGGCCCAAAACGGGGCCCCACATCAATCAGCGTCGGGCCGTCATCCTCTTTCACCAGATAGACGTTGACCGGCCCCACCGGAAATGGGGTCGGAATGGTGAGGATGTCCAGATAGTCGGGTAGATGGTGCATTTTTACCAGATCGCCTCCGGGAACGTGCAGACTCCGGCGTGGACGCCGACCCGTTTGTACATTCGGATGCCCGTGAAGGGCTCGCCCAGGATGCCGTCGTAGATGGCCCAACTGCGCCCCCGCACCGTGGCCTCCATTCCCGGCCGCCGAAAGGGGGTGGAGTTGTCCAGCCGGGAGAAGAGTAAGCCACCCCGACCGAACTCCTGATGAATCCACTCCATTCTCCCCTGGCCCATGGTGTAGGCGAAGCCGCATCGCTCAAACAGGATGGCCGCATGGTAGAAGAGAGGCTGGGCCTGAAAGCGGTCGTACCCCAGACGGGCGACGAATTCCTCAAAGCGCGGGATGAGCCGCCGGGTCAGCCGTCCTCCCTGCCGCACCTGCCCGGGGGCCAGCCCGGCCTCCATGGCCCGGACCTCCTCCGGGATGTTGCGCCCGTCCAGCCCAAAATTGGTGGGCCGACCGTCCGGCATGCGGTCCACGTTGAATCGTTCCGAGGTCGGGTCATTGATGGAGAAAAAGAGGACTTCCAGTTGGTTGTGGATCGTCTCCGCCAGTTCCAGGTAGAGGACGGGGTCGGGGGCGTCCCACTGGTGGCGCAGGGCGAGGGTGACCGAACAGGTCCCCGGCTCGCAGATGCACTCCCACAGGGGCCGTCCCTGGGAGTCGGTCAGCGAGAAGGGAATCCCGAACTGGAGCAACGCCTCCGGCGGGATCAGCAGTTTGTAGATGGCCTCTTTCTGAGGACGGGGGAGATGGTTGATCTGCCGGATGGAGACCAGTTGTTGCCCGTCTACCACGAAAGGTTGCACTTTCATCATCGGAGACGTCCTTTCCACTCCCGCCGGATTTCCCGCTCCAGGTCTCTCCGGGCGATGGACTCCCGTTTATCGTACTTGCGCTTGCCCCGGGCCAGGGCGATTTCCACTTTGGCCCGACCGTTCTTCAAGTACATCCGCAGCGGGACGACGGTGTACCCCCGTTCCCGCATCCGGCCGATGATGCGGTTGATCTCCCGGCGGTGGAGGAGCAACTTGCGCGGCCGCAGAGGGTCGTGGTTGAGCCGACCCGCCGGTTCGTAGCGCGCGATGTGGACGTTGACCAGCCAGAGTTCGCCGTCCTGTTCCTGAACGTATCCCTCCTGTAAACTGACCTGAGAGGCACGGACGGACTTGATCTCGGTCCCCGTGAGCACAATCCCCGCCTCGTACCGTTCTTCTATCTGGTACTCGTGGGTGGCCTTCCGGTTCGTCGCGATGACTTTAATGCCGGTCATATCCTGTGGGTGAACGTGCCAGGCACTTCAGGAAGTGCCTGGCACGTTCGGGATTATTTGCCGGTCAGCAGGTACTCCACCGCCCGGTCCAGTTGGGGGTCTTCCCCGGGCTTTGCGTTCTCGGGCCAGGGGACGACGATGTCGGGCGTCAGCCCCCGACCGTTGATGGCCCGGTTGTTGGGGGTGAACCAGTGGGCGATGGTCACCCGCAGTTCGGAGCCATCGCGGAGGTGGTAGGGGCGCTGGACCGACCCCTTGCCCAGCGTCTGTTCGCCGATGAGAATCCCGCGCCCCCGGTCCTGGATGGCCCCGGCGACAATCTCAGAGGCGGAGGCGCTCCCTTTGTTCACCAGGACGACCAGCGGGATGGACTCCGCCGGGCCGCCGTCGCGGGAACGGAATACCTCCTCGCCCTCTTTGGAGCGTTGTGTGGCGATGACGCCCCGATCCAGGAACAGGTCGGCGACGTTCAGTGCCTGGTCCAGCCAGCCGCCGGGGTTATCCCGCAGGTCCAGGATCAGCCCTTTGGGGTTACGGCTCATCAGGTCTGCCAGGGCGTCGGTCATCTGCTGGGTGGCGGTGGCGCTGAAATCCGTCAGGCGGATGTAGGCGATGTTGCCCTCCAGCATTTTGGCCTCCACCAGTGGGATTTCAATGCGCGCGCGGGTGATGGTGACCTCAAAGGTCTTCTCCTGGCCCGGGCGCTCAATGAGGAGGGTGACCTGGGTCCCGGCGGGCCCCCGGATCAGCGCGATGGCCTCGTAGATGCTGTAGCCGACGATGGACTGCCCGTCCACCTCCAGCACCCGGTCGCCGCTCTTGAGGCCGGCCGCCTCGGCGGGGGTGTTGGGAATGATGCCCGCAATCTCCAGTTTCCCGTCGTCCCGCATTCGGACGTAGGCGCCGATGCCCTGGAACTCGCCGCTGGCGTCCTCGTTGATGATGGCGGCGATGCGGGGCTCAATGAACGACGTGTACTGGTCCCCCAGTGTCTGCAGGCTTCCCCGAATCGCGCCGTGGATGATGGTCTGGATGTCGGGGATGTCGCCGTAGTACGATTGCCGGACGATGTCCCAGACGTCCCAGAACAGTTGGATGGCATCCTCCTCGGACTGAGGAGACGCGGGAGTGGGGGTGGGCATCAGGGAGACGGGCAGGGAGATGGTGCCCTGGTTCACGAGATGGGCGGTGCTGAAGCCGGCCAGGAACGCCGCGCCCGCCGTACAGGCCAGAATCAGCAGGGCCAGAAGTCCAGCCAGCCAGAATGTCTTGCGTCCACTCATGTCTTCATCACCTCGGGTTTACAGGTTCAGGGTAATTACCTCCCCTGGTTCTGTTGGGCAGGGTGAGCCGTCCACGAATGTTTCACGAATGCACGAATAGCGCTATCATTCGTGTATTCGTGGCGCATTCGTGGATGGCCCCCGCGCCTGACGATCAGCGCAACAGAAGGTGGTAGGTAGTTACGGTGCAGGGGGAAATATATCACCGAATGCCGATTTTGGGAAGTGGATTGCGGACTGCTGATTGCGGATTGCGGATTGCTGATTGCGGGTTGCGATTATTGGAGTTTTCGCTTGACTTCTCCTTTGCCTTATGGTATGATAAAGCTCGAGTTTAGACAAATGAGCCCCATGCAGGCCAAAATTGATTTCGGCTCACGACAGATCACCCATATATGGTGCATAAGCGCCGTGTTAATCCCATATATGGGCAGTCACACTGCCGGTTTCCGGTTTGTCTAAACTCGAGATAAAGGTGTTTCCACGTAATTACCTACCCAAGAACCGTTTCATTAAAACCACGAAGGACACGAAGGCCGCACAAAGGGCACGAAGGATAATATTTTATCCCTTTGTGTCCTTTGTGAGTACTTTGTGCCCTTTGTGGTAGGTAATTACGTTTCCACTCACTACCGGCTCGCCGGAAGGAGGCTTGTATGAACCGCATTCGCTCCATTATTTTCCCCCTGCTGGGTCTGGCGGTGACCCTGCTGTTGCTGGTGGGATGCTATATGCCCGCTGCCCCCGATGTGACCCCAACGCCCTCCCAGCAGGAGATGGAGGAGGCTGGTATGGCGACGATCGCTGCCCAGGCTGCCGGGACGAATCTGACGATGACGGCAGTGGCGGCCAGCCCCTTGCCTGCGACGGAGACCCCGACGCCCCTTCCTCCCACTCCTGAGGAGACCCCTGTGCCCACGCCTGTGCCCACGGAAGTCCCCCCGGCCCCGCCGCCAGCGGAGACCCCGCTCCCGATGCCGGTGCCGTCGCCGATGCCGACCGCTGAGGCGGTGGTGGCTCCCGCCGGGGGCGAAAGAACCCATGTCGTCCAGCCGGGGGAGTGGCTCCTGCAGATTGCCCGGCAGTACGGCGTGGACTGGCGAGAACTGGCCGCGTACAATAACATCGTGAATCCCAACCGCATCTACCCCGGCCAGGTTTTACGCATCCCTGGGACGGGGGGCCAGCCGCCGACCGGGAATGAAATCCTGTACACCGTTCAGCCGGGAGATAATCTCTTCCGCATTGCTCTCCGGTATAATCTGAATTATCTCTACCTGGCCTCCTACAACGGCATCGCCAACCCCCACCAGATTCGCGTGGGGCAGGTCATCCGGATTCCGGTGATCCCGTAGGGCCGAACATCGGGCGTGGATAGACGCGGACGGATGCAGGGAGACGCCACGCGGTCAACGCGGATGTTTGCGGCTCCCACATCCCTATCCCCGGCCTGGTTGGAAAACCGCAAAGAGCGCAAAGAAGGAGTTACGCAGTTGGTCTTTTTTGCCACGAATTGCACGAATTTACACGAATGAAAAGAAATAGAATTCGTGCCAATTCGTGAAATTCGTGGCGAATTCCGATAGTGTATCCGCCAACTGCGTAAGTTCTGATAGAAAATCTTTGCGCCCTTTGCGTTCTCTGCGGTGAAACTGTTGCAGTTACGTTGCGATAGTCAACCGAATCCCAGGTTGGGCGGTTTCCAGCACCAAGCCTCGTGAGGTGGATAAATGCCAAAGAAACGGAGAACCAATACAGGAATACCCGGTTTATCTTTTTCTTGGAAGCGTGCGTTAGGAATTTCCCGCGCCAAGCAAAAGTTTGCACGTAAAACGGGTCTCCCAACAACCAAATCCGGTCTTCAACGGAAGGTTGGAAGATGGATATTACACCTCCTTTTCCCTTTCAGGATCAAAAAGTGAAATTTTGCTTAGGAAGATAAACAAAAGCCATGTTGCGTAAATTGCTGTCAATGCGAATAAGTCCCAGTATCGCGGGCAAGAGACTTGCTTTGCCTGTGATCCCCCTTGCTATTGCTTTGTGTTGCGGTGGTTGTCTTGCCGCTGCTATGGTTGATACATCAATGCGGGCGATTGGCTTATTGCCAACGTATACACCTTCACCCACGCGCTCCCCGACTCCCTCTGCAACACCTACCGCAATAGCACAGCCGACAGTGTTGCCAGAACCAACATTGCAACTAACGCAAACACCAGAACCAACGCTGTGGCCGACAGCAACCCCAACGCCCAAACCAACGAAGACGCCGACTATAGCACCGACCGTTACGCCTACATTGGTTAACGGGCCATTTGTTATCATCAAAAGAGTAGACAAGAGAACTGAATATGTGGATTTGGAGAACATAGGTAACCAACCCCAAGACTTAACAGGCTGGCAACTTGTTTCAGAGAAAGGGAATCAGGTTTGCCGCCTGCAAGGCATAGTAATACAACCTGGTGAAACCTTGCGAGTCTGGACTCGCAATCCCAGTGGCGGTGGGTACAACTGTGGCTTTGAGGGCAATATTTGGAATGACGATGAGCCAGACCCCGCTGTTCTTTATGATGCTCAAGGTGTACCGGTCAGCCGTTATCCATAAAATCAGTTCTGGTTCTCATTGCAGTTTTAAACAAGAAACTGCCCAACCTGCACTCGGCCAGCCTCAAGGCGGGGGCGGCCCAGGGAAGCCCCGGAAGGTTGAACATATGTGTATGTGGAGGACCGTACATCCCGTTAGCATGACCCAAAGTACACTCACACAGGAGGTGAACCAGTTCCATAGAAGTAAAGAGATACTGTCCCCAACCTCACTCTGTGCGTCCAGGCCCTATCCCATATCCCCAGCAAGGAGGTAAACTGCTATGGAGGAGATCAAGCGACCGTGGCTGAAGAAGTACGACCCCGGTGTCCCTCATCACATTGATTACCCCGTCGTGCCCCTCTATCATTTCCTGGAGGAGGATGCCCGCAAGTATCCCGACCATGTCGCCATCATCTTCAAAGGGGGCAAAATCACCTTCCGGCAACTGGATGAGTTGACCGACCGGATGGCGGCGGGACTGGCGAAGATGGGGGTGAAGAAGGGTGACCGGGTGGCCATTCTGATGGCCAACTGTCCTCAGTTCCTCATCTCCTACTTCGGCATCCTGAAGGCGGGCGGCACGGTGGTGGCCTGCAACCCCCTCTACGCGCCACCGGAACTGGAGCACCAGTTGAACGACTGCGGGGCAGAAGTTGTCATCGCGATGAGCCGCTTCTACCCCGTGGTCAAGAAGGTGCAGCCCAACACCCGGGTCCGGCACGTCATCGTCACCAACATCAAGGAGTACCTCCCGCCGGCCCTCAGAGTGCTCTACACCCTGGTCAAGGAAAAGAAGGAGGGGGACCGGGTGGCGCTGGCCCCGGGTGACCACTGGTTCCAGGATGTCCTGAAAGCGAACTCGCCCGCCGACCGTCCCAAGGTGCAGATGAACCCCAAGGAGGATGTGGCCATCTTCCAGTACACGGGCGGCACCACCGGCGTCCCGAAAGGCGCAATGGCGACCCACTTCAACCTGGTGGCCAACGCGCTCCAGATCAAATCCTGGCTGCCGGGAGTGAGGGATGCTGAACTGACCGTCCTGACAGCCCTGCCGCTCTTCCACGTCTACGGGATGGTGGCGGCGATGTGCTTCGCTCTGGCATCGGCGAGCACGCAGATCATCATCCCCAACCCCCGGGACATTGACGATATCCTGGAGACCATCAACAAGTACAAGCCCAGCATCTTCCCCGGCGTGCCGACGATGTACAACGCCATCAACAACCACCCGAAGGTGCTGGAGGGAAAGGTGGACATTCGCTCCATCCGGGCCTGCATCAGCGGCTCCGCTCCGCTCCTGCGGGAGACGCAGACCCGCTTTGAGCAGTTGACCGGGGGCAACCTGCGGGAGGGGTACGGCCTGAGCGAAGCGCCCACCGCTTCCCACTGCAACCCGATGTTGGGGGAGAACCGGGAGGGGAGCATCGGCCTGCCGCTGCCGGATGTGGATGCCGCCATCGTGGACCTGGATACCGGCACGCGCTTCCTGGGCCCGGGCGAGGAGGGCGAGTTGATCCTGCGCGGCCCACAGGTCTTCAAGGGCTACTGGCAGATGCCCACGGAGACGGCCAACGTCCTCCGGCAACTCCCCGATGGCAACGTCTGGCTCTTCACCGGCGACATCGCCAAGATGGACGAGGACGGCTACTTCTACATCGTGGACCGCAAGAAGGACATGATCATCTGCGGCGGCTACAACGTCTACCCGCGCGAGGTGGAGGAGGTCCTGAAGCAGCACCCCAAGATTCTGGAGGTCGCCGTGGCGGGCATCCCCGACCCCTACCGCGGGGAGACAGTGAAGGCCTGGGTCGTCCTCAAGCCGGGCGAGACGGCCACCGAGGAGGAGATTATTGAGTGGTCCAAGGAGCGGCTGGCCAAATACAAGTACCCGCGCTACGTGGAGTTCCGCTCCGAACTGCCCAAGACCTTCGTCGGCAAGACACTGCGGCGAATGCTGGTGGCGGAGGAGCGGGCGAAGATGGCCGGGCAGGCCCCGCCGCCTCCGGAGGAGTAGCCTCACTTCTTCAGGTGACGGTCACCCCATCCCGGGGTGACCGTCACCCTCAGGAGGAAAGTTGGGCGTTTTGCGCGATCTGGCTCTGATCCTGCTGGCAATGGAGGCCGCGCTGGGCGCGCTGATGGGAGTGGCCCTGGGCGCAGCGGTGAACTACGGCCTCTATCGCGCCCGCTGGTGGCGAGTCCTCCCTCGCTATTTTCTGCTGGCGCGTGGGTATCTGAGGCGGGGACAGCGGGGGGTGGAGCAGGTTTGCCGCCGGGCCACAGCGCCCATCTTCGCCGCCTCAGCGGCCCGTGCCGCGCTTTCCCGGATGCTGGGAGTCGGAAAGAAATCCGGTTAAATGGGACACGGATGGGCACGGATGATATGGATTTTCACGGGTTTTTATCCGTGCCGACCCGTGAACCCCCGTGTTGATCCGTGTCCTATTTTCAGAGATTCCAGGAGGTGGACGTGAACCTGCGAACCCGGGTTCTGCTACTCGGAGGCATCATTGGCGCTCTCCTGGGCGTCAGCGTGGCATATCTCTACCTGCGCTCCGCTCCCATCCAGGTGGACGAGTCCGGACGGGAGCATCTCCCCGCGGTTCCCCCCGGCGAGGCCATCCGGGCCGGCCTGGGCATTCTGACGGCCATCCGGCAGATTGTCAGCCTGGGTCAGCCGCTGAAGTGAACGGATGACGGGCCGTCGGGCTGTTTCAGCACATTCGTCGTGACCATCCACCCTGATCGCGCAGGTCGTCAGCCTGCGTGCAGGCCTGGTGGCCCGCGCTACAGTAGCGCGCCTTCGCGTTCAGAGGTACCGGGATGTCCCCTCGCCGGACCCTCGCCATTCTCCGCAAAGAATTCCGCCACATCTTTCGGGACCTCCGGCTGTTTTTCCTGGTCACCGTCTCCCCGGCGTTCCTTCTGCTCCTGCTGGCCCACGTCTTCGTCCTGGACGTCCAGCAGATAGAGGTCGCCGTGTGGGACCTGGACCGGAGTCCCCTTTCCCGCCGGATGGTCGCCGCCGTGACCTCCGATGGGGAGTTCCAGGTGCAGGCGTGGGTGGCCTCGTATTCCGAACTGGAGCAGTTGTTGCGGGCGGGACGGGTGGATTGCGGACTGGTGATCCCTGAGGGATTTGCCCGTCAACTGGAGGCGGGGGGGCCCGCGCCGGTGGAGGCGGTGGTGGACGGGAGCGACCCCATCGCCGCCATTCAGGCCGTCTTCTCCCTCAGCCAGCGGACCACGGCGTTCGCGCTGGCCGCATCCGGGGGCGGGAAGTCCGCGCCGGTCTTGATAGACGTGCGCTCCGAGGCCTGGTACAACCCGGCGCTGAAGTCGCTGGTCAGCATGGTGCCGGGGCTGGCGGCGATTGTCCTCTCTATGCCCGCGCTGGCCCTGGCCCTGGCGCTGACGCGGGAGAAAGAGGTCGGCTCCTTTGAGAGTCTCATCGCCACGCCGGTCCGGGGGGCGGAGTACCTGCTGGGCAAACTGGGGGCATACCTGGCCTGTGGGATACTGGGGGTCCTGCCGGTCTGGCTGGTCGCCGTCCTCTACTTCCGCGTCCCCTTCCGGGGCGATTTTCTCCTCTACCTGGCCCTGAGCGCGGTCTATTTCCTGGCGGAGATGGGCTTCAGTCTCATCATCGCCAACTTCGTCCGCAACCAGCAGACGGCCATGCTGCTGGTGCTGACGGTCTTCTTCGTGCCCAGTTTCTTCATCGCCGGCCTGATTCTGCCGGTGGACACCCGCAACCTTCTTTCCACACTGGTATCCTACGCGCTGCCGACGACCCATTTCGTCGCCATCAGCCGGGGGGTGTTTCTGAAAGGCGTGGGGCCGGCCCCTCTGCAGACGCACATCCTGCTCCTGCTGGCGATGGGGGTGGGGGGCCTGCTCATCGGTTTGGTCCTGTTTCGCAAGCGGCTGTAAACACGAATGGGGCCACGAATACACGAATACACGAATTGCACGAATGGGGCCACGAATTTTCGTGAAAATTCGTGCAATTCGTGGCCAAATTTTGATATGACCGCCCGAATCGGTAATCTGATCTGGAAAGAACTGCTGCAACTGGCCCGGGACTGGCTGCTGACGACCTTCCTGTTCGTCCTGCCGATGCTCCAGTTGGTCCTGCTGGCGCGGGCCACCGGGCGGGGCGTCAAGGAGCAGCCGGTGGTGATCCTGGACCTGGACCGTTCTGCCGTCACCCGTGAACTGGCGGTCCGCCTGGATAATCGGGAGGAACTGGTGGTTACCCGGTTTGTGGAGGACGAGCGGGCGCTGGAGGAGGAACTGGAGCGGGGGGAGGCCCGGGCGGGGGTGATCTTCCCGTCGGGCTTTGCCGGGGACCTGTCCAACCCGACGCGGGCGGCCCCGGTGCGGGTGGTGGTGGACGGCTCCAGCGACGCGGTGGCGGGCATCGTACAGAGCGCGGTGGAGACCGTCTTTGCCGACTACACCCGGCAGCGCCTGGCGGAGCAGGGCATCCGTACCGACCCGGCGATAGACCTGCGGGTGGTCACCTACTACAACCCGACCTACAACGTCCGGCAGTTCACCATTCCGGCCCAGGTGGGCTTCATCACCTACCAGATTACCCTGGTCATCGCCTCGCTGGGGCTGGCGCGGGAGCGGGAACTGGGCACGCTGGAGGGGCTCATCGTCACCCCGCTGAGCCGAACGGAGATTGTCCTGGGGAAAGCCATCCCGGCGTTCCTCATCGGACTGGTCAACTTCCTGTTCCTGGTCGCGATTGCCCGCTTCGGCTTCCACGTGCCGATGCGGGGCTCCTTCCTGCTCCTCCTGGCGCTGACGGTGCCGTTCCTGCTGGCGGAAATCGGCTGGGGGGTCATCATCTCCTCGGTCTCCCGGACCCAGCAGCAGGCCATCCTCTTCGTCTTCATGATGGCGCTGGCCGACCTGACGTTCTCCGGCTATCTGGTACCGGTGAAAAACCTGCCCCTGGCGCTGGCCCTGGTGGCCCGGGTGGTGCCGATGTACCACTACCTGACGGTCATCCGGGCGGTGATGCTGAAGGGCGCCAGGCCGGGCGACCTGGGGCTCCACGGGCTGGCCCTGGCCCTTCTGGCGGCGATCATTCTGGTGGGGGCGGTGCGCCGGGTGAGCCGACGGCTGGACTGAAGGGCGATTGTGGAGTATAATTGCAGTAGGACAACTGCTCGCAGTTGTCCTACCGCTTGCATATGAGGAGGTGGGAAATGGTGACCCGATGGCTGGAACGGAGTTTGCTCTTTGGTCTGGGACTGCTCACCGTCACCCGCGAAAGGGTCGTCCAGTTCGTGGATAAACTGGTGGAGGAGGGGGAGGTCCGCGCGGAGGAGGCCCCCAAAGTGGTGGAGCGACTGGTCGCCCGGGGGGAGGAGGAGCGGGAGGCCCTGCGGAAGATGATCCGGGAGGAAATGGCCCGCTGGGCACCGCCCTCCCGCCAGGATGTGGAGGACCTGAAGCGGAGGGTGGATGAACTGGCCGCGCGGGTGGAGGAACTCTCCCGGACCCGGGGGCGGAAAGCGGCCCAGGAATCGGCGGCGCAGGATTGAGCCCGGACCCCTACAGGATAAATCCTGTGCTACAGAGAATCCGATCCCTGCCTGTATTTCGGCGGCGCGGGCCGCGAAAAATCGGCCTGGCGCTCAGCGGCGGCGGCGTGCGCGGGCTGGCCCATATCGGCGTGCTGAAGGTGCTGGAGGAGGCCGAAATCCCCATCCACGCCGTCACCGGGACCAGCGCCGGGGGTCTCATCGGCGCCCTTTACGCGGCCGGCGTCTCTCCGCAGCAGATGGAGGAGGAAGCGCTGCGGATGGCCTCACCCCGTCGCCTGCTCCCCTTCCTCAACCGGGCCCTTCCCTTTCGCGGCATCCTCTCCGCCCAGAAAGTGGCGGAGTACCTGGAATCCTTCCTGGACGACCTCACCTTTGACCAACTACGCATCCCCCTGGCCGTCGTCGCTGTGGACCTGAACAGCGGTCAGAAAGTGGTGCTGAACGAAGGCCGCGTGGTGGATGCCGTGCGGGCGACGACGGCTCTCCCGGGGCTGATCGGTCCGGTGGAGCGGGACGGGCAACTTCTGGTGGACGGGGGCCTCCTGGACAACCTCCCCGCCGACGTGGCGCGTCGGATGGGCGCGGAGCGGGTGGTTGCGGTGGACATCTCCACCGACGAGACTTCGCTGGTCTCCCTGACGGAGGAACTGAAGCGCCGCCCCTTCATCCCGGACAGTCTGGCGGAGATGGCGGACGTCCTCTGGCGGTCGCTGGCGGTGATGATGCGGGACGTGAACCGGCGGAGTCTGGAGGAGGCCCGCCCCGACCTGCTGATCCGCCCCGCCATCCCCGCGGGCGTCACCGTCCTCACCGGCCTGACCCGCGCGGCGGAGGTGATTGCGGCGGGAGAGGAGGCCGCCCGTGCTGCTCTCCCCCGGCTGAAGGAATTGCTCCGCTAACGGTATTCACAACCGCAGTACGCTATCTCCATGACGATCTTACCCATTCGGGGCGTGCGCCATCTGCGGCGCTTCCAGCAGATTGCCCAGATTCTGGCGCGCCATGGCTTTGGTGAACTGCTGGACCTGCTGGGCGCGGCCCCGGTTTTCCCCCTGGCCCGTGCGCTCCGCCGACGTCCCTCCCTGGGCCCTCCCCAGCGGCTGCGGATGGCGCTGGAAGAACTGGGCCCCACCTTCGTCAAACTGGGACAGGTGCTGAGCACCCGCCCCGACCTCCTCCCGCCTGCCTATATCGCCGAACTGGCCAGACTCCAGGATACCGTCCCCCCGGAGCCCTGGGAACCGGTACGAGCCCAACTGGAGGCCGAACTGGGAGCACCGGTGGAGGAGGTATTTGCCACGCTGGACCCCGAACCCATTGCCGCCGCGTCGCTGGCCCAGGTCCACGCGGCCACCCTACCCGACGGCGCGGAGGTCGTCGTCAAGGTCCAGCGCCCCGACATAGAGGCGACCATTAACGTGGACCTGGACATTCTGGCGGACGTGGCGCGCCTTCTGCAGACGCGTACTCCCCTGGGAGAAATCTACGACCTGCCGGGCATCGTGGAGGAATTCGCCGCCACCCTGCGGGCGGAACTGGATTTCTACCGCGAGGGGCACAATGCCGACCGGTTCCGGGCCAATTTCGCCGACGAGCCGTATCTTTACATCCCGAAGGTCTACTGGGACTACACTACCCGCCGGGTGCTGGTGATGGAGCGGATTCGCGGCATCAAGATAGACGACATCGCCGCGCTGGACGCGGCCGGATACGACCGCTACCGCATCGGCCTCCACGCAGCCCGGATGGTCATCAAAGAGGTCCTGGAGGACGGCTTCTTTCACGCCGACCCCCATCCGGGCAACTTCTTCGTCATGCCTGGGGAAGTCATCGGGGCGATGGACTTCGGGATGGTGGGGTATCTCAGCCGCCGCACGCGCACCGACCTGGTCCGCCTCTACATCGCGGCGGTCCAGTTGGACGAGGAGGCGGTGGTGGACCAGTTGGTCCGGATGGGGGTGGTGGGCGGGGCGGTGGACCGGATGGGGCTGCAGCATGACATCGGGCGCCTGCTGCGCAAGTACGCTGGTCTGCCGCTGAAGGCCATCCGGGCGCGGGACATGGTGGAGGAGGCGATGCCCATCGCCTTCCGCCACCACCTGCGGCTTCCCTCCGAACTCTGGCTCCTGGGCAAGACGCTGGCGATGATGGAGGGGGTGGGGCTGAAACTGGTGCCGGATTTTGATATGTTCGCCGTCTCCCGGCCCTATGTGCAGCGGTTCATGCGGGAGATGGCCTCCCCACGTGCCTGGATGCCCTCGCTGATTCGTGGGGTGGGGGACTGGGCGCAGTTGCTGGATATGCTCCCCCGGACCGGCATGCAGTTGCTGACCCGGGCGGAGCGGGGGGAGTTGGAGGTCAGTCTGCGGCATCAGGAGTTGGGGCGGGCGCTGGTCTACCTGGACCGGCTGGCGAACCGGCTGGCCCTCAGTATTCTGCTGGCGGCGCTGATTGTCGGGCTGGCGTTGCTGGTGCCAGCCTTTCATCTGGCCGAACGGGGCGGCCTCATCACCGCGCTGGTCATCCTGGGATTTGCACTGGCCAGTTTGCTGGGGCTGGGGCTGGTGATTTCCATCCTCCGCTCCGGGCGGAGATGACAAAGAAGATTGAGTCCACTGCAAAAACTCATCGCAGAGAACGCGGAGAGCGCAGAGATTTTCAATAATGCTCTGCGTACTCTGCGGTCTCTGCGATGAAGAACCCTTTTTGCAGTGAAGTCAAGATTATTTTTCGTTGCGGCGGCGAAGCCGCCCGCCTCAAACCCTTCTCAATTCCCCCTCCCCGCGCCGCACAGCGGCAGCGGGGAGGGGAGAAGGGGGAGGGGCAAGCGGGAGTAATGCCCCAGGGGTTAAGAGGGGTGGCGGGATGGGCATTGGGCAGGATAAATCCTGCGCTACAGCGCCGGCGAGGATGTTGGGGAGGCGGAGTTTTGCGGCGGCGGCCTTCGGCCGCCGCCGCAAAACTTACAGTCGCTCCTCCACCCCGATGGGCATCATCACCAGCCCGCTGATGACCTTGGGGTAGAAGTCCGTGGACTTCTGGGGCATCTTCTCCCCGGCCGCGGTGCAGGCGCGCACCTGCTCCATCCGCGTCGGGTTCATCACAATCAGGAACTCGGCTTTCCCTTCGTCCACTGCCCGGTAGCCCGGGTTGGGGTCCCGCAGATAGTCCAGATTCTCCTTCCGCTCCACGGCCCCTTTGTCAATTCCCAGCACCCGCTCAATGAAGAGTTCGTGCAGGACGCTGACGTCCAGCAGCCGCCAGTCGGGGGCGCGGTCGGGGAGGATGCGCTCCAGGACCGACGGGTCGCGCAGGGTCAGCACCGCGTACGCGCCGTCGTAGAAGCCGAAGCGGGGGTGGAGGGGCTCCGCCTCCCGCAGCGCCTGCTCCATGGCCGCCCGGTCGGCCACAGGCATCACATCAAAGTACTCCCGGGCCCGCTCCAGCGCCTCCTTCCCGCTCATCCGCCCGTAGGAGTGGACCAGCCGGTGGGTGGGGAGGATGACCAGTCCGGGGTCGCTCATGCTGACCAGGGTGACCAGGGTGAAGTTGAAGGCGGCGTCGGCGGGGGCGTCCGGGTGCTGGCGGCGCATCTCCTCCCGGTAATTGAGCATCGTCTCGTAGCGATGGTGCCCGTCGGCGATGATGAGGTTCCGCTTCGGGGCCATCTCCTCCACCACCGCCCCGATGACGGCGGGGTCGTCCACGGCCCAGAACCGCTGCTCCACCGCGGTCTCAATGACCATCTCCCGGGCTACCACCGGCGGATGGGCCTCCAGGTACGGTTGCAGGGTGCCGTTGACCCGGTTGCCCTCGTCCGGGTAGAGGATGAAGATGTGCTCCCAGGCGAACGCCGTGGCGCGGGTCAGGTTGAGACGGTCCACTTTGGGGCCGCTGAGGGTGCGCTCGTGGGGGAGGATGGTCCCTTCCTCAAAGGGGGTCAGTTGGAGGGCCGCCGCCAGGCCACGACGGGTGCGGGTCTGCCCGTCGGGCGTGGTGAAGGTCTGCTCCAGGACGTAGAGGCAGGGGCGCTCATCCCGCACCAGGATCCCCTCCGCCAGCCAGGTCTGGCCGTAGCAGCGGGCGCGGGTGTAGACGTTGTCCGTCTCGGAGTCGTGGGGGCTCCGTTTCCCCAGAATGATGCGGACGAAGTTGTAGGGGCTCAGTTCGTAGTAGCGGGCCTGCTCCGCGTCGTGGATGCGGTCGTAGGGCTGGGTGATGACGCTGGAGAGGTCGCCGATTCGCTGCAGGTTATACCGGACTCCGCGAAACGGTCGGATAACGGCCATGTTCCCTCCCAAATGGCGCGCCTATCCCCAGTCGGTCGGCACCTGCGCGCAGCAGGAGACAATCTCTTTGGCCGCCTTGGGGTAGCGCATGACCTTCATCATATTGCCCTGGAGTTTCAGTTTGCGGGTCATCATCCCCTGGATGGGGTCCAGTTTCCCCTCAATGACCTGTCGCCAGGTGCTGAAGGGGGCGCGGATGATGAACTCCGCCGGGCGCTCCGTCTCGCTGCCGATCATCGCGGCGTCGGTGCTCTTGCCGTGGTAGAGGCCCAGGAAGAGGTAGGCAGTGTTCGGGTAGGCCTCGTCCGGCTCCACCACGAAGACGAAGTCCCCTTCCCAGTCCTTCGCCGACTTCTCGTAGGCCTCGCTGGCGTTCAGTTGGCGGGCCAGTTCCTTGATCCACTCGTCCGATGGGAATTTGAAGGCCATGGGTTCCTCCTTATTCTGGTGAAAGTGGACGGGTAAAGTGGTATCTGGCTTCATTATGCCACAGGATTGCGCTGGTGTCAAAGGATTCCTGCTTCATCGGGTGACTTTAGAGAGCAGGACAAGAAGTGCATACAGGGGGAGCACTCGCTGGCGTCGCCAACGCCAGGGCTGGCGGATCAGCCGATACAGCCACTCCAGCCCGACCCGGCGCATCCAGCGGGGCGCGCGGGGGACGACGCCCGCGATGTAATCAAAGGCCCCACCCACTCCGACTCCTACTTTCGCTCCGGTCCGGGCCAGGTTGCGGGCCAGCCAGAGGTCCTGCGCCGGAGCGCCGTAGGCTACCAGCAGGACGTCAGCCCTGGCCTCCCGTACCCGCCGGACGATGTCGTCTTCCTCCTCCCGCCGGGGGCTGCCGGCGTGGGTCCCGGCGACGGTCAGGCCGGGATAGCGGGCCGCCAGGAGAGAGGCGGCCCGGTCCGCCACGCCGGGGGCGGCGCCGAGGAAAAAGACCCGCCACCCATCCTGGGCCGCGCGGGCGGCCAGTGCTTCCACCAAATCTACACCGGCCACCCGTTCCCGCAGGGGACGGCCCAGATAGCGGGCCGCCAGGGTGATGCCAACCCCATCGGGCAGGCAGAGGTCCGCCCCCTCCAGCACAGCCCGGAAGGCCGGGTCCCGTCGCGCCGCCATCACGAATTCCGGGTTGACGGTCGCCATCTGGTGGGCGCGGCCTTCCTTCACCCACGCGGCGGCCTGCTCCACCGCCTCGTCCAGCGTGACGTCGTGAATGGGGATGCCCAGGATGCGGAGGGCCGGGGAAGTGGGCATCAGTTCTCCTCCAGCAGTCCTTCCATCACCTGCAGGACGGTGCGGGCGCACCGCTCCCAGGAGAAACGGCGCAGGTTGGCAAAGCCCCGCTCCACCAGTTCCCGGCGCAGGTCCGGGTCGTTCTCCAGACGGGCCATCGCGTCGGCCAGCGCGGCGACATCTTCGGGGGGGACCTGGAGGGCGGCATCTCCGGCCACCTCTGGCAGGCTGGACGTACTGGAGCAGATGACGGGGCACCCGCAGGCCTGCGCTTCCAGGACCGGCAGGCCGAACCCTTCATAGAGGGAGGGGAACACAAAGGCCAGCGCGCCGCTGAGCAGCGGTGCCCGGTCTTCGGGACGGACGTACCCCGGGCAGAGGACGCGCCTTTCCAGCCCCAGGCGGCGGATCAGGGCGAAGAGGTCATCGGCGAGCCACCCCTTTTGACCTGCCAGGACCAGGACAGCCCGGGTGGGGAGACGGGAGAAGGCCAGCACCAGGCGGGCCAGGTTCTTGCGGGGCTGCAGCGTCCCCAGGTACAGGAAATACTCCCCGGGGATGCCGTAGCGCTCCCGGACGGCGGTCAGGGCCGCCGGATCGCGCACGGGGGCCATAGACTCGTCGTAGCCGGGGTAGGCGACGGTCACCTTCGCCGGGGGAGTCCCGTAGATTCGGACCAGGTCGGCCCGGGTGGCCTCCGAGTCGGCCAGGATGTGGGCGGCGGCCCGGGCGTTCCATCGGGTGGAGAGGTCCAGGTAGACCCGCTGAAACCGGGTATGGGCCCGGGGGAAGTATCGGTAGCCCAGGTCGTGGACCGTCACCAGGCTTCGGCGGGGGTGAATGGGCGGCAGGACATGAGCGGGGACGAACAGCAAGTCCGGCGGGCGGCGGGCCATCTCCCAGGATAGCCGGGTATGGGTCCAGAGGCGCGGAAAGGGGATGACGCGGAGGTCTGCCTGGGGGAACAGGCTCTCCGGTGGTGTCTGTCGGAAGTAGAGGCGGATGCTCCAGGGAGGGTTCAGAGAGAGTAGGGCCTGGATCAGGCGGAGAGAATACGTCTCCGTCCCCGTTGGCTGAGGGGAGACTGCGCGGCTGGCGTCTATCCCGATGACGGGCACCCGGCTATTTTTCCGTCCGTTTTCCACCCAGTGTGCCCCGGAGGAGCAGAATCAGGCCGATGAGTATCAGCAATGCCGGCCATAAGCGGCCGAGTTCCTGCATGGTGTTGGGTCCGAAGAGATGGAGGTTGACGGCGATGTACACCCCGCCGAAGATGAGGCTCACGATGGCCAGAAAGAGGACGCCCCAATCCCGGAACCCTTCGGCAATCCACATGGCCAGGAACGAAATCCCGGCGATGGCGACAAAGGCGGGCCACCAGGTCTGCAGGACGGCGTAGTTTTGGTCGGTCAGGGTGATGAGGAAGAAGAGGAGGCCGCTCAGGGTCAGGGCGACTCCCCAGAAGACCCGGGCGGTCTCCCGTTGGGGGGTTCGGCAGTACGTAACCAGGAGGGTAATCCCGCCCGCAATCACGGCGACCGGCCACAGGCGGTCCAGGCCGGGGAGTTGAGAGTACAGGACTCCCAGCAGGGAGTATGTGCCGACCAGAATCAGGATCAGGCCCAGAAGCACGGTTCCCTTGCGCATCTTTGCTCCCGATGGGGAAAGGGAAGAGGGTTGGAGGGTACCTTTGCGGCGGCGGCCGGAGGCCGCCGCCGCAAAAGGGCGACCCGCCCTGTCAATTTTCCCAACTTCTGGCAGGAAGGATGGTCAGGTGGTGCCCGCTTGCTCCAGGGCCTGGATTTTCCCCACCCGGCCGGCATGGCGTCCGCCAGCAAAGCGGCTTTGCAGGAACGCCTGCACAATATCCAGCGCCGAACCGGCCCCCAGCACCCGTCCGCCCAGGCAGAGGATGTTGGCGTTATTGTGCTCCCGTGCCATCCGGGCCATATACCCGTCGGTGGCGACGGCGGCCCGGATTCCCTTTACCTTGTTGGCCGTGATGCTCATCCCGATCCCGGTTCCGCAGATCAGGATACCCAGGTCAGCCTGGCCTGTTGCCACCGCGCGGGCCACTTGTATGGCGTAATCGGGGTAATCCACCGATTCCTTGCCGTGAGTCCCCACGTCCTCTACCGGGTAACCGGACGCCTGCAGAAAGCGGACGATTTCCTCTTTCAGGGCGTACCCGGCATGATCGGCGCCGATCGCGATTCGCTCCATCCTCCCTACTCCCTAATTCATACTCCCTACTTCCTGCTATTTCTTCTCTCGTCGCTGCCAGCGAGTCTTCTTTAGCAATTTGCGATGCTTGTGCTTGGCCATCTTCTTCTTGCGCCACTTGCGATCTGACGGCATGGAAGGCCTCACCTCCTTTCTGAAGAATTGGTATTCACCCAGGCGCTTTACGCCTGGTTACTCTCCCATTGAGCAAATGCCTCCTGCCACAAAGTGCTCCGCCCATCCTGAACAATAACGACTCCCTCCCGGCGGGCAACGGTCTCGGCGACGGGGGAAATGTTTCGCCCTGCCACCGTGGGGATTGCAGGATAACCCGCTTTGCGCAGCAGAATCGCCCGTTGGAGGGCCCGTTCCACGTCTTCTGTATCTATCAGCGCTGAAATCTCCACGGCGAGCCAGACCTCCGGCCCGGTTTCGCCAGGGCTTCCCCTGATCCGCCCTCTGATCAGAAGGTCCAGGTTGAATAACTCTTCCACCTCATCTGGGGACAGGCGCTCTTCCAGGGTGTCCAGTATATCCGAAATGCTGACCACCTTTAACCGGCGCAGGATGCGCCCGAAGTACGAGGTGGCCCGCTCCTGATACCGGATTTCCAGGAGGTCTCCATCCATCTGGCCCACACGGATTTCCAGCCGCTGGAGGCGCTCTTCAAACTTCTGCTGAGTGGCGATCAGAGATTGCAAGACCTTCTCTGTCTGAGCCTGCTTCTCTGCCAGCGCCCGCATCTGGGCCTCTGTCTGAGCCTGCGCCTCTGCCAGCGCCCGCATCTGGGCTTCTGTCTGAGCCTGCGCCTCTGCCAGCGCCCGCATCTGGGCTTCCGTCTGAGCCTGCGCCTCTGCCAATCGGTCCAGCGTCGCCTCTATCCGCGCCAGGCGCTCCTCCGACCGCTCCCGGTATTCGCGGAACTCTGCCTCCGTCCGGGCCTGCTTCTCTGCCAGCGCCCGCATCTGGGCTTCCGTCTGAGCCTGCGCCTCCGCCAATCGGTCCAGCGTCGCCTCTATCCGCGCCAGGCGCTCCTCCGACCGCTCCCGGTATTCGCGGAACTCTGCCTCCGTCCGGGCCTGCGCCTCTGCCAGCGCCCGCATCTGGGCCTCTGTCTGAGCCTGCGCCTCCGCCAGCGCCCGCATCTGGGCTTCCGTCTGAGCCTGCGCCTCCGCCAATCGGTCCAGCGTCGCCTCTATCCGCGCCAGGCGCTCCTCCGACCGCTCCCGGTATTCACGGAATTCCACCTCCGTGCGGGCCTGCGCCTCCGCCAGCCGTTCCAGCGCCGCCTCTATCCGCGCAAAGCGCTCTTCGGACTGTGCCCGGAATATGGTCGCGCTACTGGTCGTCAATGGACGCACCATCGTTCTCCTCCGGAGTAAAAGTATAACACCAATTGGCCGTTTTTGCAAAGCAGAACGCGTCGCCTTGACAGGTTTGCCGCTTCAACCTATAATAGCGGCGTCCGCCTCTGGCGGAAATTTCACGGAGAAGGAGTGAGCAATGCCACCAGTTCCCAAGCGGAAAACGTCCAAAGGGCGGCGGGATCGGAGACGCAGCCATCTGGCCCTGACCCTGCCCTCGCTGCTCATTTGCCCGAAGTGCAAGGAGCCGATGCTGCCGTACCACGCCTGCCCTAACTGCGGCACCTATCGGGGCCGTCAGGTGTTCACCCCGAAGGAAAAAGAAAAGAAGAGCAAGAAGTAACCCCAAAACAGCGGCCATTCGGCGCGCCTTCAGCCACCGATGGGTGTTTTTTCTTTTTGCGATGAATAACCGACCTGCTTTCCAGTTCCCCGGACAGGGATCCCAGCGGGTGGGGATGGGGAAAGAGTTGGCCGAACGGTTCCCCGTTGCGGCCCGGATTTTCGCCCGCGCCGACGAGGTCCTGGGCTTTCCCCTCTCCCGTCTCTGCTTTGAGGGACCGGCGGAGGCGTTGAACGATACCGCCAATGCTCAGCCGGCCATTCTGACCGCCAGCGTTGCTGCCCTGCGGGTGCTGGAGGAGATGGGGGAGAGCCCCGCCTGCGTCGCCGGGCACAGCCTGGGGGAATTCACCGCGCTGGTGTCGGCCCACGCGCTGACGTTTGAGGATGCGCTGCTGCTGGTCCAGGAACGGGGACGGCTGATGAAAGAGGCCGGGGCTCGCCGACCGGGCGGTATGGCCGCTATCCTGGGGCTGGATGCAGAGGAGGTCGCGGCCATCTGTGAGCGCGTCTCGCGGGAGACCGGTGGCTACGTGGGCGTCGCCAACGACAACTGCCCGGGTCAGGTTGTCATCTCAGGGGACGAGGCGGCGCTGGTGGCCGGGATGGAGGCTATGCAGGCCGCCGGGGCCCGACGGGTGGTCCGGCTGGCCGTGAGCATCGCCGCCCACTCCCCGCTGATGGCCGAAGCGGCCGCCGCATTCCGCCACGCGCTGGAAAAGGTTCCCCTCCACCGGCCCCGCATCCCCTTCATCGCCAACGCCACTGCCGATGTGCTGGAGGAGCCGGAGTCTATCCGGGAGGCCCTGGTCCGCCAATTGACCTCTCCGGTCCGCTGGCGGGGTTCTGTACAGCAGATGATTCGCCGGGGCATCGCTCGCTTTGTGGAGGTGGGCCCGGGGGATGTCCTCACTGGCCTTCTGCGCCGGATTGACGCCTCCGTCCACGGCCTGACCGTCGCTCAGGTCCTGGGGGTGTAAGGGGTGCAGGGGGTCCCAGGAGCAGACCGACGAAGAAAATAAAAACCACGAAGGACACGAAGGCCGCACAAAGGGTACGAAGGAATTTTCGTCGTCAGGGGTCAGTCGTCAGGGGTTAGCCCATTTTTTTCCTGACCCCTAACCCCTGACCACTAACCGCTAAAACTTTGTGTCCTTTGCGAGCACTTTGTGCCCTTTGTGGTAGGTAATTACAGTGCAGGAGAGAAGATGACCCACTCACTGGACGGAAAAGTCGCCGTGGTCACCGGGGCCTCCCGGGGCATCGGGCGGGCCATTGCCATAGAACTGGCCCGCCGGGGCGCCCGGGTCATCGTGAACTACCAGCGCAGCGCCGACGCCGCTGAAGAAGTCGTCGCCGCCATCCGCGCGGAAGGCGGAGAGGCCACCGCCGTCCAGGCCGACGTCTCCGACCCCGCCCAGGCCCAGGCCCTCATCCAGGCCGCCCTGGACACCTACGGCCGCATAGACATCCTGGTCAACAACGCCGGCGTCACCCGGGACCGCCTTATCCTGATGATGAGCCAGGAGGACTGGGAGACCGTCCTGCGGGTGGACCTCACCAGCCTGTTCCACACCTGCAAGGCGGCCGCCCGCCCGATGATCCGCCAGCGCTCCGGCCGCATCATCAACATCTCCTCGGTCGTCGGCATCGCCGGGCAGGGCGGGCAGACCAACTACGCCGCTGCCAAAGCGGGCGTCATCGGCTTCTCCAAGAGCCTGGCCAAAGAACTGGGCCCGCGCGGCATCACGGTCAACGTCGTCGCACCGGGCTACATCCCCACCGACCTGACGGCTGATCTGCCCGAAGAACTGCGCCAGGAGGCCATCCGCCGCACCCCCCTGGGACGGGCGGGGCGTCCGGAGGACATCGCGTATGCCGTGGCCTTCCTGGCTTCCGATGAGGCGTCGTTCATCACCGGCGCCGTCCTGCCCGTAGACGGCGGGCTGGTGATGTCCGGATGACCCCGATTGCTGACGAGTGGAGGCCCATTGTGGAGGAAATTCCCGCTCTTGGCCGCATCACCGTGGACCCGGAGGTCCTGGAGACCATTGCCCGCCTGACCGCGCTGGCTGTCCCGGGCGTGGTCCGTATCGCATCGGTCCCCAAATCCCGACTCCTGGGAGGAAAAGACGGGGTACGGATCACCCTTCGGAACGGGTCCGTACTGGTGGACATCTACCTGGTTGTGGAAGCAGGCTACAACATGCTGGCCCTGGGACGTCAGGTCCAGACCGAAGTCACCCGGGCCATTCAGGACATGGTCGGGCTGGACGTGGAGGCAGTCAACGTTTACATTGAGGACGTGGCCCCCGCGTCCCGATAAGGTAGGGGCAGGGCTTGCCCTGTCCCCGCCAATTTCATTTCAGGGAGGAGCGGTGGGGGTTCGCCGACTCGCGCGCACCGTCGCCCTGCAGGCTCTTTACGAAATAGACTGTACCCATCACCCCCCGGAGCGGGTGATCCAGTACCGGCTGGAGGAAATGCCCCTGCCCGAACCGGCGGTGAAGTTCGCTCGCTGGCTCATCTACGGCGTCCTCCATCATCGGGCCGTTCTGGACGCCTACATCCAGAAACAGGCTCCCGAATGGCCGCTGGAGCAGGTGGCCATTGTGGACCGCAACATTCTCCGTATGGCCCTCTACGAACTTGCCCAGGACAGCCGGATCCCCATCAAAGTGGCGATTAATGAGGCGATAGAACTGGGCAAGACGTTCGGCTCCGATAGTACCCCTCGCTTCGTCAACGGTGTACTGGGAGCACTGGCACCGTTGAGGAAAGAAATCGCCCGTCGGATTCAAGAGAATTCCCCACCTCCGAACCGACCGAAACAACGTCAGAGATAAGGAGAGATTGCATGCCGAAACGAGTCATCATCATGGGCGCCGCCGGGCGCGACTTCCATAACTTCAACGTCTACTTTCGGGATAATCCCGACTATCAGGTTGTCGCTTTTACGGCGACCCAGATTCCCAATATTGAGGGACGTCGCTACCCGCCCGAACTGGCAGGGCACCTGTACCCTGAAGGGATTCCCATCTACCCTGAAGAGGAACTGACCGAACTGGTCCGCCGGTATCAGGTGGACCAGGTGGTCTTTGCTTACTCGGACGTCTCCCATGAGTACGTGATGCACAAGGCATCCCAGGCGCTGGTAGCGGGCGCCGATTTTCGCCTGATGGGGACCGGCTCCACGATGCTGACCAGCCGCAAGCCGGTGGTCGCCGTCTGCGCGGTGCGCACCGGGAGTGGCAAGAGCCAGACCACCCGTCACGTCTGCGATGTCCTGCGGCGAATGGGCCACCGGGTCGTCGTCGTCCGCCACCCTATGCCCTACGGCGACCTGACCGCCCAGGTTGTCCAGCGCTTTGCCACCTACGAGGACCTGGACCGCTACCGATGTACCATTGAGGAGCGGGAGGAGTACGAGCCCCACATAGACCGGGGGGTGGTCGTCTACGCCGGGGTGGACTACGAGCGCATCCTGCGGCAGGCCGAGGAGGAGGCCGACATCGTCGTCTGGGATGGGGGCAACAACGACCTGCCCTTCTTCCGCCCGGACCTGCACATCGTCGTGGCCGACCCCCATCGGCCCGGGCACGAGGTCCGCTACCACCCCGGGGAGGCCAACCTGCGGGCCGCCGATGTGGTGGTCATCAACAAGGTGGATACCGCCGACCCGGACGGCATCGCCCAGGTGCGGCGGAACATCCAGGAGGTGAACCCTCAGGCCATTGTGGTGGAGGCCGCGTCGCCCATTTTTGTGGAGGACCCGGGGGCCATCCAGGGCCGGCGGGTGCTGGTGATAGAGGACGGGCCCACATTGACCCACGGCGAAATGGCCTACGGTGCCGGCGTGACGGCCGCCCGCCGCTTTGGTGCCGCCGAACTGGTGGACCCTCGCCCCTACGCCGTCCGCTCCATCGCCGAGACCTTCCGGAAGTACCCGCACATCGGGCCACTCCTGCCGGCCATGGGCTACGGCGATGAGCAAATCCGCGACCTGGAGGAGACCATCAACGCCACGCCCTGCGACCTGGTCCTGGCAGCAACCCCCGTGGACATCCGCCGCCTGCTGAAAGTGCGCTATCCGGTGGACCGGGTCCGCTACGAACTGCAGGTTATCGGCCGGCCGACGCTGGAGGAAATTCTGCTCCGGCGGTTTGGTCACCCTTAGCGAGTTGACAATCACGGATTTTGGTGTATGACTCCACTGCAAAAAGGGTTCTTTATCGCAGAGACCGCAGAGTACGCAGAGCAATATTAAAGAAAATCTCTGCGCTCTCCGCGTTCTCTGCGATGAGTTTTTGCAGTGAACTCGTGTATAAAAACCACGAAGGCCTCGCCCTGAGGGCTCGGCCCGAAGGGACACGAAGGCCACACAAAGGACACGGAGGACGATTTTTACCCTTTGTGTCCTTCGTGAGTACTTTGTGACCTTTGTGGTAGGTAATTACGATTTTTTATCCATTTGTGTCCTTCGTGAGTCCTTTGTGCCCTTATGTGGTAGGTAATACCTTTCTCTCCCGCAAGTGGACGTCAGAAAGGAGCCAAGTGACCGGGAGGAGCAGCGGGATGCAACGGTGGCTGATTCTGGGGGCTATCCTGGTCGTTCTGGCGGTGGCCGGGCTGAGCGGCCTCGGCATCTGGAGGCAGATTGTCCATCTGCGCCATCTCCTGGCGACCGAAGCGGAACTCCAGGCCCAGATTCAGTATGAGCAGGACCGGCAGCAGCAACTGGAGCAGGAACTTCAGCACGTCTCTTCTCCCGGTTATCCGGAGGAGTGGGCGCGGCGGTACGGCGGCATGGTACAGCCGGGAGAAATCCGGCTGGTTGTGACGGATTCGGCGGACCCGACCCCTGCTGCGCCGTAAACGCGCACTGCGCCGGGCCTCCAGGCCCATTTCTGCTTGCCAAATATCCGTTGTGTGGTAAAATGTCCCCGACAGAGGGGAGAATATGGGATTTTGCGGCGGCGGCCATTGGCCGCCGCCGCAAAATCCACCCCGCACACCCAATACCCTGAAACTCTTTGTGTGAGGTGAACCATGGGCTGGATTCGTGGCTGGGAATGGATCATCATCCTGGTCATCGTCCTTCTCCTCTTCGGAGTGGGGCGACTGGAGAAACTGGGCGCCGACCTGGGAAAGGGAATCCGGAACTTCCGGGAGGCGCTCTCGGGTAAACAGGAAGCGTCGGAAGAGCCAAAAGAAGAACCAAAAGCCTGAGGTAACTGGCTTTTCGTTTCTTTTTAAAGGGTCGCTCTCCTGCTCCCGGCCCCAAGGGGGAAAGGGCATGGACTTTCTGAACATCGGTTCGGGGGAGTTTGTCTTTTTAATCCTGCTGGCCATCCTGCTGGTCGGCCCGAAACGAGCAGTGGAGTGGACTCAGCAGGCCAGCCGCTTCGCTGCCCGCATCCGGCAGGAGTGGCTCGCCGTCCAGCGGGATGTGATGCGGGAAGTGCAGGCGATTCAACAGGAAACGACCGCTGCCCTCCAGCCGACCCTCCAGGAGGTATCCCGGGACAGCCAGGCAGTGCAGCAGGAAGGCGCAGAGGCCCTCCGTTCGTTCCAGGAAGTAGCGCAGGAGATTCGGGCCTTCCAGGAACAGGTGGTCTCCCTTCCTGATCTCGTGGAACCCACCGATGACTTTGCCGGATGAAAAAGCGGGGCGACGAGCCGAGGTCCTTCCTGGAGCATATTGAGGAACTCCGCCAGCGATTACTGCGGGCCCTGATTGCGCTGGCTGTCGGTGTTGTGATCAGCGCCCTGTTCACCAACCAGATTCTGGCCTGGATGGCCCGGCCGGTGGGTGGACTGGAGAAACTGGAGGCGATTGAGGTTACTGAAAACCTCGGCGTCTTCATGCAGGTCGCTCTCCTGGGTGGGGCCCTTCTGGCAATGCCGTTTATTGTCTATCAGGTCTGGCAGTTCATCACCCCCGGTCTTGAACCCCATGAAAAGCGTTACGTCTACATGCTGGCCCCGGCCGCGACCCTCCTTTTCATCGCAGGTGCCGCTTTCGCCTACTTTGTGATGCTCCCTGCGGCGGTTCCCGCTCTTCTGGGTTTTGCTCCGATTCCCACCCGTCCCCGCCCGGCCAATTACATCTCTTTTGTGACCAGCCTGATGTTCTGGGTGGGCATCAGTTTTGAGATGCCCCTGTTCATATTCTTCCTGGCGAAGGTGCGCCTGGTGGGCCCGCGCGACCTCTTGCGCAACTGGCGGGTGGCGGTCTTCCTGATTGCCCTCCTGGCGGCCCTGGTAACACCCACCGGCGACCCCATCAACATGGGGCTGGTGATGATCCCCCTGGTCGTCCTCTACATTTTGAGCATCCTGCTGGCACGCGTGGCATACCGGGAATCCGAATAAGCGAGAGGTGCGGGAGACGGGCTGGGGCCTATCCGCGCTCTGATCTTGTTCGTTCGTAGTCAGGCACAAAGTGCCGGGGGAGTGCCGTTTCGGGCCATGATGCGGTCCTTTCTCGCTGTTCCTCTTTTCGTTACATCCCCGTTACGATTTGCGGTCTCCCCTTGATTTTCTCCTCACTGCCGGGTATACTGGAAATCGTAGGGCAACTGCTCGCAGTTGCCCTACTCCAAAGGAGAGATATGCGCGCCCGGTGGATGCTCGTAGTGGTGGTGGCTCTGGCGGCTGCCCTGGTGCCCCCGCCCGCTTCCGGAGAGTCCGGCCCGGTCACCCCGCTCCCGCCGGTGACCGACACCGACGGCTTCGCCGGTACCTGCTACTCCTTCTACCCCGACCCCTTCGGCCAGGTGCCGGGCCGTCCCTTTCTCCCCCTGATGCTCCAGGCGGGCTCCCGGTGGGACCGCTTTGACTTCTCCTGGCTCCAACTGGAGCCCAGAGAGGGAGAGTGGAACTTTGCCGCCCAGGACCAACTGGTGAGCGACCTGCGCGCGGCAGGGATGAACATCCTGGGCATTTTCCTCTGGACGCCGAACTGGGCCGCAACGGGGAACTGCACCCCCACCCCCGAATCGCTCCGGCTGGACCTCTCGCCCTCTCTGCGGCACGCCCCTGTTCTCCACCCGGCGGTCACCCCGATGGACGGTGTTCCCCCCTGTATGACCACCCCGCCCCGGGGCCTCTACGAGGAGTGGAACGACTGGACAACCGCCGACGGTGACCCCGTCAACACCTGGGGCCGCTTCGTCTACACGGTTGCCTACCGGTACCGGGATTCGGTCAAACACTGGGAGGTCTGGAACGAGCCGGACCTCTCCTGGTTCTGGACGGGTACCTCCACCGACTACGCCCGGCTCCTCAAAGTGGCCTACCAGGCGGTCAAGGCGGCCTGTCCCGATTGCACCGTCCTTTTCGGCGGCATCGCCTACTATGAGAAGCCGAACTTTTACCGCTGGGTGCTGAACACCCTGAAGAACGACCCCGAGGCCCCCGCGAACAACTATTTCTTTGACGCGATGGCCGTCCACCTCTACCACCGCTCCTCCAGCATCTACGACGTCACCCAGGTCATCCGGAGCGGGATGCGGGAGTTCGTCCCCGACCGGCCTATCTGGCTCACGGAGACGGGCTCGCCGGTCTGGGACGACGAGGCGGTCATCAGCCCCACCGTTCCCTACACCTGGTCCGCCACGATGGACGAGGCGGCGGCCTACGTGATCCAGTCCTACGCCAACGCACGGGCCGCCGGAATTGCCCGCTATTTCTACTTCCGTGCCCACGACGATTACTGCGACAAGAACCGGGACGGCGATTGTAGCGATGAAGGGATTGACTACGGCATGGGCGAACTCTTCGGCCTGGTGCGGGACGACCGCACCCTCCGCCCGGCCTACGTCGCCTTCCAGGTGGCGACCACCTACCTGGTCTCGCCGACGATGGTGACCAGCGTCAACTACTCCGGCGGTGTGCGGCGGGTGACCTTCTGGGGGACGCCCCGGGGGAAAATCAGCGTCCTCTGGAACAACGTCCCCACGACGACGGTCTTCTCCTACCCGGCAACCCTCCCCACCGCCACGCTGGTGGACCGGTGGGGCGTCACCCGCACGATCACTCCGTCCAGCGGCATCTACACCCTCACCCTCCCCGGCGCGACGGCCAACAACGGCACCTCCCCCTCCGACTACATCATCGGCGGGGAGCCGTATCTGGTCATAGAGACGGACACCGTCCCGCCCACCGCCACGGTCCGCTCCGTGACGGTCTCCCGGCCTCCCACGGTCACCGTCTCCTGGGAGGGGGCCGACGATGCCGCTGGCATCTGGCTCTACGACGTGCAGGTCCGGGAGGGGGCCGGGGCCTGGGCGAACTGGCTGACGCTGACCACCACGACGACCGGCACCTATCCGGTTCCCCGGACGGGCACCTGGTGCTTCCGCGCGCGGGCGTGGGACCGGGTGGGGAATCGGGGGGACTGGTCGCCGGAGGTCTGTGCGGCGGTCACCCTGACGCGCACCGTCCACCTGACGGTGGACGCGGTCTTCGGGGACGAGGACGGGGACGGGATGCGGGGCGCGGGGGAGCCCGTGCTGACGGCGACGCTCCGGCTGCTGGACCCGGCGGGGGCGGATGCCATTACGCCGACGGTGGGGACGTCGTGGGAGTTCACGGCCACCCTGCCGGTGGGGGAATACGTGCTGGAGGCAGTGCCGGAGGACTGGCCCTCCCCGCCGCCGGGGTGGCTCCCCCGCTGGCTGCCGGTGGCGGTCGCTCCGGGGGTGGACCCTCAGGAGGTCCGCCTGACCGTCGGCCTGCGGCCCCACCGGGCCAGCGTGTATCTGCCGCTGGTGCGGAGGTAGGGGCAGGGGCCTTTAAGGGCAGGCGCAAGGCCTGCCCCTACAATGCACCGTAGGGGCAACCCTTGCGGTTGCCCCCGAATGGGGCAGGTGCAACCTGCCCATGTTGCGTTTTAACAAATTGCTCCGACAATAGCCGAAAAGGTATTTTGCTTCCCCTCACCCCCCTTGATCCCCCCTCTCCCCTTGGCCTTACGGCCAGGGGAGAGGGGGGGATTGAAGAGGGGTTTTGCGGCGGGCGGCGAAGCCGCCCGCCGCAAAACCCCAATTTCCCCCTCCCCTCGCCCGCCGCCGAAGGCGAGCGGGAGAGAGGAGGGGGCAGGGGGTGGGGTGAGGGCAGCAGCCCGGAAAGCCCCGCCCGAGGACAGGAACGGATTGTCGGAATGAGTTCACTGCAAAAACTCATCGCAGAGAACGCGGAGAGCGCAGAGATTTTCAATATTGCTCTGCGTACTCTGCGGTCTCTGCGATAAAGAACCTTTTTTGCAGTGGAGTCCGGAATCATTTGTCAAGGCGCAAGGCCAGGGCAGACGCAAACCCTGCCCCTACAATGGTTCTCCGGCGGCCAGCCGCCGGTCCCGCTCCCACGGCGGGAGCCGTTCCTCTTTCTCCGCCAGCATTGCCCGCAGTTCAAAGATGCGGTCCCGCAGCATGGCCGCTTTCTCAAACTCCAGGTCCTCCGCCGCCTTCTTCATCTGCTTCTCCAACTCCCGAATCATCCGCGCCAGGTCATCCCGGGGCATCATCGTGACCGGCAGGTCGGGCTGGCGGGCCGTCTGTGAGCGCACCCGGTCGGTCAGGTCGCGGATTTCTTTGACGATGGTGGCCGGGGTGATGCCGTGCTCCTGGTTGTACTTCATCTGGATGGCCCGACGGCGCTCCGTCTCCTCTATCGCCCGTTTCATGGAGTCGGTGATGCGGTCGGCGTAGAGGACGGCGGTGCCGTGGACGTGGCGGGCCGCCCGCCCAATGGTCTGGATGAGGGCCGTCTCCGAGCGCAGGAAGCCCTCTTTGTCCGCATCCAGGATGGCCACCAGGCTCACCTCCGGGAGGTCCAGCCCCTCCCGCAGCAGGTTGATCCCCACCACGACGTCGTAGACGCCCATGCGCAGGTCCCGCAGAATCTCCACCCGCTCTATCGTCTGCACCTCGCTGTGGAGGTAGTGGACCTTGATGCCCAGTTCCCGCAGGTAATCGGAGAGGTCCTCCGCCATGCGTTTGGTGAGGGTGGTGACCAGCACCCGTTCCCCCCGCTCCACCCGTTCCCGGATGCGGCCGATCAGGTCGTCCACCTGCCCCTTCGCCGGTCGGACGATGATTTCGGGGTCCACGATGCCGGTGGGACGGATGATCTGCTGGACCACCTGCTGGCTCTTCTGGAGTTCGTACGGGCCGGGGGTGGCGGAGGTGTAGATGACCTGGTTGACCCGCGCCTCAAACTCCTCAAAGGTCAGGGGACGGTTGTCCAGCGCGGAGGGGAGACGGAAACCGTACTCCACCAGGGTTTCCTTGCGGCTGCGGTCGCCGTTGTACATCCCCCGAATCTGCGGGATGGTCATGTGGGACTCGTCCACGATGAGCAGGTAGTCGGCGGGGAAGTAGTCCATGAGGGTCCACGGTGGGGAGCCGGGTGGGCGCTGCTGGAGGTGACGGGAGTAGTTCTCAATCCCCGCGCAGTAGCCGACTTCCCGGATCATCTCTATGTCGTAGCGGGTACGCTGTTCCAGCCGCTGGGCCTCCAGGAGTTTCCCCTGGGCGCGCAGTTCCTTCAGCCGCTCCTCCAGTTCCGCCTCAATGTCGGCCAGGGCTTTTTCCCGTTTCTCGTCGGGGGTGATGAACACTTTGGCGGGGAAGATGTGGACTTCGTCCAGGTCCTTCAGTACCTCGCCAGTGAGGGGGTGGATTTCGGCGATGCGTTCTATCTCGTCGCCCCAGAAGCCGATACGGTAGGCCGTCTCGCTGTGGGCGGGCATCACTTCCAGCGTGTCGCCGCGCACCCGGAAGCGGCCGCGGGCCAGTTCCATGTCGTTGCGCTCGTAGTAGATGCTCACCAGGTGGCGGAGGACGGTCTCCCGGCGGTGCCGTTCGCCTCGCGCCAGCCGCAGCGTCACCCGTCCCCACTCCTGGGGGTCGCCGATGGCATAGATGCAGGAGACGGAGGCGACGATGATGACGTCCCGCCGGGAGAAGACGGCCGACATCGCTGCCAGGCGCAGCCGGTCAATCTCCTCGTTGATGTCGGCGTCCTTCTCAATGTACAGGTCGTACTGGGGGAGGTAGGCCTCGGGCTGGTAGTAGTCGTAGTAGGAGACGAAGTACTCCACGGCGTTGTGGGGGAAGAACTGGCGGAACTCGGCGTAGAGTTGGGCGGCCAGGGTCTTGTTGTGGGAGATGACCAGGGTGGGCCTCTGGGCGGCCTCTATGACTTTGGCCATCACATAGGTGTTGTGGAGAAACATCCCCCCCTGTCCAGCGAGGAATGTTTCATTATCCACCACGCTCACGTCGTACACGAAGGGTTTGTCGTAGGGCACGGGTTCCACCGATTCCACGACCGTCCATCGCAATGCCCCCAACCTTTCCAGAAATGCCCATTCTTCCCACCACAGGTTTGGGGAATTGTGAGACCGGGCAACCTCGCGCAATGCGTTCAGGATCCTTTCTAACGTCGGACGGAGGGGATTCCGCCGGCCCGTTTCAAAGAGATAAATGGCGCTCCGGCTGATCCCGACCAGGCGAGCCATCTGTTTTTTGCTGAGCCCCAGTTCTTCTCGCAGGTACCTCAGCCGGTCCGCACACCCAGGAACTACGTCTACATTGGAGTGGCGACCTTTGGAGAGTTGTTGCTCCAGGGCCAGGGATTTCGCTTTTACGCCGAATCCAATGAACTGCCGGAATTTTTGTAGATTTTCCTGTCCGGAAATGGTGATTTGCCAGTACCAGGCTCCGGAATGGGAAGAATTGGTGGCCCGTTTCCAGACCCGGCGAATTCGCGCCCAGATACCAAAGCGCAGAAGTGCCCAGGCTACATCATATGCCAGGTGCTGGCTGGCCGTGGTGCAGCAGATCGCGCTGGACCGTTCTACGTATCCATCTCCATCAAAGTACGCGCGAAGCAACAGGCCCAGTTGGGCGTCGGAGAGTTGAGGCCAGAAATGAGGAAGGTGTTTGTCGCTTGCTCGGGAGCCCGCCAGGTGCCGGAGCAACAGGGCCAGAGGTGCGGAAGAGACCTGGTAATCTTTGGCGTTCCGGCGCGTGAAGGGAATCCCCAGCGAGGTAAGCGCATTTTCAAACCCTTGCTGAATTTCCGGGGAGAGATTGGACCATACGAAGTAACCACTCTGGCTCTGGCTGTTTCCTTCGGCGAGGTAGTAGCCGATCAGTCGCAAAAGATCACCTGAGATGGGAATCGTGGCGGGCAGAGAACACCGATCTAACTTCCCAACAATCCATGCTTCCTCAGGTCTCCAGTAAAGGCGCAGACGAGGGCTGCGTTCCAGCAGTTCTTTAAACACTCCAACGGGAATTCGGGATCCCCGTTGGTTATGGAGAACAGCGTAGAGTTTGTCCCAGGGTGCCTCGTAATAAGGCCTCAACAGGGCCACCAGTTCCCGATAGCCTCCTGCGGCGACCATTTCCCGTACCTGGTCCTGAGCGGCCATGTAAAGGTTCTCTTCCGCCAGAACAGATAGGAGGTTCAGAGAGGTGATCTCTGTGGAAGGGGCGGGAAGACGGGGAGGTAAGGGAATCCAATCCCCCTCACGGATTTCTGCTGTGGGCAGCAAAAGCATCTGCCCATCCCGAAGAATCCAGAAGTTGTGATCGCCTGTGACCAGGGCTTCGCGGCCGCAGGCAGTCCGGACACGGTACATCACATTCGGGGCCCGATGGCGGATCAGGCTGGTCACAGGCTTCCGTTCGGTCTGCCCGGTGGAGGGGTTCAGGCTGAGCACCTGGTAGGGCGAGTCCTCTGGGGAGAAGGAGACGATCCAGGTGTCGCCGATCCGGACCGATGCAGGGTGAGATTCCATCCACTCATCCACCAGTTTCCCGATCGGCAACAACTGGGGAATCCACCCTCCGCCTTCTTTCTGCCAGACAAGGATGGGCTCATCACCATCCAGACTCTTCCCGGTCCCTGTCGCTCCTAACAGGGTCTGGTGCTGATAGCCGCGACGGAGCCCCTCCACCAGCGCGGCGATGGCCTCCGGCTGGTCGCCGGTGGGCTGGAATTCGGAGACTAACTGGAAGCGCGCCATACCGGAAATCCTCACACGGAGACACAAAGACACAAAGATAACCTCACACGGAGACACAAAGACACAAAGATAAAAAGAATAAATTTAATCTTTGTGTCTTTGTGCCTTTGTGTGAGAATCAAAAAGACAACCTCACACGGAGACACAAAGACACAAAGATAAAAAGAATAAATTTAATCTTTGTGTCTTTGTGTCTTTGTGCCTTTGTGTGAGAATCAAAAAGACAACCTCACACGGAGACACAAAGACACAAAGATAAAAAGAATAAATTTAATCTTTGTGCCTTTGTGCCTTTGTGTGAGAATCAAAAAGACAACCTCACACGGAGACACAAAGACACAAAGATAAAAAGAATAAATTTAATCTTTGTGTCTTTGTGCCTTTGTGTGAGAATCAAAAAGACAACCTCACACGGAGACACAAAGACACAAAGATAAAAAGAATAAATTTAATCCTTGTGTCTTTGTGCCTTTGTGTGAGAATCAAAAAGACAACCTCACACGGAGACACAAAGACACAAAGATAAAAAGAATAAATTTAATCTTTGTGTCTTTGTGCCTTTGTGTGAGCATCAAACGGCCTGGCGGGCCAGGGCGATGGCGCCCAGGACGCCGGCCCGGGCCCCCAGCGCGGGCGGGACGATATATGCTCGCATCTCCTCTTCATCCAGAATCGGGCGGGCCTGGATGTAGCCGTTGAGCAGTGCCGGCACTTCGGCCCGGATGCGGGGGAAGAGGTGGTGCTGCCGCATGACGCCGCCGCCCAGGATGATGCGCTGGGGCGAGAGGGTGCAGATGAAATTGGCCAGGGCCAGGGCCAGGTAGTGGGCCTCCAGCGCCCACGCCGGATGGTCGGGGGGCAGGGTCTCCGGCCGCGCGCCCCAGCGGGCCTCTATCGCCGGTCCGCAGGCCAGCCCCTCCAGACAGTCCCCGTGGTAGGGGCAGGTGCCCGCGAAGGGGTCGGCATGCCAGTCGTGGGGGATGCGGACGTGCCCCATTTCGGGGTGGAGCATGCCGTGGATGAGGCGTCCGCCGACCATTCCGCCGCCCCCGATGCCGGTCCCGACGGTGATGTAGATGAACGTGTCCAGTCCCTGAGCCGCGCCCCAGAGCCCTTCCGCCAGCGCGGCGCCGTTGACGTCGGTGTCAAATCCCACGGGGACGTTCAGTCCCCGGCAAATCTCCCCCGCCAGGTCCACGTTCTGCCAGCCCGGCTTGGGGGTGGAGGTGATGTGGCCGAAGGTCGGCGAGTCGGGGTTGGGGTCCACGGGACCGAAGGACGCGATGCCGACCGCGCGGAGTGCCTCCCCCAGTCGGGCCTGCTGTTCCCGGAAGAAGTCCAGAGCCCGGCGGATGGTCTCCTGAGGGGTGGTCGTCGGGAAGCGGACTTCGGCGCGCAGGTCGTCGGGCCCGGTGCCGACCGCACAGACGAACTTGGTACCACCTGCCTCAATACCGCCGTAGAGCGTCATATCATAAAACCCCGAAGGACACGAAGGAGCACGAAGGATTTTTCGCGCCTTTCGTGCCTTTCGTGCCTTTCGTGCCAGATTGTACCGCGCGCAGATGGGTTTGTCAATCCTGTATTCGCTTGCGCTTTTTATTGAATGGCATATAATTGCAAAGTAGAAATCCCCACAGGAGGTCAGAGATGGCCAGACTCCAGCGGTTGTCCATCCTCTTCATTTCCCTGCTTGTCCTGATCGGGCTGGTGGGAACGGTCGGCCCGGGATGGGCCCAGGCCCCGGGGCCGCTGCTGATCCTGCATCCCCCTGATGCCTCATCCTCGCCGCCGGACGTGCGCATCTACGCTTCGGTTCTGGACCCCGACCAGGCCCAGAGCATAGAGGGGCTGGGGGCCGGCAACTTCCAGGTGAAGGAGTCGGAAACGCCCGTCTCCCTGGCGGGAGTGGCCTACCAGCCGGTGGGGCTGGCGGTAGTGGTGGTGATGGACCGGGGAGGGATTTCGGCCCAGGGCGACCCCCGCCTCAAGCAGGCCACGGACCTGGTGCGGGAATTGCTCAGCCGGCTCAGCGTGACCCAGGCGCCGGAGGACGACGTCATCGCCATCGTGGGCATCGGCGAAGGGGGGAAACTGTCGCCTGAGGAGAATTTTACATATAACCCGGTAGATACCAACCTGGTCTACAACGCGCTGACGGCGATGGAGGGGGAGGTCGTTCAGGGGGGCACGCCTCTCTACGACGGGCTGGACGAGGCCCTGCGCCTGCTCACTAACAATCCGGACAGCGCCATCCGGGACGTCCTGACCCATCGGCGCAAGATCATCGTCGCCTTCTCCGATGGAATTGACCGGGAATTCAGCAACAGGGCGCGGGAAGAGGACATCATCCGCAAGGCGAACGAGGCGGGCATTTCCCTCTACACCATCGGAATGGCTCGTCGGGGGGGAACTCTGGCCCGAGAGGGGGAGGTCAGTCTCTCCCGCCTGGCCTCTCAGACCGGCGGTAAGTACCAGATTCACAACAGCGACCAGACTCACCAGGAAGTTCTGGCCCTCTTTGACCGCCTGATGACCCAGCGGAACCAGTATGTGCTCACGTACACCACCCGTCAGCCCAAAGGGAGGTATACCCTGAAGGTCTCCGTGAGCACGGACACCGGTTCGGCGGAGAAGAGCGTCTCCTTTGACTCCAAACTGGAGCCGCCGCAGTTGGTCCTCACCGCCCCCTCCGATGGGCTGGAGATCACCGTTCCCTACTCCTCTACCGTCGGCGGCTACACGGGGACGCTGGTCCTGAGCGTTCAGGTGATCCCCCGGGATGGCATCCCGCGCAACCCGACGGAGGTGCGCTATTTCGCCAACGGGACCTACATCGGAAGCAGCACAGCAGCGCCGAATTACGAGTTGGCCTGGAACCTGGGCACTGAGGTCAGCCCGACGCTGCGGGCCCCCACCCAGGAGTACACTCTCCAGGCCGAGGCCGATGACCCCTACCTGGGCACCCGCCTCACCAGCGGGGCCGTGAAGGTCCGGGTCCGCTGGGAGGAACTCCCGATCTGGCGCCGGGCCCTGCTCTGGCTGGCCTCCTTCTGGTGGATCCTGCTTCTTATCGTCATCCTGGGCATCGGCCTGCTGGTTCTGCTGGCCCTGCTCCTGCGCACCCGCAGCCAGGTGGCCCAGCGCATCGTCACCGGCACGACGGGCGTTCTCAAAGGGATGACCCGACGCCTGGGGGCCACGCCCCCGGCCTCCGCCCGACTGGTCGTGGTCAAGGGCTCCAACGTGGGCCGGGAAATCCCCCTGAGCGCCCCAGTCACCAAAATCGCGCGCGACCCTCAGTTCGGGGACTTCGCTCTCTACGACGAATACGTCTCCAATCCCCACTTTTCCATCCATCAGGAGCAGACCCAGTTCTACATTGTGGACGAGGGGAGCACCAACGGGACGCGGGTGAACGGAATGCCCATCCCGCCCCATACTCGCATTCTCCTGCAACCGGACGCCATCGTTGAAGTGGGCATGACCCGCCTGCAGTTCAAGCGGGTCGGTGGGACGACCCGCCAGTTGCAGCAGCCGGGCATTCCGGCCGCCCCGCCCGCGCCGTCCTATCCGGGCCCGGTGCCGCCCACGCAGCCGGCGCCGCCCTATCCTCCTGGCGCGGCCACCCCGCCCGGCGGCCCGACCAAGAAGGTGCCCTGACGGCTGATCAGCCTCACCCCTCCCCCAGCGGCTTCGCCGCTGCCGCCACAGGCCTCGGCCCGAAGGGCCTTCGGCCCGAGGGCGGCGGGGGTGGGGTGAGGAAGCCTGAATCGTTACCGCTTTAAGAAGCAAAGGGTCTGGGTCAGATGAGCAGCGAGGAACTGGACAAACTCCTTCCAGGTACGATTGTCGGCCCCTACCGCATCGTCCGGGGATTCCGGGGCCGGGGCGGTATGGCCCGGGTCTTTGAGGTGGAGGTCCGGGAAAAGTACCGGCGCCCGGGCTTCCCCATCCGGATGGCCATGAAGGTGGCCAAACCCGACCATCAGGCTGCCCTCTCGGCCGAAGCGGATTATCTATCCCGCTTTGACCACCCCAATGTGGTGCGCATCTTCCCCATTCTGGGATACCACAAGCCGGTCTACGCCGCCCTCGGCGATTTCCCCTTCGGCCGGGGATGGTATTACACGATGGAACTGCTGACGGGTGGGTCTCTGTACCATCATCTTTGCCGCCCCACCACGCTGACCGGGATGATACGCCCACCGGCGGACGGGGAGGAGCACCCTCTCCATCTCCTGCAGGCGGTCGGCATCGCCCGGCAACTGGCCGCCGCGCTGGAGCACATCCATCAGCGCTTTGTCATCAATCTGGACGTCAAGCCGGGGAACGTCCTTTTCCGCCAGCGGCGCTTCCGCTATCTCCAGAGCAGTGTCCCCCAGGCGGTCCTCTGCGATTTCGGCATCGCCCGGGACCTCCGCTACCCCCGCACCGGCCTGCTGGGCGTCGCCACCCCCGAATACGTCTCCCCGGAGCAGGCCCTGGAGACCGGACGGCGGGGCCAGCCCGTGGATGTCCGCACCGACATCTTCTCTCTGGGCATCGTCCTCTACGAGATGCTCACCGGGCGGCTGCCCTTTGAGAGCATCGCCCTGATCGTAGACCCGCAGTACCGCCCTATGCCCCCCCGTCAGATTCGCCCATCCATCCCGCCTGCGCTGGAGGAGATCACCCTGCGGGCGCTGGAGAAGGACCCCAACCGCCGTTTTCAGACCGCCTCCGAGATGCGCGCGGCGCTGGAGCGGGTGCCGGTTCCGCCCGACTGGAACGCCTGGGGCCGCCGTGCCCTGGTCGGCGGAACCGCCGCCGTTGTGCTCCTGATGGGGGGATGGGGCCTCTCTCACATCGGTGAGGTGACCCCCACCCCTCCTGCCACCGTAACGGTGACGGAGAGCCCAACCGCTGGGCCCCCTCTCGTGGAGCCGTCGCCGACCCACACATCTGCACCGGTCCGTCCTACTTCCACCCCGGCTCCCACCAAGACGCCCACGCCCACCCCGCGCCCGGTGACCCCCACTCCCAGTCCAATGCCAGGAGGATAGCCGATGAACGCATATGCTCCCAACACCAGTGAATGGGCCGGCACCCTTCCCGTAGAGGTCTGGGGAACCACCGATCGGGGCCGGGTGCGGGAGGGGAACGAGGACACCGTCTTCCCCCACAACGATGCCCGCACCTACACCTTTGAGCCCAAGCCGGAACAACTGCGCCAGAAGGGGCAACTCCTGCTGGTGGCCGACGGGGTGGGGGGGGCCCAGGCCGGCTCCGAGGCCAGCCGCTGGGTCCGCCGGGTCGTTGTGGAGCGGTACTACGATTCCCCCGACCCCAACCCCTTCTCCGCCCTGCCCGCGGTCATTGAGCAGGCCAACGCCGCCCTCTATCAGTACATCCAGTCCACCGGCCTCCCGGATGCCGGCAGTACCATCGTTGCCGCGGTGATTTTCCAGAACCTCCTCTACGTGGCTCACGTGGGGGACAGCCGCGCCTACCTGGTCCGCCAGGGGAAGGCCTACCCCCTGACCCGCGACCACACCCTCACCGAACTGAAACTCCAGCGGGGACTGATCACCCCCGAACAGGCCCTGGCCGACCCCGACCGGGGCGTCCTGGTGCGTTCTATGGGCGCCGCCCCCACCGTGCAGGTGGATGTTCTCCAGCAACCGGTTCCGCTGGCCCCCGGCGACGTGGTCCTCCTCTGCTCCGACGGTCTGACCGACGTCCTCTCCGACGAGGACATCGCCCGTTTCGTCAACGGCCGCTCCCTGCGGGAGATGGCCCGGCGGCTCATCGCCGAGGCGAACCGCCGGGGCGGCCCCGACAACATCTCCGTGGTGCTGGCCCGGGTGGGAGGGAAGGCCGCGCCGGTCCCGAAGGTTGCCCGGGAGAAGGCCCGCGCGGCTCCCCGCCCCCGGCCCGCTGGCTCCAGGGCGGCCCCTCTGCAGGGGTTCACTTCCTCCCAGAAACGGGTCCTCCTGGCCCTGGCCGTGGCCCTGGCGGTGGTCCTTTGCGGCCTGGCCGCGGCGCTGGCCTGGACCGCCTACACCGGCAACCGGGGAGGCGGCGGCCCCGGCGCGACGGCGACCCCAACGTCCGCGCTGACGGCGACGGTGCTCCCCGGCCCCGGCGCCCAGGCGACGGCCACTCCGACCGGGGAGCCGGGCCGCCCCACCTCCACCCCGGCCCCCACCCCGACGCCCACGCCCACCCGTCGGCCGCCCACTCCGACCTTTACCCCGACGCCGACTCCAACGCCGACGCCAGCGGGGACGCCGTCCGGAGGGGAACAGCCGCAGGAAGGGGGGGAGAAACCGCCGTCGTCTCGCCCATAGAGGCAGGGCTTGCCCCTGCCCCAGGGGTTGCCCCTGCCCTGGGGGCAACCGTATCTGGGGCAACCGCAAGTGTTGCCCCTACACCAACCATTGTAGGGGCAGGGCTTGCCCCTGCCCCCCGGGGGACGATTCACGCCTCAGGATTCCTCACCCCTCCCCCAGCGGCGAAGCCGCCGGGGGTGGGGTGAGGCTGAACAGTTACCTGTCATCCGTCAAGACATCGTTCCGCCCAGGGAGCCCCCGGGCAAGCGCTATCAAAAACGCGGCGAAGGCATGCCCCTGTAGCGCAGGCCGCCAGGCCTGTATTCGCAGGCTAAAGCCTACGCTACATTATCTGCAAACGATTCATTACCAATGACTCCACTGCAAAAGGGTTCTTTATCGCAGAGACCGCAGAGTACGCAGAGCAATATGAAAGAAAATCTCTGCGCTCTCCGCGTTCTCTGCGATGAGTTTTTGCAGTGAACTCACCAATGACTCCACTGCAAAAGGGTTCTTTATCGCAGAGACCGCAGAGTACGCAGAGCAATATGAAAGAAAATCTCTGCGCTCTCCGCGTTCTCTGCGATGAGTTTTTGCAGTGAACTCATCAATGATTTAAGGAAAAATCCGTGTTCGTCCGCGTCCATCCGCGCTCATTCGCGTCCTATTTCCGATTCTGATAGAGCCGGTTGCGAGGAGTCGGGATGAACTCATCCGGTGCCGGTCGGATTCTGCAGAACCGCTACCACCTCCAGTCTCTCCTGGGCCGGGGCGGAATGGGCGCCGTCTACCGGGCCTGGGACGCCCGGCTGGAGGTCCCCGTCGCCGTCAAGGAGATGGTCCCCCAGCCCGGTCTGGACCCCCAGACCCTGGCCCACCTGCGCGGGCAGTTCCGCCAGGAAGCGCTCACCCTGGCCCGCCTGAACCACCCCCACCTGGTGCGGGTGACCGACTTCTTTGAGGAAGGCGGCAACGCCTATCTGGTGATGGACCTGGTCCAGGGGCAGAGTCTGGCGGACTTCATCGCCGCCCGAGGGCCGCTGCCGGAGGATCAGGTGCTGGAGTGGACCCGCCAACTGCTGGACGCGCTGGCCTATTGCCACAGCCAGGGGGTCATCCACCGGGACATTAAGCCTCAGAACGTCATCATCCGCCCGGACGGGAAGGCCGTGCTGGTGGACTTTGGACTGGTGAAACTCTGGGACCCCCGGGACCCGCGCACCCGGACGGCGCTGCGGGGGATGGGGACGCCGGAGTACGCCCCGCCGGAGCAGTACGACGCGACGGGCCACACCGACCCCCGCTCCGACCTCTACAGCCTGGGGGCCACCCTCTACCACGCGCTGACCGGGCAGGTGCCCCCCACGGCCACGGCCCGCATCGCCCATCCGGAGAGTTTCCGGCCCCTGCGCGCGCTGGCGCCGGGGGTAAGCCCCCGCACCGAGGCGGCGGTGATGCGGGCGCTGGAACTCCCCGCCGGTGCCCGCTGGCCGGACGCGGCAGAAATGGCCCGGGCCCTCTTCGGCCCGGCCCCTCTGTCGGCGACGGTATCGCCGGGCCCGGCGGCCTCCGCCGGAGCGGCCCCCCGTCCCCGGCCCGCCGGTCCCGGAGCCGCTCCCCGGCGAGGACTCCCTTCCTCCCGGAAGCGGGTCCTCCTGGCCCTGGCCGCGGCCCTGGCGGTGGTCCTCTGCGGCCTGGCCGCGGTGCTGGCCTGGACTGCCTACGGCAACCGGGGAGGCGGGGGCCCCGGCGCGACGGCGACCCCTGCGCCAGTGCGGACGGCGACAATGCTCCCCGGCCCCGGCGTCCAGGCGACCGCCACTCCGACCGGGGAGCCGGTCCGGCCCACCTCCACCCCGGCCCCCACCCCGACGCCCACGCCCACCCGTCGGCCCACCTCCACCCCGGTGCCCACGCCGACGTCCACGCCCACCCTGCGGCCGCCCACTCCGACCTTTACCCCGACGCCGACGGAGCCGCCGCCACCGCCGCCTCCACCGCCGCCCCCCGGAGGGGAACAGCCGCCGGGAGGGGGGGAGAAACCGCCGCCACCGCTGCCTCCATCTCGCCCATAGGGGCAGGGCGGGCATCCATAGGGGCAGGGCGGGCATTGGAGGATTTACGCATTACGCATTACGGATTACGCATTACGCATTACGCATTACGGATCTCAGGAGGTGAACCATGATTCGCTTTCGCTCTCCCCTGCGCCTCGTCGGGGCGTTGGCCGGTGCCCTGCTGGGAGTGCTGGCCCTCGTCCTGGCCCTCCAGGGTGGGGCCCGGGCCGAGGGGACCGGCACCGACCCCGCCATCGGGGCCATCACCGCCACTGCCAGCATCCCCATCTCCGATACCCGTCCCGGCGAGGGCATCAGCCGTACCATCTATTTTAACAACAATTCAGACGGTGTCCTCACCCTCACCCTGGAGATCACCGGCACAACGCCCCTCACCCTGACCTCTAGGCCGGCCTTTGGGGATGCCCCCGACGTCCTCACCTCGGGGGCCGTCCCCTGGCAGGCGGTGGTCACCTACTCCGTAGAGGCCACCGACACGAACGACTATCCGGGCGTCCCCTACACCGTCACCAACGGCGCAGGCAATGAGGTGGTCGTCGTCATCACCTACACCCGGGACGTCACCGCGCCCCAGGTGACCATCTCTTCCCCCCCTTCGGGCGCCGTCCTGACCACGACCCATCAGCCGCAGGTGGTCATCACCGGCACTGCCTCCGATAGCCGCTCCGGCGTGGCCTGGGTGGACGTGACCACCGGCACAACCTGGGTCTCCGCCACCGGGACCGCCAATTGGTCTTACAACTGGAGCCTGCCCGAGGTGGACGGCCAGGTCTACACCCTCACGGCGCGGGCGCAGGACCATGCTGGGAACTGGGGTGCCTCGGCAGGCGTGACCGTCACGGTGGACACAAAAGCGCCAGGGTCCAATACGCCCAGTCCCCATAAGAGCCCCTGGGTCACCTCCACCGTCGTCTACACCTGGAACGCCTCCTCGGATAACTCCGGCATCTCCGGCTATTGGGCGAACATCACCAACACGGCGGGGTACACGGCTTTCTTCTGGGTGGAATCCTCACCCTCCCCGGCCCTGACCTTCACCGGAGCGCTGACGGAAGGGGCGGGGTACGTGGCCCGGGTGCAGGCGGTGGACGGGGTGGGGAACGTCGGGGAATGGAGTGGCTCCAGCACCGTCGTTACTCCCGACCTGACCGCGCCGAACGTTTTTAACCCCCAGATTGCGGTAGGCACGGGGGTCACCTACTTTTATGTTTCCGGTCTGACCCTCTTCTACACCAACACGATGCCGTCTGCCGATTCTTTCACAGTCAAAGGGAACGCCTCCGACGGCGGCCCCTCGGGGCTGGATAAGGCTACTTTCTCCCAGGCCTTCGGCCAGACACCCGGAGATGACACCACTCCATCCGTCTTCGGCGGGAGTTACGATGTCTCCCCCGGCGTCACGGAGAGCGGCCGCATCACGGTGACGGTGTACGATAAGGCCGGCAACGCCGCCTTCCAGATATACACCTACACCCTGGACGGCGACCCGCCCTACACCGGCAGCGTCACCATTGCCGGAGGCGCGGAATACGTCTCCTCCACCGCCGTCTCCCTGGCCCTCTCCTCCGCCGACGCCGGCTGCGGGGTGGGCGGGATGTGCATTACCCACACGCTCTCCTGTGCTGATACCGACTGGAAGCCCTATACCACCACGCTGACATGGACTCTGGCCGGCCCTGACGGTGTGAATACCGTCTACGCCTGGTTCCGGGACCATCTGCGCAACGCCGCCGGGCCGTACACGGATACGGTCATCCTGGACCGACTGGCTCCCAGCGGAACGGTCACCATCGCCGAAGGGAGCGCCTACACCACCGGCATCACGGTGACCCTGAGCCTGACCGCCTCAGACGCCACCAGCGGCGTGGAGGGGATGTGTGTGTCCAACGCCGATACCTGCTTCTCCTCCTGGGAGCCCTTTACCTCCACGAAAGTCTGGACGCTGGACGGGACCAGTGACGGCGAGAAGACGGTCTATGTCTGGTTCCGGGACCGGGCGGGCAACGTGGGCGGGCCCTTCACGGACACCATCCTCCTGGACCGGCAGCCGCCTGTTGTGGCTATTTTCTACCCGTCGGCCGGTGACGTCCTGACCACGACCCACCGGCCGCAGGTGGTCATCACCGGCACCGCCTCCGATAGCGGCTCCGGCGTGGCCTGGGTGGACGTGACCACCGGCACAACCTGGGTCTCCGCCACCGGGACCGCCAATTGGTCTTACAACTGGAGCCTGCCCGAGGTGGACGGCCAGGTCTACACCCTCACGGCGCGGGCGCAGGACCATGCTGGGAACTGGGGTGCCTCGGCAGGCGTGACCGTCACGGTGGACACGGTGGCGCCGGGGGCCGATGCGCCCAATCCTCACCGGAGCCCCTGGGTCACCTCCACCGTCGTCTACACCTGGAACGCCTCCTCGGATAACTCCGGCATCTCCGGCTACCGGGTGAACATCACCAACACGGCGGGGTACACGGCTTTCTTCTGGGTGGAATCCTCACCCTCCCCGGCCCTGACCTTCACCGAAGCGCTGACGGAGGGGGCGGGGTACTATGCCCGGGTGCAGGCGGTGGACGGGGTGGGGAACGCCGGGGGCTGGAGCGGCCTTAGCGCCGTCGTCACCCCCGACCTGACCGCGCCCCGGGTGGTGGTGACGGCGCCGACGCAGATCGCCACCACCCCCTTTACTGTCTCCTGGTCGGCGGAGGACGACCTCTCCGGCCCCTCCGGTACCTACTCCGTCTACTACCGGGAGGACAGCGGCGCCTGGCGGGTCTGGCTGGCCAGCACGACCCTCACCCAGGCCACCTTCGTCAGCGGTACGTTGGAGCACACCTATGTCTTTAGCGTTACCACTGCGGACCGGGCGGGCAACGTGGGCCAGGGCTCGGCCACCACGAAAGTGGCGAAGTGGCGCGTCTACATCCCCCTGGTCCTGCGGAACTGGAAACCGCTGACCAACGGCAGTTTTGAGGACGGGCTGGCCGGGTGGACGGTGACCCAGAGCCCACTGCCGGTGAGTATCGTGAACAACGTCCAGGAGCGTACTGGCGGTACGACAGGCCCGGCGGACGGGAGCCGTATCCTCCTGCTGGGCAACCCGGATTATCCCTGCAACGGTGTCCCGCTGGGATATGCCGCCGTGGAGCAGACCTTTGTGGTCCCCCACGATGCAGTATCGCTGACGTTCAAGTATATCATCTGGACTCAGGATGCTTCTCCGGTGAACAGGTACGACTACGATCTTTTTGAAGTCTACCTGAATGAAGAGCGAAAGTTTGACGATACAAACCGCCACACTACTGGATTGGGTTGTAATAATTGGTGGCGTGTTCCTGGCCCGGACAACCCGCGCAACGGAGTCACAACTGGCTGGGCCCCGGCCACACTGGACCTCCGGCCCTACCGGGGGCAGATGGTGACCCTCTCCTTCCGCCTCTACTCCCGGGCCGACAACTGGTACAACACTTACGTGTACATTGACGATGTACAGATTGTCCGTTAGTCCGGACGTGCCGGGCACCTCTGGAAGTGCCCGGCGCGTCCTCCCCGGATGTCTATCCGATCTGTGAACCGCATCGGAGGGAAGAGATCGTGACATCCCGACGCTTCCGAACAACCGTCCTTCTGCTGGCCCTGGCCCTTTCCCTGGGGCCGGTGGCCGGAATCCGGGCCCAGACCGGGGTCCGGCAGGCCAGCATCACCCTGGTGGACCCCTCCGCTTTCCCCCGGGTGGATGTCTACTTCTCGGCGCAGGACCTGGACGGAGAACCCATCCCGGGGCTGGACCCCTCCGCCGTGGCCTTCTACGAGAACGAGGTGCCGGTCTCCGACTTCACCCTGGAGGAGACGGAGCACCCGATGCTCATCGGGGTGGTGATAGACTCGGCGGTCAGTTTCAACACGGTGGAGGGGGGCGCCCCGCGGGTGGAGAAGGCCAGAGAAGCGGCCCGCTGGCTGATCGGTCCGGAGTTCGGCCGGCTCATCCTGGACGACGAGGTGGCCGTCTACGCGTTCCAGGAGGGGATGCCGCAGCGGCTGATTGACTTCACCTACGACCACCAGCAGGTGCTGGACGAGGGGCTGGCCCGGGTGAGCACGGCGGGCAACCGCTACACCGCGCTCTTTGACCTGCTGCGCCGGGCGGTGGAGGAGACGGCCGCCCGTCCGGGCGCGCGCCGCCGGGCCCTCCTGGTCTTCTCCGACGGCGTGGATAAGACCAGCGGCGTGGAGGTGGACCGGGTCATCGGGGAGGCGGTCCGGGCCCATCTGCTCATCTACACCGTCGGCATGGGGAGCAATCTGGCCCACGACCAGCCCGGTTCCGCCTTCCTCCGCCGCCTGGCGGAGGAGACCGGGGGGCGCTATATGTGGTACCGTCCGGGCCGGGCGGGCGCGGCGGAGGAGATGCAGGCCTTTCTGGACGGCCTGGTGGCCCAGCGCCGGGGCTATCATCTCACCTACACCTCCTCCCAGTACCAGGGCACGCCGACCCTCCGCCTGGTCGTCTCCTGGGGGGGCTACATGGCGGAAGATACCGCCTCCTACACCGTCCCCCCTCTCCCGCCCCGGGTCAGCATAGAGGGGCTGGAGGAGGGGCAGATTCTGGAGGGGGTGGTCACTGTCCGCCCGGGCATCAGCATGGCCCAGCGGGAGATTGAACGGGTGGAGTTCTGGGTGGACGACGGTCTGCGCTCCACGGCGCGGGCGGCGCCGTGGACGTGGGAGTGGGACACCCGCCCGGACGGTCACAGCACCACCGAGGCGGATGCCCATCTCCTGCGGGTGGTGGCCTGCGACCTGGGGGGCCTCTGCGGCGAAGCAACCCTGCCCGTGGGGGTCCGCCTCCCGATGCCCACTCCGACACCCACTCCGGTCGTCTCCCCGACCGTCCGTCTCCAGACGACGATCTCTCTGATCGCGCTGGCCGTTGCGGTGGGCGCGCTGATCCTGGCAATCGTCCTCTTCCGGCGCGGGGGGATGCAGGCGGTGCGGAACGTCGCTGCGGAGGTCCGCCGCCGCACCCGGGTCTGGCGGCAGCGCACGGGCATCTTCGGCGGCGGCGTCCCCGCGGCCCGGCACGGCCTGGCCACCCTCACCGTCCTGAGCGGCCCCTTCGCCGACCGTCAGTTCGTCATGGAAGAGGACGTCGTCTTCCTGGGCCGGGAGGAGGAGCGGGCGGACATCGTCTTCTACTGGGACGACTATGTCTCCCGCCGCCATGCCAAAATTGCCCGGGAGGGCGACCAGTTCTACATCTGGGACCTCAACAGTGCCAACGGGACGTGGGTGGACGAACAGCGGGTGCCCCGTTCCCTCTCCGAGGGGGTGGAGTTGAGCGAGGCGGTCCCCCTGCGGGACGGGGCCGTGATCCGGCTGGGGCCCGACCTGCGGCTGCGCTTCCAGACGGCGGGCGCGGCCGAGGGGGCGGCGGAGGCGACGCCCAAAGCCCCGGCTCCGGCGGCGGCCCCCGAAGCCCCGGCTCCGGCAGCGTCATCGGAGCCCCCGGCGCCCCGCCGGAAGCCCCGCTCCGGCACCCGCCCGCTCCGCCCGGCCCCGGAGCGAGATACTCAGCCCGTTCCGAATCCCCAGGAGTGAGTCGCTATGGCTGCTGAGATTCCTCCTATCCGTCCGTTCCCACCGGGCACTACTGTCGGCCCGTATACCATCGTACGCCAGATTCCGGGCGGGGTCGGCGGCATGGCCGTCGTCTACGAGGCCCGGCTACACGGCCGGGGCCCCTCCGTCGCCCTCAAAGTGGCCCATGTCGGGCTGGGCTCCTTCCTGAAGGACGAGACGGCCTTCCTGAAGGCGCTCAGCCTGGAGCATCCGCACATCATCCGCATCCTCCCCGTCCCCCTGGGCGACGGCACATCCGACTACATCGTCAAGGACCCGGAGACGGGGTGCTGGTACTTCGTGATGGAGTACATGGCCGGGGGCTCTCTGGCGGACTGGCTGGCCCACCGGAAACGCATCCCTCTCTCCAAAGCGGTGGAGGTGGTTTCTCAGATCGCCAGTGCCCTGGACGCGGCCCATCAGGCGGGGGTCCTCCACCTGGACGTCAAGCCCAGCAACATTCTGTTCCGGGACCCTCCGGAGCGGGGGAAAATCCACGCTGTGCTGACCGACTTCGGCATTGCCCGTCCCCAGGGGCGGGCCGCCTCGGCCCAGACGACGCTGACGGTGGAGTACGCCTCCCCGGAGCAGGCCCGTCTGGCCTGTGGGGAGTCCGTCTCCCTCGGACCGGCTTCGGACCTCTACTCTCTGGGGGTGGTCTTCTACGAGATGGTCACTGGCCGCCTCCCCTTCGCCAGTGACGACGACCATTTCCTGCTCCAGCGGGTGATCCACGAAGAGCCGGACCTGAACCAGGTGCCGGTCGCTCTGGGGCCGGTCCTGCAGAAGGCCCTGCATAAGGACCCGGCTCAGCGGTATCCCAGCGGGGCGGCCCTGGCCGAAGACCTGAAGCAGGCCAGCCGGGGAGTTCCCCCCTCTTCGCCCGGCCGGACCTCCCAACTCTGGGTCGGGCTGGGGGTGGGGCTGCTGGTGGGCTTCCTCCTGGGCTTCCCGGCCGGGTCGTACTGGCAGCGGCGGAACGAGAATCCCGGCACCGTCCTGGCCTCTACCCCGACGGCCACCCGGGTCACCCATCTGACCGTGGTCCCCACCCGTCCTCTGACCACGGTCACGGCGGTCCCCACCGCGACCCGTCGTCCCACCTCCACGCCGATGCCCCCCACTCCGACCTCTCCGCCTCTTCCCCGTCCCACGGCCACGCCAGGACCGTAGCGGAGGTGCAGGATGAAACCCGTCCCTATCTACAGTGCTCTTCTGACCGACCCTGCGGGGCGTCAATTGAACGAGGATGCCGTCTATACCTGCGACCGGGTCCCTCCGGAGAAACGGGCGGAGCGGGGCCACCTCTACATCGTGGCGGACGGGACCGGTGGGCAGGAGGGCGGGCAGACCGCCAGCGCGATGGCCGCCACCATCGTCGCCGAGCGGTTCTACGACGACACCTCGCCGGACATCGGTGAAAGTCTGAAAAACGCCATCCAGACCGCGCATGAGGCGCTCTCCACCCTGGCCCAGCGGGTCAGCGTGTGGGCCGAGATGAGCACCACCATCGTCGCTGCCGTTCTCCACCAGGGTACCCTCTACGTGGCCCACGTGGGGGATAGCCGCGCCTACCTGGTCCGCAATGGGGAGGCCCGTCTGCTCACCCGGGACCACGTCTGGCTGCGGGACGACGAGAACTACGGTTCCCTCACCCGCTGGCTGGGCGGGGGGCGCCGCAGTGTGGAGGTGGACCTGCTGAGCGAACCGCTCCAGGAGAACGACATTGTTGTTCTCTGCTCCGACGGGCTGACGGACGTGGTGGATCGGGAGGACATCGGGGCCATTGTGACCCGGGCGGCGCCGAAGGTGGCCGCTCAGCAACTGGTCTCTCTGGCCAACCATCGGGGCACGGGGGACAATGTCTCGGTGGGAGTCATCCGGTACGGAGGGAAAGCACCGACGGCGGTGAAATGGCCGTGGGTGGCGGGCGCGGTGGGGGGCCTGGCCGTGCTGGGCGTCCTGATCGCCCTCGTTTTCTCCCGACCGGGCGGAACCGGTGGGGGTGGGGAGCCTACGGCGACCCTGCCCGGCCGCCTGCAGGGGATTCCCGTGGGTCGGCATACTCCCACCGCCACAGCCGCCCTGCTGCCCACCCAGGTCACTCGCCTGCCGACCTCCACGCCCCGTCCGCCCACGCCCACCCCCACCCCGGCGCCGACCCGAATCGTGCGGCCGACGGTGCCGGCCGTCTCTCCCACCCCGGCGCCTCCCCCGGGAGGGGAGCAGCCGCCGCCCCCCGGAGGGGAGCAGCCGCCGGGAGGCGGGGAGAAACCGCCGCCGCCTCCTCCGCCCAGCCGCCCGTAGGAGGTGGGGTGGTCAGATCGGCCAGGTGTTCTCCCCCATCGTTTCCGGGTAACCACCTGCCGGGGCCTATGCTACATGATCTGCAAACCGACTCCGGTCGGCCTTCGCTGCCCTCACCCCACCCCCGGCGGCTGCGCCGCCACCCCCTCCCCTCTCCCGCCCAGCGGGAGAGGGGAGGGTGGGGGAGGGGTGAGGGCAGGCCGATGCCCGGCACCGCGGGCCCAGGGAGGCGGATTTCCCATCAGCGCACCGCGGCAAGCCGGCCGGGTAGGTCGTTGCGTTTCCAGTCTCTCATCGCCCTGAAAGAGATGTCCTATGGTCCGCAGGGTGCTGGTTCTGCTGGCTCTCTTGGCCCTGCTGGGGAGTATCCTGCCCCATGTGCGGGCGGATGGCTGGGCCATCGGCAACATCGTTGGCCTCTGCAAAGGGACGGAAATCCGTGAGGGGCCGGGCTTCGGCTACCGGGTCCACACCATTGTCCCCGAGAACGACTGGGCCGTCAAAATTATTGACGGCCCCCGCTACGCCGACGGGGAGGAATGGTGGGATACCAGCCGTCGGGAAGCGGGTGACCCCAGCGGTGGCACCGGCTGGGTCTACCGCCGCCAGGCCGAATCCTGCCGCGCCCCTACGGCCACTCCCCCCTCGCCAGCCCGGGTGGTGCTGATCGCTGGCCTGACTGTCACTCCGGACAATCCTGCGCCGGGGCAATGGGTCAATGCCCGCTTCACCGTCCGCAATGTTGGCGGGCAGACCTTCGCGCCCCGTTACTTCGGCGTCAAGGGCCGGGGCCCGGGGGATGCCAACTACGATTTCCTGTGGATGGAGAACTTCACCCTGGGGCCGGGGCAGGAATTCACCTACGACGTCAACCGGCAACTGGGGCCTCCCGGTGACTACTGGTTCACTCCCCAGTACAGCCCCGACGGCCAGACCTGGATAGACATCACCTGGGCCGATGGGAGTCCTAGCGTCGTCCGCATCACCGTCGCCAGCACGCCAACCCCGACGCCCACCCAGACGCCTCCTCCGGCCACGCCGGCCCGGGTGGTGCTGATCGCCGGCCTGACTGTCACTCCGGACAACCCTGCGCCGGGGCAATGGGTCAATGCCCGCTTCACCGTCCGCAATGTTGGCGGGCAGACCTTCGCGCCCCGTTACTTCGGCGTCAAGGGCCGGGGCCCGGGGGATGCCAACTACGATTTCCTGTGGATGGAGAACTTCACCCTGGGGCCGGGGCAGGAATTCACCTACGACGTCAACCGGCAACTGGGGCCTCCGGGTGACTACTGGTTCACCCCCCAGTACAGCCCCGACGGCCAGACCTGGATAGACATCACCTGGGCCGATGGGAGTCCCAGCGTCGTCCGCATCACCGTCGCCAGCACGCCAACCCCGACGCCCACCCAGACGCCTCCTCCGGCCACGCCGGCCCGGGTGGTGCTGATCGCTGGCCTGACCGTCACTCCGGACAATCCTGCGCCGGGGCAATGGGTCAATGCCCGCTTCACCGTCCGCAACGTTGGCGGGCAGACCTTTGCGCCCCGTTACTTCGGCGTCAAGGGCCGGGGCCCGGGGGATGCCAACTACGATTTCCTGTGGATGGAGAACTTCACGCTGGGGCCGGGGCAGGAATTCACCTACGACGTCAACCGGCAACTGGGGCCTCCCGGTGACTACTGGTTCACTCCCCAGTACAGCCCCGACGGCCAGACCTGGATAGACATCACCTGGGCCGATGGGAGTCCCAGCGTCGTCCGCATTACCGTCGCCGGCACACCGACCCCAACGCCCACGGGGACGCCGACATCTACTCCTACCCGGATGCCCACGCCCACCGGGACGCCGACGGCTACCCCTACCCGGACACCACCCCCCCGGCCCACCGATACACCACGCCCGGCGGCGCCGGCCCGTGCCGTGTTGACCAGCGACCTAGTATTCTGTCAATCGTGAATCTTTGGATACAGACGCTTCAGTTTGGTGCGGGCATTCGCGGTGGTGAAGTGCCATTCTACCCGAACGGCTTTCTGGTTCCGCTCGTCTGCCCACGCCTGCACCTC
>Ga0272448_1000311_pt1 | contig 76232 bp, 60 predicted proteins | sample YNPCB0191_FD_202220 | JGI IMG/M metagenome (GOLD analysis project Ga0272448, IMG submission 202220) | Hot spring sediment microbial communities from Yellowstone National Park, WY, United States - YNP-CB-019-1 | ecosystem: Environmental > Aquatic > Thermal springs > Hot (42-90C) > Sediment...
ATCATGTTCATTTCCACCAGGCTTTTGCGGAGTTCCGGGTCTTGTACCGGTCGCAACACTTCTAAGACGGAACCAGAATTGAGGACGTTATTCATAGTTTTTCACCCTTACTGCCGCAATTTTTTTTTCACAAACAGCAATGATTATCTACTTGGATCTTAAACTTTCTTGGTATTGCTCAATGCCAATAGCCACAAGTTATGAGCCGGAAAGCCACAAGCGCTTCGCCAAAACTAAAAATCCAAACAACTGTTTTTGAGAGATTTACTTTTTCCTTCCACTGCGTCAATAAGAGCCTTGGCGACGCGATCGGTGTAGGGACGAGACAAGGACCAAATTAAGGGTGATAGCCAACCGCGCAAAGTTACAGAATAGGATAAACAAGTACCGCAAACTGTCGATTCAATTTTGTAGGTTACCCGTTCTTCTACCCCAGGAATCGCCAGTATTCTGACGCTTAACAACTCTTTATGATTAACGCGCTCCACAAAAATACGTATGGGAATGGGTGACCAACGTGTTACTGCTTGATAAATTAATCCGGGTTTAGGTACTAATCCATAGGGTACATTAGTACTTTTGAGAAATGGATGCCAGGAAACATCAGCTAAATCAACTAGCTTTTGCCACAGTTCATCAACAGAGGCAGAACTAATCTCGCGGTAAGTTCGCACCAAAGAAACGCAAAAGCGACGACGTTTGCGATGGATGAATTTGGACAACCAAGCTTGCATTTTTCTAATCCTCCTTGCTACAAGCTTTTTCACAATTTCCGAGGGGTAATTGTCACCAAATATACAGGAGACTCCGCAATGGAGATAAAAACAACTTTCCTTCTGGACTGGGAATTTGAGATTTGTGTGAGTGCCATCACCAAAACTAATAATTATGATTGTTAATACCAACCTACTTGCTGGGAGATTGCAGCCAAAAATTCTGACAAAAAACCATTTGATGAAAACAGAGACTAATAATGTTCGATAGATTCTATCTTTGACAGCAAAGCATGAGTTTTAGGAAATTTGGGCGTCAAAGAAACTGAAAATTCATATCAGTAAAGTCGACATGGCAAAACAAGTGGAACAAATGAGGGAAAATAACTCTAGTCACTCTTGCAGGTAGCTAGCATAGATGTTTAACTTTTAAGACAAAAACAAGCTGGACAGTTTTCGCTGGTCTTCTGTAAGCTTCTGTTACCTTAATTTTTTTGGGAAAATTTTTCTCGCTTTTTGAAAATTGTAAATTAGGTTATTGATTTTATGGCGACTAACTCCCAAAGCCCAACTTTGACAACACAATCCTTGAGTTCCTTACCACCGACTGATGCTAAAGCTAGAGTCAGTCAGTTTATGAAACAGTTACAAGACGAGATCGTTCATGCTTTAGAAAAGTTAGATGGTGGGGGTAAGTTTCGCGAAGATACTTGGGAACGTCCAGAAGGAGGTGGGGGGCGATCGCGTATTTTGCGTGAGGGAGCAATATTTGAACAAGCTGGTGTAAATTTTTCTGAAGTTTGGGGTTCCCATTTACCACCTTCGATTTTGACACAACGTCCAGAAGCAGCAGGACACAACTTTTATGCCACGGGTACTTCCCTAGTCCTGCATCCTCGCAATCCTTACGTACCCACCGTTCACTTAAATTACCGTTACTTTGAGGCTGGACCTGTATGGTGGTTTGGCGGTGGCGCCGATCTTACTCCCTACTACCCCTTTGTGGAAGATGTAGTTCATTTCCACCAAACCCTCAAGCAGGCTTGCGATATCCATCACCCAGAGTATTATCCAGTATTCAAACGTTGGTGCGACGAGTACTTTTATCTCAAGCACCGAGGTGAAACACGAGGTGTTGGTGGTTTGTTTTTTGACTATCAAGACGGTAAGGGTGCTCTATACCGCGGTCCCTACACCGACAGCGAAGCAGCCAAATACAGCAATCAACTAGGAGAAATTCCACCCCGGAGTTGGGAAGAATTGTTTGCTTTTGTACAAAGTTGCGGCAAAGCCTTTTTAGATGCCTACGTGCCCATAGTAGAACGACGGCACAAAATGGAATACAGCGATCGCCAACGCCATTTTCAACTGTATCGCCGGGGAAGATACGTAGAATTTAACTTAGTCTACGACCGAGGAACAATTTTCGGACTGCAAACTAACGGGCGTACCGAATCAATTTTGATGTCCCTACCCCCCCTGGTACGCTGGGAATATGGATATCAACCAGAACCTGATTCTCCAGAAGCACAATTGTATAAAACCTTTCTCAAGCCTCAAGACTGGGTGAACTGGAATTCCTCCCTCCAAACCTGAGGTGATTAAAAATACCAAAATTAAATCTCTGTAAACAAGGATGACATCCACTGAATTTGCTTGCTAATCTCAAACTACCGAAAACATGCCTCCTGCAGTAAAAGTAAAATAATTAACAAAACCAGGATGGTTTTGTAGTTAAAAACCTGCAGATAGAGAGCTGTCAGGATATTACCCGTTAAGAGTTAGTAGTTGGTAGCAAATAACCAGCTACTAACTGTTAACAGCTAACAATTATCAACTTCAAACCAGTTCATCTTGACAATGGCAAGGGAAAGCTCAGTGATTCATATAGAGCAGAAAACTTATACCAGCCAAGACGGTACTACCATCGTTGTTTTAGCACCAGCAGGCCGTTTGGATATAACCACAGCTTGGCAATTTCGATTGAAATTGCAAGAGTGTATTTCAAAACTCAGCAATCACATCGTTGTCAATCTCAGTCAAGTCAACTTTATAGATAGCTCCGGTCTCACTTCCTTGGTAGCGGGAATGCGTGATACTGATAAAGTCAACGGTAGTTTTCGCATCTGCAGCGTTCATCCAGAAGCAAAATTGGTTTTTGAAGTGACAATGATGGACACCGTTTTTGAAATTTTTGAAACCGAGGAGGAAGCTTTAGAAGGTATACCTCGTAGTATTGCTAGCTAAATAACGCTAGTACTGTTGTTGCTTGATATAGTGATAGGGACCTAAAATTGCTCCCCAGGTTGCTCTTTTGGTAGTAGGGTCAATACCTTTGTCGTAGCTTTTAAATTCTTGGCAAGTGACCTCAAATCCCAAAGCAACTTGTACTGTACTACCACCATAATTAAAACAGCAACAAGTTCCCTCGACAGGAGTAGCAGTAAATTGATAGCTATTGTCTGCGAGAATTTGGTAGGTGACGTCAAGACAACAACCAGGTAGCACATCTAGCTGTTCGGGTGTGAGGTTTTCCAGCAAGGAAGGATTGCGACCAGCACCGCGCCAAGCCAAAGGTTCTTTGAACATGTAATACTGCACTTTGATTGGTGCTTTGGGATCCTCTGCTTTGGTCAGTCGCATAATTCTCTGGCGGTAGGGTTGGCCTAAATTCACAACACTAGCTTGTTCAGCAAATATAGCCACACTGTCTTCTGAAAACAGATGTACGGGTCTTTGCCACAAACGCAGGTGAACGTACCAAGCAGGTTCTGCCAAAGCTTGTTTTTGATTGTCAAATTCACCAGCTAGATAAGTCTTAAGAGCAAGTAATTCTGGTGAGAAACTCATACATTTTCCGCGCCGTTATAAGTTATTATAAGTTTTTTTGACCGTACAGCGAAAAAAACAGCAGCTAGCGAGGGAAAAATCCTAGTGGCTGTGGTGAAGATTTTTGCCCTTGGCAAAGTTGCCGAGAAGGGGGAAAATAAACATACGTCGCCCTAGAATGAAAAATTTTCTTTGTGAATAACGTCCGTACTGTATCTGATACAAAGCGAACTTTCTACAGCTTGCACACCCGTCCGATCCACACGATTTATCGGCGAGTGGTGGAAGAACTAATGGTGGAAATGCACTTACTGCAGGTAAGCGTTGATTTCCGCTATAACCCTATTTATGGCTTGGGCGTCGTTACCTCCTTTGAGCGTTTCATGCAAGGTTACCAACCAGAATTGGATAAGGAGTCGATTTTTAACGCGCTGCTACAAGCTGTCGAGTCAGATCCGCAAATCTACAGACAAGATGCTCAACACTTGCAAAATCTAGCAACAAGCTTGTCATCCCAAGATTTAATTGCTGTTTTGAGCTTGCAAACTCAACTGCAGCAAGATCCTGATTTTCAAAATTCACTGCAAGCGATCGCCAGCGACCCGCACTTTAAATACAGTCGCTTGTTTGCAATTGGCCTGTTCTCGCTATTAGAACTGTCAGATCCAGACATTGTCAAAGACGAAAAAAAACGCACCGAAGCGCTCAAAACTATTGCTGCTGGCTTGCACTTATCCGAAGATAAACTCATTAAAGATTTAGAACTTTACCTTGCTAATTTAGAAAAAATTAAACAAGCTTTGACAGTAATGGCGGATATGCTCTCATCCGAGCGCAAAAAACGCCAACAGCGCGCGCAACAATCAACTACCACAACTACTCCCCCAGCTGCAAACGAACAATCACAAACATAAAAAACACAAGACGCGCTCTTTTACGCGTCTCGACGAAAAAACATAGTTTTCTTACCTTGGCGCTGCAGGATTAGTTTTTCCTACTGGAGTTTTCTTTTGGGGAAAAGCGGTACCTTGGTTAGCAGTTGGTGCTGGAGCGGGTGGAGTTGGAAAGAAAGTTCCCTGGTCTTGACTGTTTTGAGGATTAAAGGGTGCTGTTGGTAGGCTGTTGGGTGCAAAAGGTGCAACACCAGGATTACTCGGTAAGGAATTTTGAGATTGTCCTGAAGACCCCGGGATAATTCCTAAAGATACCCTGTTACCTCCAACTTGGCGCAGCAAATCGAGTAATTCGACAACATCGTTATAGGTTGCAGAGCGAGAGGCGTACAGCACTACCAAACCTCTGGGATTAGCTTGTAGGTACCTGCTGAGAATTATTCCTAATTGCTGGCGCTGTACAGGTTGCTTTTCCACATAAATTTGACCGACAGCATCAATAGTTACAGGTAAAATTTGGCGCTCTTGACCGGAATTAAGAGTACTTGTGGATGAACTGCTGGCTTTTGGTAAATCAATATTAATCGCTTCTTGGCGAGTCAATTGTAAAGATGCCAATATAAAAAACGTCAGGATACAAAAAATGACATCTATTAAGGGAATAATTTGCACTTGAACTTCTTCAATGGGAGTGTGCAGGTTAATTTTCATCGTTTTGCTCTCAAAACTGGTAGAGTGCGGTGGCTAATTTTCGGAATCGGAGATATTGCTTTGAGGATTTTCTGGAGATGGAGACAACTTGTTTTTACCACGGGGACGCGGGGGAGGAGGAATAAAGTTATCTTTTGCAGAGTCGCGGACAATGTTTGGGGATACCTCCAGCTCTGATTTTCCTGGGTGAAAGTCAGACTGGGACTGGAGGTAAAGAATTTCCAAATCATTACCCGCTTTTCTAAATATTTTGACTTGCTCCACCAAAAGAGCTTGGAAAAATCGATAAAACACCAAGGTGAAAATAGCAATTGCAAGACCAATTGCTGTGCTGTAGAGAGATTCTCCAATACCGGTGGTGACTCCAGCTGTCGCTTCCGTTCCTAAATCCCCAATGCGAATTGCTTCCAAAGCTCTGATCAAACCCCAAACAGTACCAAACAATCCCAGCAAAGGAGCAACAGCAATTACCAGTTCTAAAATTTTTTCACCGCGTCGCATTTGCGCTAATTCAGTTTCTGCTGTTGACTCTAGGGTGAGTCGGAAAAGTTCCGGATTAGTTTTTGGTTTACTTAGGGGTGCATACAGAAATCTACCTATAGGTTGATCTGTTGCTTGTCTGGCGATTTCTGCTGCTATTCCCCAATTTTCCCTAGCTGCTTCTAAAATGCGGGTTACTATTTCCTTTTCTTGATTCCAAATTCGCAGCCAAAACCAAAGACGTTCTAAAATCACGCTCAGCGACAGAACTGAGAAGAATAGCAAAGGCCAAATTACTGGCCCGACTTTACGAAAAGTATCTAACACGTTCACTGTTTTAGGTTTCCTCCGTCCACTTCTGGAGCAACTATTCCAAGCATTTTAATACTAAAGATGAATTCAAAAACTTCTGTACTCGTGGAAATTCTATAAAAAGGAATAGGTAATTAAGACATTGGTAGCATATTCCAGATAGATAAGGGCGGTTATTCCGACCAGAAATTGAACAAATTATTTGCCAGAATAAACTTAAAACAACTGGAGGCGAGAGTGATGAAATTTTCTATCCAATCGGTTTATAACTGGTACCGTAATTTGATTCGCAATCCCAAGTACCGCTGGTGGGTGATCCTAGGAACATTGCTATATTTTGTTCTTCCACTTGATATCGCCCCAGACTTTTTACCGATTGTAGGAGAGATTGATGATGTTTTTCTTTTAACATTATTGGTAACGGAATTATCTGGACTGGTGATTGAAGGTTTTAAAGCCCGTAAAGGAAAAGGAAATGCTAAAACTGCCGATGCAAGCCAAGATCCCAGTTCGTCCAGCACCACGATTGATGTAGATGCTGTTTCCGTAAAATAGGTACAGCTAGATAGTTAGCTAGTTGGGAAATAAAATTTAATAACCCTTTGCTAAGTCAGTTGGTTTTGGCGATCGCTGTTTGTGTGGTGGCGCCACTGTAAACTTCCAATCTTAAGACTTTCATTCTGACGTAGCTTGTGTTTTTGGTGCTGACTTACTTAATTTTTTTGATCGTCGTGACTATTTGCACAAAAAAGATGTTTCTTGACAATTTAGTCAGTAACTATCAAACCCGGGACGAAAAATTAATTTAATTGCTTATGAATGAGCGCCAACTTATAGGACTGCTACCTGCAGGAGGACAAGCAAAAAGAATTTCTCCTTTACCTATGAGCAAAGAACTGTATCCTGTGGGTTTTCAAGACTTTCATCAAAAAAATCAGTGGCGGCCAAAAGTGGTTTGTCATTATCTGCTGGAAAAAATGCAGTTGGCGGGAATCAATAAAGCTTATTTTATCCTGCGTCCTGGTAAGTGGGACATTCCAGCGTATTTCGGTGATGGCAAAATGCTTGCCATGAGTTTGGGTTATTTAATCGCGGACTTACCTTATGGTGTTCCCTTTACCTTAGATCAGGCTTATCCCTTTGTCCAGGATGCAGCGATCGCCTTGGGTTTTCCTGATATTTTGTTTCAGCCAGAAGATGCGTATGCGCGCATATTAGCACGCTTGCAAGCAACAAAAGCGGATGTGGTTTTAGGATTATTTCCTACCAATCGTCCCCAAAAAGCAGGTATGGTTGCTTATGACGATACAGGTAGGGTCAAGTCGATCGTTGAAAAACCCCCGCAGTCAGATTTGCGTTACATGTGGGGAATAGCAGTCTGGACACCAACTTTTACGGAATTTTTGCACCAATATCTCATACCTTTAAAAGCTGACGCAACGTTATCCCAGAAACCAGAAATACCAATAGGAGATGTCATTCAAGCTGGAATCGAGCAGGGTTTGCATGTACAAGCAGAAGCGTTTTCAGACGGTAGCTACTTGGACATAGGTACGCCGGAGGATTTGGTTAAAGCCGTACAACAGTTAAGCAGTAATATGTGCTGCTTTTAGAACCAACTTGGCAGTTGGCTGGTAGAGATGGAGCTGAAAATACAAGCATATTACTCTTCTTTGCCAAACTCCGTCAAGAATCGGAACGCTTTGACAATATAACTTGCGCATTCTTGGGGAGAAGTGTTGTAAAAATACCGCCATGCATTTGCCTTATCTTCGTCGTAGCAGTCATGGCGATGGGGATGCTTGTCCAACCATGCCAATCTCACGGCATAACCGATTAACACATCTAGTACTATATATTCTTCAATTTGCAAACGCGGATTATTGGCGGCGATCGCGGCTAATTCCATTAAAGCCTCAATATTTACTTGCCGGTACTCTGGAGCCTCAATTTTATTTAACAAATGTTCCACTTGCAGAGCAAAGTTTTTTTCTCCTGCGGTCATTTCCGAAATAATCAGTTCGCTATCCAAGCGGTTGCGTCTTTCTAACTTATCGCCGATCACCAAACCTTTGCAATGATGCATCAGAAGCCAAACTTGTTTAAAAAAGTCCTTAGGTACGCGTCCGGTTGCTCCCTCTGCTTGGCGAAAGCGTCGCCAACCACCTGGTGGCGCTTCTATGTTGTCTAAAACTGCTGGTTGTACTACCCAGTCGATATCACTTTCTTTTTGCTTGACATGCAGTGATTCTTGCTGGCGCAATAATTTACTCATACCTGCATACTCAGCTAATACCTGACGCAATCGCGTTTTTACCTCAAAAGGAGAAAGTTGCATGAGTGTTTCGTATGCTTCATCTTGAGTTACTTGCAACTCCTGCGCTAGTTCGCTGGTAATTAATAAAATTAAATAGCCGACTCGCAGCGTCAGCAGTCCTTGGAACAAGTGTGGTTCTGATTTGATCAGCGTACTCAAATAAATGAGAATTTCTTGAGTCAGAACGCGATCGCGGCTATCTTCGCCACAAAAATGATTTATTTTCTCGACTATTTCGTTGTGGGATAAGGGTACGGTAATTAACGAAGCTTCGCTGTAGGCCTTACCTACGGCTATTTGTTTACCTCGAACTATAAGAGTCGTGACCACGTCAGATAAAGCTGTATACGTCATTTGTCGTAAACCCGCCGCACGCCGTACCACTGTCCAAATTCCCATTTCTGCAGCTTTGGCGTACACTTCATCAAGCAAGTCGCCTACCGTCACTTTCTGAGCAGGACCGCCAAAACCAGTGTCAAATTCCAGTCCTTGCAGGCGAGTTAGCGTTTGCAGCAGCTCTATTTGTTCGTAAAGGTTTTCCGAAGCACGCAAATAACTAAGCAGCAATTGCAAGTTAGTTTCACATTCTACCTGAAATTCTTGAGTGTGTCCGAGGGGCCAGTTTTTTTCTGGATGAAAGGCAAGATATGCACAGCGAGGTTTGGCATTTTGAACAGAAGATTGAGAAAATTCAAACCCTGGTAGAAAGTTAATGCGTTCTATGGTAGCTGTTAGCATCAGCTGGTTTAACCATCCTAATTTCACCCGCACGCCGTTGCAAATTCCTTCTTTAAGTTCCTGCATCAGCTGCAGCAGAGCTTCCAAGCCTGTTTCTAACATTGTGTGGGTCAGCATCAACGTCAGAACGGGACGTCCCAAATCGCTCCAGTACTTTTGAATATATGCAAGTTCGCTTTTGAATTGGGCTACTAAAAAGTGATAATCAAGGGTGAGGTAAAATTGTTGCGAGTCTAAAAGTGAAGGTAGAAATACCACCGTTTCGCTACCGATACGAAAGATTCTGGATGTGGTCAAACTTCTGGGACGGCGAGGTGGACGTCCTGTTAAACCTAGTTTGTCGTTGCGTCCAATTTGGGAGTAAATAGCAATTAAATCATCGGCTTGGCGAATTTGAATTGGTTCTACTTGCTTGGGTGTTTGCGTTTCAATGCCGTAAACTGCTAGTAGAGACTGCAAATCTTCATCTTCTGCTAGCAAGGCAATTTGCACTAAAGGCTCCCGATGGGCGTCCATGCGCAAATGTCGTCCCAAAGGATCTATATCCCCAACAGAAATTAATTGCTCGCTGAGCATTTGACAAAGAAAATACAAACTCTGCGCCCATACCAGGGGAATGTTTTCGTTTGGCAATCGCTGTTGAGTTGATGGCGCTTTTTTTTCTGCTTCTACGTACTCCGCAGGAACATAGTAAAGTTCTGGTAATAAACGCAAAGACTCGCGCTCTACAACCAAAGACTCCAAACGTTGTTGGTAGTGTTCGGCAAAGGGGCGATCGCCGCGAAATAACCCGTCGAGAACTAAATACGTAAAAAATAGGGGCCATTCGCATTCTATGTTTTCAAATTGCTTCAGTTCCCAAGGTTCGTAGTGCAGACGCTTGGTGTCTTCTAATACGGTTTGGTGTCCGTCACGCAAAAAACGTTTGCAGCCGTATTTTCCTTGTAGTTTGGTGATAATCTCATTGCGGGTGCGATCCCGCAAATTCCTATCCTCCACTGCAAACGCTGGAAAACCAATTACGCTCAACAGCGCCGCATCAATTTCTTTGGAAGCTGATTCTCTAGGTAAGAGTGATTCTAAAGTCATTCTGGCTCGGGCAATTTCATCAGGTAGGACGTGAATTACCGATGCTTGACTGCCACGCACGCCAAATAAATCTAGCCCGTTTATTGCTTCCAGTGCCGCTTTGGCCATGCCAATGGAGCTTGCATTTAATTCTACTTTGCCGTGATTAATTTTGTTACCTCGCTCCCAAATACCGTAGTCTGGTGTCCGATAAGCCCGCCCGATGTAATACACTAAATTTTGCACAAAATTTACTTCATCAATGGTGTAAATTATCTCTAATCCAGAAGCGGTCATCTGGGCTAACATCAGCAAATATATCGATGTCGCATCTAACTGCAAATGTCCCCATTCTTTATCGCCGACAACTATATCCCCTGTAGCTGTATTATACTTAGCGTGCAAAGCATCTAGGGGTGATTGCGTATGTTTAAATCGCTCCACTTTGTTTGCTTGCCTCATCATCGCAAATAGCAAACCCCGCATGAGCTTAACTACGCTGTGCTCCAATTCGTAAGCTTCTCCTCGATCCTCATCCACCTTGCGGTAGGCCAGCGCCAATCCCCAAACTGCCAGTATGCTGTAAACGTTATCGCGCACCCAAGCATCAGTGTAATCGCCGTGGGCTGTAATTGCAGTACTTGCAGGCAATAAACCAGTAATTGGATTTTGACGGGCGAGGATGATTGTTTTGATTTGTTGATAATAATATTCCAAACGAGTTTTGAGTTGAAAGGCGGTTTTCACGTTTTCATTGCAGGGGAAAGTATGTATATATATATCTCATACTGCAACTGGTAACAGCATAACAGTGCAGTTTTACTCCAGTTTCTTTGGGTGAAGTTCGAAGGAGATATTACGATTTTTTGCCAAAAAATTAGGAAATTTTAACTAAAATGTTTGCTGCTAGTGGTGAATACTTAAGTAATCGCTGCGAACTATGTGTTGTTCTAAATTGTGAGAAGTATTGAGAACAAGTCAACCATTCAGGCAAAATCTTTTTTGATGAGGACAAACTGTTTGATAATAAATGGCAGTTAACAATTCTATACTGAAAAAAGTACTGCTTCAGAAAATTTCTTCTTCCCAGTAATGGAAATCTAAGCTGTACTGTTGTCAAAAAGTCACTCCTAAGATTAACTTGACACAGGCGCTAACAGTAGTAGAATCTACTCTAAGTTGAAAGTAATACAATCATCTCAGGGCAGCTAATAGCTTGATAATTCTGAATGTGACAACATTCTCTATATAAAAGCTTAAGCTCTGTTGTGTTACCTAATGGCGAGTGAAGGTAATGGTTAAACATGCCTTGACTCGATAGTTGATGTTGAATTCTTGAGATTTTATGGACCAAAGTCCACAAGACGGTAGTACTATCCTCCTCTAAGCTGGCGAGCTTGTCTCCCAGCCTAGGGGAGACAATGGGAGGTTTGTTATGCTCGCAGAGGAAATTCGTCATCCAAGCATTGATGTTGCTGATTTAAACCAACTCAAATGCGACTTAAATCGCCTGCAACCTGTGGATGTAGGAGATTACATTACCAAATTACCCAGCCAGCAGCGGGCGATCGCATTTCGTCTCCTCAATAAAGATCAGGCAACATACGTTTTTGAATATCTACCTCCAGAGGTGCAAGAAGAATTAATCAATTCTTTGCACGACATACAAGTAGTGCAAATTGTGGAAGCGATGAGTCCCGACGATCGGGCAGAATTGTTTGACGAACTGCCAGCAAAGGTAGTAAAACGACTGTTACAGCAACTGAGTCCGGAACAGCGTCAAGCAACAGCTACCATTCTCGGTTACGCAGAAGGTACCGCCGGACGGGTGATGACAACGGAATACGTACGGTTGCGTCAAGGTTTGACTGTTGGTGAAGCTTTGAGTAAGATTCGCCTGCAAGACAAAGATAAAGAGACAATCTACTACGCCTACGTCACAGACGATAATCGCAAGTTGGTGAGTGTTGTTTCTTTGCGACAGCTGTTGTTTACCTTTCCAGATGTATATATTCGAGATATCGCTAGCGATAGCGTTGTCAAAGTCCGAACCGAAACACCCCAAGAAGAAGTCGCTCGCATCATGCAGCGGTATGACTTAATCGCTTTACCCGTAGTTGACCGAGAAGACCGATTGGTAGGTATTATCACTATTGATGATGTAGTGGACATTCTCCAAGAAGAAGCCACCCAAGATATTCAAAAACTTGCAGGTGTGGGTGATGGAGATGAAGCAGCGCTATCGCCTCCTTTAGTGACGATCAAAAAGCGCCTTCCCTGGTTACTGGGAATTATGTTTCTCTACATCGGAGCATCCAGCGCGATCGCGCCTTTTCAATCTACTATCGCCACAGTACCGGTACTAGCAGTGATCGTGCCTTTATTTTCTAATACTGGCGGTACCGTTGGCATCCAAGCGCTGACAGTGACAATTCGCGGACTGGGAGTTGGAGAGGTAACTCACAAGGACACTCTCAAAATCCTTCGCAAAGAGCTGGTAGCAGGAGTAGGTACGGCCTTAACATTAGGTTTAACAATGGTATGCCTGTCTTTGATTTGGGCCTCTCCCCAGGAGCGGTGGGTATCGTTAATTGCAGGAGCGGTAATGGCTACCAATACTTTGGTGGCCGTTACTTTGGGTACTTTGCTACCAATGGGCTTGAAGCGACTGAAACTCGATCCTGCCTTGATGAGCGGTCCGTTGGTAACAACAATGTTGGATGCAATTGGATTCATGATTTTCTTAACGCTTATTTCTGTAGCTTTAAATGTTTTCCACCTCAAAGGTTGACCGTTGCTAGTTTAGTTGTAGGGGTGCAAAATCTCGCTCCCCTACAGCGGTTGTGTTTTTTGTGTAGTTTATGCCTGCTAATAGTTGGACTCGTCACCACATTCTTTCTCTAGCTGATTTTACCAACTGCGAGTACGATACAGTATTGCGAACTGCTGCTAGCTTCCAGGAAGTCCTGTCGCGACGAACCAAAAAAGTACCTACCCTGCAGGGACAAGTGGTGGCAAATTTATTTTTTGAGCCTTCGACTCGCACCCGCAGCAGCTTTGAACTTGCTGCTAAGCGCCTGTCAGCAGATACGCTCAACTTTACCAGCGCTACCTCTTCCATAACTAAGGGAGAGACCATTCTCGATACTGCTAAGACCTATCTCGCTATGGGAACCGACATCATGGTCATTCGCCATCGAGAAGCAGGAGTACCCAGCGCGATCGCCTCGGAAATGGATCGCCTGGGTGTAAAAGTCAGCGTTCTCAACGCCGGTGACGGTCAACACGAACATCCTTCCCAAGCACTGCTAGACTTGTTTACTCTTTGCACTCTCCTCGATCCAGCTCATCCCCGCTTGGAACTTCTCAAAGACAAAAAAATTGCCATTGTCGGAGATATTCTTCATTCCCGGGTGGCCAGATCCAATATCTGGAGTTTAACTGCAACTGGCGCCGAAGTACATCTAGCAGCACCACCCACACTACTACCCAAGTTATTTGCCGATTATGGTAAAAACAGGCCCGGTAAATTATTTCTGCATTGGCAATTAGAACCTGCTTTAGAAAACGCTGATTTTGTCATGACTTTGCGCTTGCAAAAAGAACGCATGAGTGCAAATTTACTGCCCTCTGGGCGAGAATACCACCGATTGTTCGGAATCACGCGCTCTAGGTTGCAGCGACTGTGCAAACCTCATGTCAAAGTTCTGCATCCAGGTCCGGTCAACCGCGGTGTGGAAATTAGCTCTGATTTGATGGACGATCCGGAATTTAGTTTGATTCAAACACAGGTAACAAGTGGTGTTGCCGTGCGCATGGCATTGCTGTATTTGATAGGTAGCGGGAAAACTGCTTGAGCGTAGATGATTTCCCCAGTAATTATTGACATGGCTAATTATTTCTATTATTCTAGAAATATGGTTGATTTTGATACGGCCCGGTACGCAGACATCTTTGCAGCACTGGGTTCCCAAGCAAGACTAGCAATAATGCAACTGCTATTTGCAGCTTATCCAGAGGGAATGACAGTGGGCGAGATTCAAAAAAAGCTTAAAATTCCCAGCTCGACCTTGTCCCACCACTTGGAAAAGTTGCGAGTAGAGGGGTTGGTAAATTGCACCAAACAAAAGCAATTTCTGCGGTATTCAGCCAATACAAAGACAATAGAGGACTTGTTGTCTTTTCTTGACAGGGGGAAAGTTAGAAGCGATCGCGCCACAACGCCATTTCGTTCAACCTCAGATAGGTTCCACCTCAAAGGTTTTGAGAAATTTACCCAAAAAGCCATTGCAGCGATCGATATAGCTCGAGATGAATCCCGTCGTCTAGGACACAGCTACGTCGGAACCGAACAAATTTTAGTAGGACTAATGGGTGAAGGTAGTAGCTTCGCTTTCCAACTTCTTACCTGTTTGGGAGTGAACCTAGAAAACGTCAAACAAGAAGAAGAAAAAATAATAGGTAGGGGTAAAGGATTAACACCGGTGGATGTTCCCTTCAGCTTAGAAGCTAAGCAAGTATTGCAAATAGCAGTAGAAGAATCACAACAACTCAGTGTAGAGTATGTTGGAACAGAACATTTGCTACTAGGTCTTCTCAAAGAAAGAACTCAAGCTCCAGCACAAAGAGTAGCAATCAGGATTTTGCAAAATCTCGGTGTAGATTTAGTTTCTCTAGAACAACAACTGCGACAAGCTTTAGCTTAACCATCACTCATCTGGATGTTGCTTCTGCTTTGAGAGAAATTTTTATTCAAAAATTTGAACTCAAAAAAACCTTTTCCAGACTGTAGACTTTCTTAGCAACTGATAATTTGCATTTTTATACACTATAGCTTTAGTTAGAATTATCAATTCTCTTTTCGTTTCCAATTATATACTTGGAATTCGACCCCGCGTAGGAGGTAAAAATTTGAGAATTAGAGACAATAGAACTGACGAAAGTTAAATAGCAAAATTTCAGCTTGAGAAGTTTATAAATTTGGGAGGCAAATCAAAGATGAAAAAGCAAATTTTAGCTGCCATAGCTTTCTTGAGTGCTATATCTCTATATACTCCCATACCTGTCAAAGCTGAAAATTCCAACAATAATGTTCGGCGTTTGCTCGAAACAAGAGAGTGCTACGGCTGCGATTTAAAAGGTGTAAATCTGAGTCATGCTCATTTAATTGGCGTAGATTTAAGAAACGCAAATCTCAAAGGTGCGAACTTAGAAGGTGCCAACTTAGAAGGTGCTGACTTAACAGGTGCGAACTTGGAAGGTGCTAATTTAAAAAAAGCATTTGCCAACGGTGCTAGTTTCAATAACGCCAATCTCACTAATGCCAATTTAAGTCATGCTAATTTATATAATGCGGAAGTGGATGGAGCTGTTATGATTGGTACTAATATCAACGGCGCTGATGGATTTGATATTAATCTTGGCGTAGGAGGAGGAGAATAAAAATTATCAGATCCCCAAGAGAAATGCTTGATTTTTGAAGAGGCGGGTTTGCAGATTCTACCTTACTTTTACCCGCCTGTTGACAAACTTTTATTCGCCAGTAATTGACAGTTCTTCAACCCAAATTCGCGGACAAACTCCGGCAGGAGTTAATTCTTCCTCCTTTTCGACAAAAATAATAGACTTAAGGAGTTGTAAAAAATCACCAGCCACAGTTGCTGATTCAATACTCGTCTTTACACCTTTGTTGACAATCCAACCATCAAAAGGAAGGGAAAAGGAACCTTGTAACGAATTTACGCCAGCATGAAGAGCCTGTAAATCATCGATAAAAACTACGTTTTCTGCAGTTTCTAAACTTAACTGTTGTGGAGCGGGTGCGCCAGCAAAAACGTGATAAAAGTTAGGACTAACGGTAACTTTCGCACCTATATTAGCATTACCTGTGGGTTGAGCATTTAACCTTTTAGCGGTACCTGCACTGTGGAGAAATCCTGTTAAGATACCGTTTTCAATTACGGAAACTCGACGAGTCGGAGTCCCCTCGCCATCGAAGGTTTCTGCACCAACATTAGCTGGATGCAAGGCGTCATCGCATACTGAGAAAGTAGGGGAAGCAATTTGCTTTCCTAAATCATCAGGAGTAGATAGACTTTGTTTATCTAAAATATTTTGAGCGTTGAACAAGTTAGAAAAAGCATCCAACAAGCTCAGAAAAGCGTCTGGTGAGAAAACAACTGTATATTTACCAGACTTAATTTTTTCATAGTTCAAGTGACTAATAGTTTTTTCGGCAGTTTCTTGGATGCAACCTTTGATATCTAAAGTGTCTAAACTGTGACTAATTCTAAAAGCACCAGCGCTACGGGGTTTTTTACCTTCTTGTTCTGTTTTGCTGTAAAGATAAATAGATACTAAAGAGTGAGATTCAGCTCTGATGGCACCATCACTGTTGAGATAAAACCTGTCAACATCTCTTTGCGCTAAATTGTTGTAGGGTACCCCTTTAATAGCTGGATGCATTGACAGTAATTGTTTTTCCGCGGCTAATAAATTTTCTATAAGTTGGGAAACAGGTGCTTGCGGGTATTTTGTTCCAGGTTTATGAATAATGGGAACAGTAGCTTCTGGACTAAAATCCGGGACATTTTCTTTCACTCCAAAAAAGCTCGCTTCGTATGCGGTTTTTAACGCTAACTCCAGTCCCTTCGCATCTACATCTGTGGTACTGGTGACACCCAAGGTGTTGTTTTCGTTCCAAACGCGCACGGTGACACCAGAAAGATTAGAGGCCTTTACTTGTTTGGGTTCGCCTCGCTCCACTTGAACACTAGTTGCATCTACCGTGGAACCGTAGATGTCATATTTTTTAATCCCAAGTTTGTTAGCACTTTGCTGGGCGTAGTCTGCTATTTCGTTAACGTTAGGCATATATTGATCGTCCAAAATTTTCTTAGCGTCCACCAACGGTAATGGCATCAACTTTTATGTGTGGTTGTCCTACTGTAGTGTAAATACTGCCACTAACAGAGCCGCAGAAGCCTGGCGCCAAAGACAAATCTTGAGAACACATAGAAATTTTATTCATAATTTCCTTGGCTTCACCAATAAGGATAGCTCCTTTGAGCGGCTTGGTGATTTTGCCATTTTCAATCAAGTAAGCTTCGTCTACACCAAAGTTAAATTGACCTGTAGCACCAACGCTACCACCACCCATTTTTTTACAGTAAATGCCTTTATCGATAGAGGCAAATAAATCTTCTGTGGTGTAATCGCCTGGAGCTATGTAGGTGTTGCGCATGCGGCTAGCAGCTGCAAAGGTGAAATTTTGGCGTCGTCCGCTACCAGTTCTGGGGTGTCCGGTGCGCCAAGATCCTGCTCTGTCTGCTAAGAAGTTTTTGAGAACACCTTTTTCAATTAGTAGCGTTCTTTGCGCAGGCATGCCTTCATCGTCCATGTCAATTGTACCAAAGGCATTCTCCGTGCGTCCTTCATCCCAAGCCGTTAAGCTTTCGTGGGCTATTTTTTCACCTTTTTTATCGGCGAAGGGAGTGGTTTGACGTTCAATTTGTGTTGTTTCCAACAGATGTCCGCAGGCTTCGTGAAAGATAACGCCACCAAAGTGATTTGCCATAATGATGGGGTAGGTGCCGGATTCTACGTAATCCGCGTAGAGCATGTTCAGCGCTGATGCAGCTATTTGCTCTGCTAGTTGTTGATAGTCCCAGGTTTTGAGGAAATTGGGATCGCTGGTATTACCACTGCGTTCGCCCATAGAAGTGCGGTGAGCGCCATCAGCGCACAGCAAACTCAATCCCGCAGATTGGGTGAGGCGAATATCACGGGCAAATGTACCATCACTGGCGGCGACGAGAACTTCTTGCCAATCGCGGAAATAAGAACTGCGGCGCGATTGGATGTGTTTGGCTTTTCGCTGTAGCTGTGCGGTGCTGTCGAGAAGAATTTCTCCCATTTCCGCAATGGAGCTACACAAAGGTAACCAGCTATCTTTTCCTCTTTTGGCAGCGTAGTCCCTGAGCAATTCTAGGTTAATTTCTGGAATGAAAGCGTTAGGTCCGGGTAGTTGCAAGCCCAGGATAGATAAAGCTTTTTCTAGGGCAGCTTTTAAGCCTGAAAATGATATGTCATTGGTGCTAACGTAGCAGTCGGCTTTACCGCGAAATACTCTTACTCCCGCACCAGTAGAAAGGCGCGGTGTAATGCTGGTAATGGTATCTTCTTCGGCAAGGCAGCTGATATAGTTGACGCGCTCTAAGAAAAATTCGATAAAGTCAGCGCCAGCAGCACGCCCTAATCCCAAAAGAATTGATAAAGGAGCTTCCCATGTCTCGTCAAATCGTTCTGGGGTGGAAGAGTATTGTAAAGTGGGAAGCTGTTTGGACAAAAGTAGCGTATTTGTGAGCATGGGTTGCCTCAAGAAGCTGGTGTGATTCGATGTTGTGACTGAAATATACTGGTGGTGTGTTCACTCTAGCAAATTTACTCGGAGTACATCTGCCTTATATTTTTGAAGATAACAGTTTGGTAGCTAGCTGGGGTGGGCGATCGCTCTCAGCTAGAATCAGCCAGAAGACGTATTTAATAGAAACAGCGATCGCAGTGCAGTTAATGATTAGCAGAGTTTGCGTTTGTGGCTTGCACTGAATTTCCGTGCTTCCGAATTGATAAGCTCGTTGTAATTGTGTTTGCCATCTCGTTGCCATCTCAACGATTTTCTGCCAAAGTACAGGATATTTTTTGTTCACTTTAACTATTTATTGTCAATCACAGCGGCGGGGTAGGCTATCGCTGAGCTTTTTATGTATATTATCTATATCTCGCACGCCAATAAATAAATTTTAAATACTTCTTGATTTCGTTTTGCTTGTTAGTTGAAACTTTGGGGATTTTCACTGCATTTTTCAATCCCTAATAGGGAGTAAGAGAAATTTCAACTTAATCCTCCAAAATTTCTAATATAATTTCGAAGCGTTTCAATCCCTAATAGGGAGTAAGAGAAATTTCAACTTAAATTATTAGCGGGTCTTCTTTCTTTCGCGAAAGTTTCAATCCCTAATAGGGAGTAAGAGAAATTTCAACCCATTGCCGTACTGGAATTTCAGAAGCGTGGGGCGCTAGTTTCAATCCCTAATAGGGAGTAAGAGAAATTTCAACCTGCATATAAAGAAGAGAAGGCCGTATCACAAAGCTTTCCGTTTCAATGAGATTAACAGATTCTTCCGAAGAATCTTTGGAAGAGAAGAGAAGGCCGTATCACAAAGCTTTCCGTTTCAATCCCTAATAGTCCCCAGCCAACGCAGATATGAGAGATATTCTCTGACCGAAGAGAAGGCCGTATCACAAAGCTTTCCGTTTCAATTATTCATTTGGATATTGCCAGGTGAGGCTATATTGAAGAGAAGGCCGTATCACAAAGCTTTCCGTTTCAATCCCTAATAGGGAGTAAGAGGATAAGGCATGCCCAAGCAGGAGCAGATGATCCTGCTCCAGAGGGCCGTATCACAAAGCTTTCCGTTTCAATCCCTAATAGGGAGTAAGAGTTTAAAGGATTTTCAAGTAGGAGATCTTATGGCAAAGCTTTCCGTTTCAATCCCTAATAGGGAGTAAGAGACCTGTTTTTATTCCACCATTACAAAAGATTTGGTCAAAAGCTTTCCGTTTCAATCCCTAATAGCTTAGATCATCTCCAGAAAGATTTGGTAAAGGACGATTTGGTCAAAAGCTTTCCGTTTCAATCCCTAATAGAGGATTAGGTTTGGAAGCTATTTTGGAGAATTTTAAGATTTGGTAAAGGACGATTTGGTCAAAAGCTTTCCGTTTCAATACCAGTTCATCCATAAATATTATAAGGATCAAAATATATTTTGGAGAATTTTAAGATTTGGTAAAGGACGATTTGGTCAAAAGCTTTCCGTTTCAATCCCTAATAGGGAGTAAGAGGCTGGGCATTTATCGAGGCCGGATACCTCTGGTAAAAAGCTTTCCGTTTCAATCCCTAATAGGGAGTAAGAGAAATTTCAACATAAGATTTCCGAAGCAGGACTATCTCAACAACTCTGGTAAAAAGCTTTCCGTTTCAATCCCTAATAGGGAGTAAGAGAAATTTCAACGGAAATTGAATCAGTATGAAGTTTTCAAGGTTCATTTGCGCGGATGATGTAATCATAGCATGGAAAATTTGGATTGACTAGGGGTGTAAATGGCTGAAATTTAGTCTGGGTAAGGAGCGCGGGTGGGTGAGAAGGCGATATTGCTCCTAATTGTTGTGCCAAGAGGGTTCTGGACATTTTTTTGGGAAAGGATTTTTGTACAGCTACCCATCCGCGCTAAGGGGAAAGGCAAAAGGTAATATTTGAGGAATAACTGAAGGCGATCGCACGACTGGTGTTAGCAGCAGGGGATGTTGCTACTCGAAAATTAGTCTTTGTTTTGTGCGATCGCTATCGGAGCAACATAGCCAAAAATCAGGAGGATAGTGGATGCAGCATCGAGAAGTATATAGCACGACACGATATGTCCTAACAGTAGGGAAATTGCTCTGAAATGGTTAGGGGCGATCGCTTGGGTAGTAGGGTCTTTCGACCTTGTAATAGCTAAGACGAAATTTCAATTCAACTTACAACTAACTACTTAAGTCAATAATAAGCGCAGGTGAACTACCTAGACTGATGTAATTTCTAAACGGAGTTAATAATAACATTCCTAAGAACTTATGTCATCATAGATGGGATGGATTCTAAATTTTGTCTGTAATCTATAGTGAAAGATCTATAGTGAAAAATGAGTGAGCAACGCGACGCTGAAGTGTCGTTAGCTGATTCTCAGAAGTTAGGGGAACCAACTGATGATACAGTGACCAAATCGGTGGAGAAATCTTTGCAGAAATCGCTGACTGGTGTTTGGGAGAAAACAACAGCATCCTTGCAGCGACTTTTTGGCGATCAACTAGCACGAACAGTTGTGAAGTGGTTTAGCGTCAGTGAAGCTGAAATTGCCAACATATTGGAGACCGTGCGAGCAGAACTACCAACTACAGAAGCACTGTTGCTCGGTAAACCCCAAGCTGGAAAAAGTTCAATTGTGCGGGGATTGACGGGAGTTTCTGCTGAGATTGTCGGTCAGGGATTTCGTCCTCACACCCAACACACTCAGCGTTACGCTTATCCTTCTAATGATGTACCGTTGCTTATTTTTAAAGACACAGTGGGTCTGGGAGATGTCAAGCAAGAAACTCAAGTAATTATACAGGAATTGATTGGCGAGCTGCACGCGGAAAGCCGTGGTGCCAAAATACTGATTCTAACGGTAAAAATCAACGATTTTGCCACCGAAACACTTCGACAAATCACCGAGCGGTTACGTCAGCAGTATCCAGAAATTCCTTGTTTGTTAGCAGTAACTTGTTTGCATGAGGTGTATCCTCCTGAGATAACCGATCATCCTGCTTACCCACCCAAGTGCGAGGAGGTAAGTCGAGCTTTTGAGGCGATGAAACAAGCTTTTGGAAAGTTGTGCGATGGCGCGGTTTTGATTGACTTTACCTTGGAAGAAGATGGCTACACTCCAGTATTTTATGGTTTAGAAGCGCTGGCACAGGCCTTAGCAGATTTACTTCCAGAAGCAGAAGCAAGGACAATCTATCAGTTATTGGATCAAAAAGCAGGTGAAAAAATTGGTAATCTTTATAAAGATGTGGGACGGCGCTACATGTTGGCGTTTGCGATCGCTGCTGCTACGATTACTTCTGTGCCTTTACCGTTCGCTACCATGCCCATCTTAACGGCATTGCAAGTATCGATGGTAGGTTTGTTAGGTAATTTATACGGACAAACCCTCACGCCATCTCAAGCAGGAGGTTTGGTCAGCGCGATCGCGGGTGGGTTTTTAGCTAAGGCGATCGGACGAGAATTGGTAAAATTCCTACCTGGTTTTGGTAGCGTGATTGCTGCGTATTGGGCAGCAGCTTATACTTGGTCTTTAGGTGAAGCAGCATGCGTTTACTTTGGTGAGTTAATGGGTGGGAAAAAACCAGAGCCAAAGAAGATTCAATCTGTAATGCAACAAGCTTTTTGGGAAGCAAAACAAAGGTTCAAAGCAGATAGCAGAAGCTAGAAGCTACAAAGAAAACTTTTCTGTTTTTCAAGATTCCCTATTCAACAAGGGGTCCCCAAAAATTTGCGCAAAGCAGTAAATTTTTGGAGTTTCCCTTTCTCCTATTTCATCGCTGACAACACGGCCTTTTCGCTTGCATCTTTATAAAGTGCGTGTAAATATTTCATTACCACATCAGCAACAGTGAAAGTGGCTAAACTTTCCTGTTCTTTTGCTAAGGGAATGGCTCCCAATACATCTAAAACGGTTTCGCCTGTCGATGGTGCAATTACGACTAAAGAAGGCTCCAGGGATTGTTTGTATTGCCAAAAATCCTCAAGATTAGTATACTGATTTTGAGAAGCTGGCTGTTTGTATTCAGGTGTTTCTACTTCTGAAAATTCAATATTTGCACGGCGTAGCTGGCGTAAATCACTGATGATTTGCTCTTTGGTACGTCCTCGTAGTTGAAATAGTACAAACGGATCCTCACTAAAGCGATCGCCTAATTGATAGTAAACTGCGGCAATATGTTTGCAAGGATTAGCGCGATCGGGACAAGAACACTGACTGTGAACGTCAGCTAAAGTAAAAGGAAATAGTGAAAGACCGTTAGCGGTAAAAACTTCTTCTATATTTTGCGGCATTTCTCCTGCCAGTAACTTAGCAGCAAAAATCGCTTTTTGGGACATGGTTTCAATGATATAACCCCATTGTTCTTCAGTGAAAGTATCAAGGGAGAGAGAAACTTTATATGGTTCTGCTTCGCTACCTTGTACCCTAGCTAAAACTTTAGCTCCTTCAAAATCAATACTCAGTACATTTCCTTGACGAGCATAATTTCTACCACGTTCTAAACGCTTTTTAAAACGATAGGAATCCAATAATTCCAACCAACGTTGCGACCACCATTCTCGACTAGCTTGTAGGGTGTAATTAGTCATATTTTCTCTGATTTTCCAGGCGAAAGTAAGAATAAAGAAAAAAGGAAATAATGAAGATAAAAAAGCCAAAATCTATTTGCTTTTACTCCTCATCTTCTTCAATAACTGCACTGCGATCGAGTAATAATAAGTTGCGGAGTTGGTCTGTATCCAATTCAGTTAACCAGTCTTCACCTCCACCTACAACTTGTTCGGCTAGTTGTTTTTTGCTTTCAATCATGTCATGAATTTTTTCTTCTAAGGTACCGGTACAAACAAATTTGTGTACTTGTACGTTACGGATTTGACCAATACGAAATACTCGGTCTGTGGCTTGATTTTCTACAGCTGGGTTCCACCAACGGTCGAAGTGAAAAACGTGGTTAGCCCGCGTTAAATTGAGTCCGACACCACCTGCTTTGAGTGATAGTATCATAATGGGCGGACCTTGGGGATCTTGTTGAAAGCGGTCTATGATTTCTTCGCGTTGTTTTTTGCCGGTAGCGCCATATAAAAATAATATTTCTCGCCCTAGCTGTTGTTGCAAATAAGGTTGAAGCAGCTTGCCCCACTCAGCAAATTGAGTGAAAATTAAAGCGCGATCGCCTTCTGCTAAAATCTCTTCTAGCATTTCCTGCAATCGCATTAATTTACCTGATTGACGTGGTTCTGAAAGAGTGTCCTTTTTAAGGTACTGAGCGGGATGGTTGCAGATTTGCTTTAACTTAACAAGCAAGGCCAAAATCTTACCCCGACGCTGGATTCCTGTGGCGTCTGCAATTTCAACCAGGGACTGTTCAACTACCTGTTGGTACAATTTTGCTTGTTCGGGACTCAGACCGCAAAAGACAGTCCATTCCTGCTTTTCTGGTAAATCTTGAATAATTTCGCGATCGGTTTTTAAGCGTCGTAAAATAAACGGTTGTACTAACGAGCGCAGTTGGTTTAAGGAAGCAGTATCGCCATATTTTTCAATGGGAATAGCAAAGCGACGTTGGAAGAATTGCTTGTTTCCCAAATAGCCAGGATTGAGAAAATCTAAAATTGACCACAGTTCTTGCAGTCTATTTTCAACTGGTGTGCCAGTAAGAGCAATACGAAATATTGCTTTTAACTGTCGCACTGCTTGTGACTGTTTCGCATCTGAATTTTTAATATTTTGTGCTTCGTCTAAAACAATTATCTGCCAGGAAACACTTTGCAAAGACTTTAAATCGCGAGGAACAAGAGAGTAACTGGTAATAACTAAATCATGTTTTTTAGCCAGTTCTTCAAAAGTTTTACCTTTGGGACGCTTGTCACCATGATATTGCAAAACTTTTAACGAAGGAGCAAATTTTTTGACTTCTCTTTCCCAGTTACCTAAAACAGAAGTTGGACAAATTAGTAATGTGGGATTTTCTAAGGCATTTTCTTGTTTTAGGTACAGTAAAAACGCAATGCACTGTATGGTTTTACCCAATCCCATGTCGTCTGCAAGACAAGCTCCCAAACCCCACCTTTCTAGAAAGGCTAACCAAGCCATTCCGCGCTGTTGATAAGGCCGCAGCTGTCCCTGGAAACCAACGGGTGTGGGTAAAGGTTCGATAGCTTTGTTATTTGTGAGAGTTGTGACCAATTCTTGCAGCGCACCCGATGCTTCGAAACTGACTACTGGTAATTTTTCAATGGTCTGGGTATCGCCAGTACTCAAGCGCAGGGCGTCTTCTAGCGAAAGCGTCATTTGGTCTTTGCGAGCAGCAAAAAATGCTTGCGCTGCTTTGATGTCTTGGGGTCTTAACTCTACCCACTCGCCGTTGATTTCCACAAGTGGACTGTTTAAGGCTGCAAGTTTGTCGAACTCTTCTCGAGAAAGAGTTTGTCCACCGATGGCCAATTGCCATTGAAAATTCAACAAACTTTGCAAACCCAAACGTCCTTGTTTTTTTTGAGGCGTTTCCGCGATAATCTTCAAACCGAGGCGATTTGCCCATCCTTCCCGGTTTGCCAAACTTTTGGGTAAAACTACACCTAAACCGTTATCTTCAAATCGGTATTTCACCGATTTGATAAATTCGTAGGCTTGTGTGGAACTGAGCTGGCAAGATTGGGGATAAGGTGTTTCTAGACTGGGTGCAATGACTGGATACAATCGCGAAGCTAATCCCAAACCCCGCAAAAATGTTTCTTGGGGTTGTTTTACAGTTCGATTTTGATAAACAAAGCTTTCAACTGGATGTTGCCATATTGTTTCTGCATCTACCAAAAATTCCGGATCGTCTGGTGCTTGTAGAAAATATGCCAACGTCCATTCTGTTTCTTGCGGTTTTGGCGGTTGCAGAACAAAACAGGTTCGAAATCGATTTTTGCCGCCGATTTGGTATTGTAGCGGCATTGTCCAAGCTTTTAAAGCCGCTTCTAAGCGTTCCAAAGCTGCAGGATCGCCGGTGACTTTCGATGATGTGTTTGTTAAAGCATGCAGCCACTGTCTGATTGTTGATGGTAGAGATGCCATGACTCTGGTGTCGAGCAGGACTTGGGACCCTACCATGCTTCGAATTTGGGCATCGATAGTACTGTTGAGAAATTCTAGCAGTAGTTCCTGCGGTTCGATGGGGATGTCTGTGCGGATAGGTGAAAATAAGGTGGATGATTTTTCGATTTCGCCTTGATACGTTCGGCAGGCCAGTGGCATGAATTGGGAAAATTTTTCTAGACGAGTTCCATCTTGGGCGCTATCTAGAAGTGCTTGCCATTTAGCAACTATAGAATTATCGAGACGTCGCTCGAGCGTGGGCAAAAATTTCGAGCGGGCGATTAAATCTAAACTCCAACGAGCTATGTGCGACCAAAAGCGTAAATCCGCACCAATAAAATCATCCTCTTGATTGGCGATACTGATGGGTAGAGAAGTCAAAAAAGCGATCGCCTCTTTTGGACTCAGACAAAAACCCTCGACTAGCCAAGGTTGTAGATATTGTGGAAATGGTTTTTTCAAGCCGGTTATAGCCGAATGCACCGGATAAATAAATTCTCGGTCCTGTTTTTTGCTTTTGGAAAAATATGTAGGTAAAACAACAACACAGCAGTCTGTTGCTACAAAAGCAGCTTTTTCCTTGTTTTGTTCTGTTTGCCCGCAACCAACATTAGCCTCTAAAGAAGCAGGTATTTTGATACCGCGCGAACTCAGCCAACTTTCCAATTCTATCGCTGTCATCCCGTAGGGATGAAACGGTACCTGTGTCAATGCAGCTGTATCTATTTTTGTCTCTAGGGAACGCCAAGTCTCTCCCCAAATAAATAAACCACTTCCTTGACCTCGTAACAACCAACTACCGTGTAAAATTGCCATTTGTTAACTGCTTAGATGTTCACCAAAATAAAGCTTGATTTTGCTTGCGTTTTTCTTCCGGTAATTACTTAATTTACAAATTCTGAAAAATTATTATTATCATCCTAGTTACTTAATATTTTGTTAAAATTATTTAATAATTTTAACAAACATCTAACTATGAAAAGAAGATAAGGTAAAATGCATCAACAAGAACAGAAGACAATCAAGAAATTACTGACTCTGGCAATTAGGGAAGTAAAACTTATCCCCGAAATAGACTCCTTTCTTGGTTAAATTTGACAAGTTCCTGGTGAATTCAGGATGCCTGATTGTCAAAACAGAAAGGAAATTTACAACATATAGTATGTATGTTACCCCAGCTAGCATTTGTTCATAAATGTTAGGATTGCCACAGAGAGAGATAGCGTGCATAGAAGGAAAACAAACTGAATGGGAGAATTTGAGAAGTCAATATCCTTTGATGGACGGGATATTCGACTGAAGGTGGGTCTACTAGCACCCCAAGCTGGTGGCTCGGTGTTGATTCAATCTGGGGACACGGCAGTTCTAGTTACAGCCACGCGCTCAGCAGCCAGAGAAGGCGTTGATTTTCTCCCCCTGACTGTGGATTATGAAGAAAGACTTTACGCAGCAGGTAGAATCCCAGGGGGATTATTGCGGCGGGAAGGCCGACCGCCAGAAAGAGCAATCCTTACCAGTCGTTTGATAGACCGTCCATTACGTCCTTTGTTTCCATCTTGGTTGCGAGATGAATTGCAAATAGTGGCACTTACCCTTTCGATGGATGAACTGGTGCCACCTGATGTACTGGCAGTTACAGGTGCTTCTATTGCCACTTTATTGGCAAAAATTCCTTTTAACGGCCCGATGGCTGCGGTGCGGGTCGGTTTGGTAGGAGACGATTTTATCATCAACCCTACCTACGCAGAAATAGAAGCCGGAGACCTGGATCTTGTGGTTGCAGGTTCGCCGGAAGGGGTAATCATGGTGGAAGCAGGAGCCAATCAGCTGCCAGAACGAGATATTATCGAGGCAATTGAATTTGGCTACGAAGCTGTGCAGGACTTAATTCAAGCGCAGCGAGATTTAATGGCAGAACTAAATCTAGAAATCGTTGTAGAAGCACCGCCAGAAGTAGACTCGACCTTAGAGAACTTTATTCGCGATCGCGCCAGTGAGGAAATTAAAAAAATCCTCTGCCAATTCGATCTGGAGAAAACTGAGCGAGATGCTGCTTTAGATGCAGTCAAAGAATCAGTTGCAGCAGCGATCGCCGAATTACCCGAAACCGATCCGATCCGAGTCGCTGCCAGTACGGACAGCAAAGTAATTGATAATACTTTCAAAGAAATTACTAAAAAGCTCATGCGTCGCCAAATTATCGAAGATAATATTCGAGTTGACGGTCGCAAATTAGACGAAGTACGTCCCGTTTCCTGCCAAGTTGGGATCTTACCCAAACGAGTCCATGGTAGTGGTTTGTTCAATCGCGGATTAACGCAGGTGCTGTCAGCTTGTACTCTCGGGACACCAGGAGACGTACAAACTTTAGCTGATGACCTGCAACAAGATCAGCAAAAACGCTACATGCACCACTACAACTTCCCGCCCTTCTCGGTAGGAGAAACAAAGCCCCTACGTGCTCCAGGACGGCGAGAAATCGGTCACGGAGCGCTAGCAGAAAGAGCCATATTACCCGTACTACCACCTAAAGAACAATTTCCTTATGTTATTAGGGTAGTTTCAGAAGTCCTGTCCTCCAACGGTTCCACTTCCATGGGTTCGGTTTGCGGCTCAACTTTAGCTTTAATGGATGCTGGCGTACCGATTACAAAACCTGTTAGCGGTGCTGCAATGGGTTTGATTAAAGAAGGTGACCAAGTACGAGTCCTGACCGATATTCAAGGAATTGAAGACTTTTTGGGCGATATGGACTTTAAAGTAGCCGGAACAGATACGGGAATTACAGCCCTGCAAATGGACATGAAAATTCCCGGCTTGTCTTTGAAGATTATCGAGCAAGCTATTAACCAAGCGAAAGCAGCACGGTTGCACATACTAGAAAAAATGCTTCAGGTAATCGACAAACCGCGCAGCCAGATGTCGCCCTTTGCTCCCCGTTTGTTGACAATAAAGATTGACCCAGACATGATTGGTCTGGTCATCGGACCGGGAGGCAAGACTATTAAGGGTATTACCGAAGAAACCGGTGCTAAAATTGACATTGAAGACGATGGCACGGTCACGATCTCTGCTGTAGACGAAAACAAAGCCAAAAAAGCTAGAAACATCATCCAAGGGATGACACGCAAGCTGAATGAAGGCGATGTTTACGTGGGTCGTGTAACTAGAATTATACCGATAGGCGCGTTTGTGGAATTTTTGCCAGGCAAAGAAGGTATGATCCACATTTCCCAACTTGCTGACTACCGTGTTGGTAAAGTTGAGGATGAGGTCGCAGTCGGTGACGAAGTAATTGTGAAAGTACGGGAAATAGACAACAAGGGTAGAATAAACTTAACTCGCTTGGGTATTCACCCTGACCAAGCAGCCGCAGCGCGGGAACAAGCAACGCGATAAATTGATAAAATTCATAGTGGATTGGGAACTTTACCCCAAATCCATAGTCTTATGAGCGAACTACCTAAACCCGCTACGCTAAGGTTTAGGCTTCTGTACTCAACGGGGAGTGCCAAAGATGAGACTTTCGCCCCATTTTTGGTCTTACCCCTCTCCTATAGCTGAAGGCGGTAAAGTATCCGCCTTTAATATTCTGATTTTCTCTTCCCTGTCATGGTCAGTTCTACCTGGTTATAGGCTCAAAACAGCAGGGTTGCTCCTGAGGGAAACCCCATGAGCGTGCACTTTTGCCTCCTATTTGTATACTTCTGTTGATTTGAAAGCATAATTCCATCAGCAGGGAGCACTTCCAAAGGTCCTGAACTAATGGTACTTACTGTTTTGGTGATGGAAAGGGACTTGTACGACTTTTTTGGATTTGGATGCTTTTAGCCTAACATATTAACGATAAACTTTCTGAAGATGCGAGGCAGTGCAATATCCCTGCTATCGATCCTCACCTCTACAGTAACGATGCGATCGCTTGCTGTTGTGTGGCTCTACACGGTCAGCATCTTTGGACTCCTAAAATAAGCTCGCTCTAAATTTCTTTCACCTCATCAAGACTTTTTTTGAGTTAAATTTCTTACTAGCATTGGTGACTAAAAATAGCATGCACAAGAGTTAGTTATTTTTATTTTCACGACTTTGCTTGTACAGTCAATACTTTGGAAGCATTCTTTCAAAAAGCAAGGTTATCAATAAAAAAAGGAGAATCTTTGGGCGGAATTTCCATAAATATAGCACCAGGATTCTAATTTACACTGAGGGCATCCCTAGGGTCGATTTTCAATTACTACCATTGATGCATTCTTATGCATTTTGAGTACATGTAAAGTTATTACTGTTAGGCTTTTATTTTCAATTTGATTTTAAGCATCGTGAGTGCTAAACGTTTACCCCAGACTACCGCCTATGTCAGGATTGTCCGTCAGTCTTGGCAACAGGGCTTACTTGAAGGTGAAGTCAAAGCAGGTGATTTTGAGTGGCAATTTCAATGGCATTTTCGCCGCGGAGAACTATCTGTAAGACCATCCCAGGGTCGCGCCTTGATCCAAGAACCACTTGGTCGTTTCTTAGAACAAAAAGATTATCAGCTTGAGCCGGGAGGAGACTATGCTTTTACGATTCGGGCTGAATTGTAAGCGTTCAATCTTCGCTGGTTGACTGGGTGAGGCGATTTAGGTATCTTTCTATCAAAAGAATGGCAACAATGTCATCTATCGGGCGGGGTGGTGTTCGCATTCCTTTTGGCAGTAGTTTTACTAGTCCTTGGGGAGGATACATTTGCCAGTAGCGATCGCGTGCTTCTAGGCTTGTGTGGCGCTCGTCTATTAAAACAATGTTTAGTTGTTCTGATAATTGCTGTTGCAGCTGCTGTTTCCAGCTTTGGGCTGTAGTTTGATCGCCCATTACTACCAAAGAAATGGGGTATTTTTGTTGTAGCGTCTGGATTGTAGCAATAGCTTCAGCGGAAGGTACAACTTGGTGATAGTATAATTGTCGGTCTAATCCCATCACTGCTAGACCGCACTTATCTCGTCCTGGGTCAAATCCTAAAACTACTGGTTGTGTTGGTATAAATTTAGTGGCATTCATATCAAAATCTTATTAAACGTTGCTGCAATTTAAGTTAATTATTTCTAGTGATATATTTCGGCATGTTACTATTAGTTAGAGGTAAATAATACTAATAAAAATATTCCTCGCTTTTCAATTTTTTTTAAGTACTAAAAATAACTTGTCCGTTTCTCATGGCTACCAATTTCACTCTTAGCGGTCCAGCAGTATAAGTATCTTCGGCAGCAATCGCTTTAATATCTACTGGTTGGTCATATTGGCGCAATTGAGCAATAAAACGAATGAAAGCACCATCTATTTGAATGTTTTCTAAAATTCCCGCATTCCGAGCACGAAATTGGGAAGCGGAAATTAAAAGTTCCAGGCGTTGTCTGAGTTGATAGGATGTCATAGTTTTGGGATTAGCACTAGTTGTAGCTAATACCTCACCTCCGGAAAAAACCACTTTATTTATTGCTGCATCCGCAAAAAACTCTATGGGGTTTTCTCCCCTGACGTAATTACCTGCAGAGAAAATTCGCACTACGTATTCTCGTCCATCTTGAATTTGCTTGCTCAATTGCTCGACTTGTTCCTCAGTCACGCGCAATATTTGTACGTTGGGGGCGGGATTTTGATTGGGTTCGGTTAACTCCAGGCTGGCATGGCGGTTAGCTTCTTGCAACAGCTGAATTACTGCTTGACGTGCTGCTTGTGGTTGTTGGACGCGAATTACTGCAGCAGCAAGAATTTGACCGCGGACCAAGGCCAGTTTTCCCAAACGCAGGTCGCGATAGGATTGATAGTATTTTTCTAGCCTTGCAACTTCTTGTTCGAGAGCACTTTGTTGTGCTTCCAAATCTTTCAAGCGAGCTTCCCTTTGGGCGATAATTTCTTCCCGTGCCGCAATTTCAACATTACGTTTTTGAATCATCCGATCTAAGTTAGCTATTTTGCGATCGCGCGCTTCTATTTGTTGTTGTCGCTTAGCAAGTTCGCGATCGCGCCTGTCGATTGCTGCTTGAGCTTCACTCAGTGCTTTTTTTGCTTCTTCGTATAATCTTTGGCGTTCTGCTTTGAGTCGTTGAATTTCTGCTAGCTGCTTGTTTCTTTCTACATAAACGCTTTGCAGTTGTATTTTTGCTTTTTGGTATTGAGTTGCAACTTGGTTGAGCTGCTTTTGAGTGTTTTGAAGTTGCTGTTGAGTTTGTGCTTGTTGCTTGAGGGTTCGGTTTAGTTGAGCTTGGGTTTGTTGCTGCTTGGTGTTGGCTAATTGCAAAGATTTATTTATTGCTTGCAATTGTTGGCTTGCTTGTGATTGCTGAACTCGTGCTTGTTCTAATTCTTTTGTAGTTGCTTGAAGCTGTGCGGTAGTATTTTCCAGCTGCACGCGCTTGCGCCTGAGGTCTTTTTGAATATCTTCAAGTTCAAATACTCCTTTACGCAATCCTTCATCCGCTAAAAATAAAATTCCTAGGGTTGATGCTGAAATGCCCAACCCTGTGAGAATGGTGACCAAAACAGCTGTGTTTTTGGGTCTGAGATTAAACAGCGAGAGTCGCTTTTTGCCAACCCGCGTACCAATGCGATCGCCTACGGTGGCAATTACGCCTCCCAAAATCAAAATTGCAATGATAAGGATGTACCCGGTGGTCATCTGTAATTATTTAGCGAAGAAATCCCTCCAGATACAGCCTACTACTTTCAGCCCTTTTGTGTAGAAAATTGGAGATGAGCAATAGCTGACATTTCACTCCAGTTTCCAAGTACTTTTAAGTGAATTGCCGACTTAAGGTAACAGGCTTGTGGACGGTAATTTTTTTCTTGTGTATGGAAATCATTTTCTTTTCGCGCAAATCGCCCAGTAGCCTAGTGACGGTAACGCGGGTCGAACCAATTGCTTCTGCGATCGCTTGATGGGATAGCTTCAAGTCAATTGTGATTCCATCTGCACAAGGAATGCCAAAATCGCGACAGAGAATTAGCAGAAAACTGATCAACCTCGAACCCATATCTCGGTGAGCAAGTGTTTCGATCATCATCTCTGTCTGCAGAATACGCGAAGATAAACCTCGCAACATTAGCATTGACAATTCTGGATTTTCCTTTAGTGCTTGTTCTACCTGTTCAATTGGTGCTGACAGCAACTCTACAGGTGTAAAAGCAACTGCATGATAAAAGCGATCGGATTTGTTTCCCGTAAGTAGAGACAGAACCCCAAAAACACTATTTTCCCGCAGCAGCGCAACGGTGATTTCTTCTCCTGCTTCGTACACCCTGGAGAGTTTGACTGCGCCTTTTAAAAGAAAATAAACTCGTTCAGCAGGATCGCCGGGGAAAAAGATCGTTTTATTGCGCTCAAAGGTTTCCACCACTGGCGGAAACGCTCCAGTCGCCATCTGACGAAAAACATTTGCTAGGGCTTTATCTTGTGTCACGATCATCTCCCTTCCCCTATCCCAATGCCGGAAAAACTAAGATGCATTTCCTAAGAATACACCTGAAAAATCAAGAAAACATTGTTAACCTTTTTGTTCTTTCCTATACTTATCCTTTTTGACTCATAAATATTGTTTAACATCATACAAAATTTCTAGTGTTGGAAGCTAGCACTTTTTAAACCCCACTTACTAAAATTAAAGACCATGGTTTTTTTTTGAGAAGAAATTAGGTTACGTTGAACATTTATTAAGAATTAATCAGTGATTTTGTTCTAGCAAACAGCTTTGTTAATAATCATAATTTGCAAATCGCGTTTCTAACAAAGACAAACAAGTCTCAGATTCTAGTATGCTCCTAATGAAACAATAATACGAAAGTAAATTCATTATGTTGGATCTGACTGGAAAAAACGCCTTGGTTACAGGTATTGCCAATAACCGCTCTATTGCTTGGGGTATCGCTCAACAACTACACAAAGCAGGAGCAAAACTCGGCATTACCTATCTGCCAGACGAAAAAGGCAAAATGGAAAAGAAAGTCGCAGAACTGGTAGAACCTCTGCGCCCAAGTTTATTTCTACCCTGTAACGTCCAAAATGACGAGCAGGTCAAATCTACTTTTGAAGCAATTCGCAATCAATGGGGTAGTTTAGACATTCTCGTTCACTGCCTTGCTTTTGCCAACAAAGATGATTTAAATGGAGACTTTAGCCAAACTTCCCGCGCTGGTTTCCAGACAGCTTTAGATGTCAGTACATATTCATTGATACTACTAGCTGGCGCAGCTAAACCTTTAATGACACAAGGAGGAAGTATTGTGACCCTTTCCTACTTAGGATCTGTAAGGGCAATTCCAAACTATAACGTTATGGGAGTTGCTAAAGCTGGACTGGAAGCAAGCGTGCGTTATTTGGCTGCAGAACTGGGACCATTGCAAATTCGGGTGAATGCAATTTCCGCCGGTCCAATTCGGACTTTGGCCTCCAGTGCCGTTGGAGGTATTCTGGATATGATCCATCATGTAGAAAAAGTAGCTCCCTTACGGCGCACCGTTACTCAAATAGAGGTTGGTAACGCTGCAGCTTTTTTATGCAGCAACCTAGCAAGTGGAATCACAGGACAAGTTCTGTACGTAGACGCAGGATATGAAATAATGGGTATGTAACACAGGTAATGCTAATAGCTAATAGTTAGTAGTTAATCGCCTTTTGACCATTAGCTATTAGCTATGTAACTAATAGCAAATAACCACCACCCAATTGTCAAAGCCAAGCTTGTATGCAAATCGGCGATCGCCAACTTCTTTCTCCTCAAATTCCATCTCCACGTATCGCTTCTTTACGCCGTACCACGCAGGAAACAGACGTACAGGTGACCATCAATTTAGACGGTAGCGGAGTTTGCAAAGCAGCCACAGGTATTCCATTCTTGGATCACATGCTGCACCAAGTCGCCTCCCACGGCTTAATTGATTTGGATATCCAAGCTAGTGGCGATCTCGACGTTGATGACCATCACACTAACGAAGATGTGGGGATCGCTCTCGGACAAGCAATAAACAAAGCACTAGGCGATCGCAAAGGGATTATCCGCTTTGGTCATTTTCTCGCTCCCCTGGATGAAGCATTAATTCAAGTGGCGTTGGACTTTTCCGGACGTCCCCATCTCAGCTATGGTTTAGAAATTCCAACCCAGCGGGTAGGAACCTACGACACCCAACTAGTACGAGAATTTTTTGTCGCCATAGTCAATAACAGCCAAATGACACTGCATATTCGTCAGTTAAACGGCATTAATTCTCATCACATTATTGAAGCAACTTTTAAGGCATTTGCTAGAGCTACGCGCATGGCCATAGAAATCGATCCCCGTCGCGGTGGAACTATACCTAGTTCGAAAGGAGTTTTATAAAGCCTCGTTAAGCTAAAAATTAGGAACAGTGAAAGCAGAGAATTTTAGAAAAGTTTAAATTTTAATTTTATCTCGATAAATTGCAGTCACCTTTCCATCCACTTTCCATTATCATCTCACAATTCAACTATTAACAATCACAATAGAAGATTTAATTTGCTGCTGTTAGAGTCGCCTGACAAAAAGCAGAGCGATCGCGCATTTGTGCTGTTTTGCAACAAAACTATTATTAATCTCCCCGGAACTGGAAAATTTATCGACTAATAAATTAAGACAAGATACTTGGAAGCTTGGTACCGACCACAGCAGTGCATGGATGCAAATGCAAAATTGGCGATCGCTACACTTTCCCATTCTTAGCTACTTTGGCAATTTTTACTTTGTGCCTGCTAAACAGAATCGCCTGACAAGATTAGTAAAAATTTGTTAACAATCAATAGTAATAACTTCTGCAACAAAAGGAAATAAATCTTATGGTGAACAAATTTGACAATCAATCACCTCACCATGTGGTGATTGTCGGTGGTGGTTTTGGTGGAATTCATGCCGTAAAAACACTGAATATCGATAATATAAAAGTTACTATAATCGACAAGCGAAACTTCCATTTATTTCAACCGCTGTTGTACCAAGTGGCAACAGGTATCCTATCTCCTGCAGACATTTCTTCACCGCTGCGTTCCGTACTGAGTAAAAAAAAAGAATACAAAAGTTCTGTTAGGGGAAGTTTGCGATATCGATCCCCAAGCTCAAAAAGTGTTTGTAGGTGAGGAAGTAATACCTGACGACACTTTGATTGTTGCCACAGGAACCAAGCATTGCTATTTTGGCAAAGACGATTGGGAAAAATTCGCTTCCGGGTTGAAAACTGTTAAGATGCAATAGAAATACGCGGCTGCATTTTTATGGCGTTTGAAGCTGCAGAAAAGGAAATCAATCCGCAACTGCGCCGTGCTTGGTTAACATTTGTAATTGTTAGTGGTGGTCCTACAGATGTGGAATTAGCTGGTGCGATCGCAAAACTGGCGCATCAAACTTTGAAAGAAGATTTCTGCAATATCGATACCACGCAAGCACAAATTTTAATTTTAGAAAGTTTAGATCGAGTGTTACCTTCTTTTGCGCCGGAGCTATCGACGCAAGCAGCAGCATCCCTGGAAAAATTAGGTGTAATTGTACAAACGAAAACTCTAGTAACGAATATAGAAGGTGATTTTGTCACCATCGAACAAGATGGGCAATTAGTTCGTATCCATGCCAAAACGGTATTATGGGCAGCAGGGGTAAAAGCTTTACCTATAGGAAAAGTGTTGGCAAAAAGAACGGGTGTGGAGTGCGATCGCGCCGGAGAGTAATTGTGGAACCAGATTTAAGCATCAAGGGATACCCAAATATTTTCGTGCTTGGTGACCTAGCCCATTATGCTCATCAGGATGGAAAACCGCCTCCTGGTATCGCACCAGTAGCAATGAAACAAGGAAGATACGTTGGTTGTCTAATTAAACAACGCCTTGCAGGTAAAACGGAGAACTCCAAAAACTTGCTGAATAGCGCAAATTTTTGGGGACCCCGATTGCCCAGATTTCATTATGTTTACCGGGGTAGTTTAACAGTAATCGGACAAAACTCTGCTGTCGTTGATTTGGGCTCGATCAAGTTTACAGGTTTTTTGGCGTGGCTGTTTTGGTTATTAATTCAGATCTATTTTTTAATTGAATTTGACAACAAATTGGTAGTCATGATTCAGTGGAGTTGGAATTATTTTACTCGAAAACGTGGTGCTCGATTGATTGTACCTCAGGAACTCACAGGCTATTACGCCGCCGACCAAAATAGACAAATATTGAACTATTGAACGTGTAGCAAGCTGCAAGGGTACAATATAAATCCACAGTAGTAGTAGTAATGAAAAGAATGGTGTTGCTACAACCAGCCTTAAAAATAACACCAGCAGAGATGTTAGGAGTTCCTTTTGGTTGGCGTCGCGGCGACGGCGATTGGGTAGCAGTTAATGCGGCGGTGACACGGGGTGATGTTGTGCAAGTAATTCAAGAAGCTGGTTGTCCCTTGTGGCAAAAGAATTTACCCGCAGAACATCCCTTTGAATTTGGTGTGTCTCCTAAAGTAAAGGCAAAAGTTTGGATTACCGCCAAAGTTCCTCACTTTCTTAGTTCCCAAATTCCTGAAGTTTATTGGCATCCAAGGGTTTTGTGGGTAGGAATTGGTTTTCAACGGGGAACTTCTCTCCATTTGCTGGAAGCTGCAATTGAGCACGTATTTCGAGAACATCAACTGGCGCAACAAGCGATCGCCAAAATTGTCACCATTGACACTAAAGCCGAGGAAGTTGGTTTAGCAGAACTTTGCCAAAAACGGCAATGGGCTCTCAAAACCTTTGCTGCTGAAGTTTTGCGCTCTATTTCTGTTCCCCATCCTTCTCCGATAGTTGAAAAAGAAGCGGGAACACCTAGCGTTGCTGAAGCTGCTGCTATATGCGGCGCCTTTAGCGACACTGCCTCAGAGGCGCTGCAGAATTTTATTCCCAAGCAAATTTTTCGACGACCAACACAAACTGGCGCTGTGACGGTAGCAGTTGCCCAAGCGGAGATAGAATACATTGAACTTTCTCACTGACAGTGCAAAGCAAAGTCTTGCTTGTCAAGTATCTGTTTCAACTGCTACAAGTAACATTGGCTCTCTGCTTTCTACTCTACTGCTCGTAGAAAGTAATTAATTATACTAGCAATCACGGAAAGTACGATGGAACCGAACAGTGCCGCAATCGGCCCTTCGATGACAAAACCGTAACTGCGAGTCAGGTAGCTTGCTAGCCAAAGAGTAAAGCCGTTAATGACGAATGTAAATAAACCAAAGGTCAACAATGTAATTGGAAATGCCAATAACTTTAAAATTGGACGAATAATAGCATTAACAATCCCAACCGCTACAGCAGCAACAATGGCTGTGCTAAAATTATCTACTCTGAAACCAATATTGAAGGCTTGGAGTATGTGAGCTGTTATCAGTAATGCTATTGCTGTACCTAACCAAGTTAACAAAAAATGCTTCATAATTCTATATTTATTACAATTATCGATTATCTCCCCTAATTTAGAATGTTCCTAAAATTTTTATTACAGCTTTTTATCAGTAAAATTTCATACCAAATTTCGGGAAATTCTAGCTGCACTTATAGATTGGTTAGAATTCAATAACTCAACATCCACGATCTTATCTGGCATTTAGTTACCTGTCGAAAAACAGTCATTAAAGTTTTATATTGATCGCAAACACAATTTTTCTTGTTTAGGTGGTAGCATTTAATCATACCTATTGTTGAGGTATTTTGCTCATCCTATCACTACTGTGGAATGGGAAAATTCAGAATTCCTAATCAGAATTCTTAACTCATTGGTTTGACCAAAGATTTAAAATTGCACTTACATTCTACAGTTGGCGCTGTAAAACTCTCCAAGTTGCAGCACCGACGATGCCATCTGCTTCGAGTCCGTAGCGTTTTTGCAATGCGATCGCAGCAGCTTCTGTTTCCTCACCAAAATAACCATCCACTTCGCCTTTGAGAAAGCCAAGTTTTTGCAGTAGTCGCTGCAGTTTGATCACTTCGGAACCACGCATTCCTTTACGCAGAATCGGAAATCCTTCCAAGGTATACTGAATACCAGGAATTTGCTCGGAAGGAGGAGTTGGTCGCACAGCAACAGTTGGTTGGGAACGACGATTTCCCTGCTGTAAATTTGTGCTTTTTTGTCCGCGCGCGGATAATGTTCCTGCTTTGTTAAGTGGTTTTGCTGGTTTTGGCTCGGTGCTTGCGGCGGTCAATGTTGTCTGGGTGGGAACGGTAAAATTGGGTGAAGTTGCGGCTTTAGTTTCGTCAGGAAAAAGTCTTTCCCAGGTAGTAGTGTCAACAATTCCGTTTGGACTCAAACCAGCTGCTTTTTGAAATTGGGAAACAGCTAAAGCAGTGATTTGGTCGTATACTCCATTAACCGCACCTGTATAAAAGCCTAAAAGTTTCAGTGCTGCTTGCAATTCAGAAACAAACTGTCCTCGACTGTTCAGTTTCAGGATGGGACGATAAATGCTACCTTGGGCTGTTGGTAGCGGTGGCGCTGCTAAAGAGGATGTTACAACTGTAGTTCCCAAAAGCAAGGAGAGGGAGGAATAAACTAGTTTTTTTAAAAATAATTTAAACCTTTGTCTTGCTTGTGCGGTCGAACGTTTCACAGGCGAAGTTAGCGAAAATACGCAGTTGAAGATACTGGCCTTCTTACTCTCTTTCATGGGAAAACACCCCCAGTCAAGCCGATGACAACAATTTATTCGGTAACTATGGATGCAAAATGCAGTTTGGTATTCTAAATGCATGTAATTATCGTTACTCAATCGCACCTCGAATTGCTTTTTCTTGACCGACTAAAGACACGTAAGGTTCCTGCAAATACCGGGATGCAACTGCCATAGCATCACCAGCACTGACGTTGGCAATGATTTGTTGAAACTTGAGATCGAATTCTACTCCCAAACCTAAAATTTCATACCAACCGTATATCTGAGCAATTTGGCTATTAGTTTGTTTACCCAAAGCATACTGTCCTAGAATTTTGTTCTTTGTTGCTTGCAGTACCTCTTGTGCAAGTGGAGTAGTAGAAAGTAAATCTACTTCTGCACGCAGTCCGTAAAGAGCTTTTTTAGTATTTTCTGGGGCTGTGCCCATGTAAACTACAAATGTTGCTGGAAAAAGCCGTGTTGGATAAAAAGCAGACACTTCATAAGCTAAACCCTGCTTTTCGCGCAACTGTACGAACAAACGGCTGGAAAGACCGTTTCCCAAGTAGGTAGATAATAGTTTTAAGACTGCATAATCAGGAGAATTAACCGTCGCCCCCAAATAACCTAGCATGACGATTGATTGTTGGGTTGGTTGGGGTACGATTGCTATTTGTGGCTGAACATCGGGGTTCGGTAAATGAAGTTTCGGTAAGGGTGCATCGGGAACTGGCCAATCGGCAAAGATTTTTTCTACCACCGCAACCGCATCGTTTGGGGTGATCCGACCAGCGATGCTGATGACTATGTTGTCGGGACGGAAATAGATCTTGTGAAATTGCACCAAGTCCTCGCGTGTAAGGCGACTGATGGTTGATTCCTCTCCCAAAGCTGACATGGCGTAAGGATGGTCTCGGTACATTACCCGTCGCAGACGATCGAAGGCGATGGTAAATGGATGTTCTTTTTGAGAACGAATATCTTGGAGAACGATGCGTCGTTCTAGTTCTACTTCCATTTCTGGAAAAGTAGGCGATCGCAAAATTTGTCCTGCCAATTCTAAAATCTCTGCAAAATCGGAGCTGACTGTTTTCAAAGATACTAAAAAATAATCGGCGGCTGTATCTGCACTCAAATTGGCGCCAACAGACTCTACTCGCTCAGCAATTTCCAAACTTGAAAGTCCCTCGCATCCCTTTGTTAATACAGTAGATAGCAAATGTGCTAATCCAGCTTGCTGCGGTTTTTCGTACGCACTACCAGCGCGGATAAAAATTCGCGCTGCAATAATATCTGCTGTGGAATTTTCTGCTAGAAGTAGTACGATGCCATTGTGCAGTACGGTGCGATAAATGTGAGATGCGCTCCTCAAAGTTTTCATTTGTCCGTAGTTATTTGTCTATGTCTGTTAGGTAGTAGTTGGTAGTTAGTAATTAGTAAAAGCACAAGGCTTTGCAGCTAACTGCACCGCAGTTGGTGATTTTCCGCTCCTTACTAACCCTTTAACCACTACCACTCATAAGGTTTGAGTACTGTCACCACGTAATGGTCTGGTGAAAGATGTTCTTTTGCTAATTGTTGCAGTTGCTGGGCATCAAAGGACTTGATTTTTTCTGGATATGTCACTGCTATTTCTGCTTGGGCAATGGTGTTGTAATAACCATACAACCCTGCTAACTGATTTGGGGTTTCTGTAGAAAATGCAAAATCATTGCACAGCAACCTCTGAGCTCGAGCTATTTCTTGTTCGCTGATTCCACAAGCGATCAAATCATGCAAGTGGAGGCGAATTAAAGACTCGACTTGCTCCAAATTTTCTGGTTCCAGCCAAGCAGCGATTGTAAATAAACTAGAGTCTTTTTGTAGGGAAAAGTTGCTGCAAATTCGCTGTACCAATTGTTGTTCTTCCCGTAAGTCTCGCACCAAGCGTGAAGTTCTACCTTCTGATAACAGCACTGACAACAAATCTAAACCATAAGCTTTACCAAGCTGTTCGACTCCAGGACCTATCCACCCCATCAATAATCGCGCCTGTTCTAAACGCGGTAAATACAATTCTTGACGACGAATTCCTGTAATTTGCGGTTTTGCAAATTCCTGATTTTGAGGACACTTATGACTAGGAACAGTAAATTTATCAAACGTGCGGTTGACTAATTCCAGTGCTGGTTGCTCAGCAATTCCCCCAACAATTACTACTGTCATGTTCTCTGGTTGGTAGTAAGTGCTGTGAAAACAGCGCATCGCCTCTGGAGAGTGCTGCATCAATTGCTCCTCACTACCTAAGACGGAACGTCCGTAGGGATGGTGCTGGTAAAGATTTTGGATGAGGGACTGAAATCCGATCCAATCAGGATCGTCTTGACAAGAGCGAATTTCCTCTAACACCACATCCCGCTCGCGCCGAAATTCGTCCTCCGGTATGGCTGGATTTTGTAACAGTTCTCCTAAATAAGGCAAAATTTCTGGCAAAAAAGGGGTAGCTGTAGTAATGCAGTAATGGGCGTAATCATAGCTTGTTGCTGCATTCGTTACTCCGCCCCAGTTTTCAATTTTTTGATCGAACATTCCCGGTGGAAGTGTTGCTGTACCTTTAAATATCATGTGCTCTAAAAAGTGAGCCATGCCAAACCAAGGTTCTGGCTCTACTCTTGCACCAGCACGCACCCAAACATCCGCCACAACTACGGGAGTGGCAGATATTTCCTGATGAATGAACGTTAAACCATTAGCTAATCTGAAAACCGAGGCTGGAAACACAGTGAGTGATGATGATGATGATGATGATAATGAGTTATAAATTAGTTCGTTTAACAAATTTTCGGTTCGATCTGCAACGTATCGCAATCTCACAATTGTAACTATTATCTCGACCTAAATTAGAATCAATTGATACAGATTCTCTTCAGGTAAGATTTAGATAATAGGCTGCATACTCTCGTAAATTTGTAAAGCTTTTTATTTTTCTTTTACCAAAGTATAAAAACTTTTAATAATTAAAGCTCCTAAGCCTGGTCTGACTTAAGGAGCTACTAGTCTTGAATTCACCGCAACGCCGTTTTACCTAAGTTTTTGACCTGGAGAAACCAGGTGGGCACCGGTGTTTTTCGTTTAAAGTTTCCGGGTACAAGCCCGGTCTACTGCCACGAAAAATGTTTGGTTCCCTTATTTTTTAAGTCATAGATCACAAAACTTGTTGGCAGTCACCAACGTTGCAGTGCAATACGACCATTATAGCTTTCAAAAATCATGTTGTGCATGTAGGTGAGATTTTTTGAGAATTTAGTTTTGATACCAGATATTTTCTATAGTTTCGGCGATCGCTATTGCCTCGTCGCGATTTTTATGGTCTAATAAAACGGTAACGTGTCCTAACTTTCGGCCAGGACGGGATTGCGTTTTCCCATACCAATGGACGGTAGCTCGGGGAATTTGTTTCAGTTTTTGCCGCTGAGCAAGATAATCACTTTCGGATCTTTCATATCCTAATAAATTTACCATCACCGCACCTGCACAAATTAAATTCGGATTGCCCAAGGGAAAGTCACAAATAGCTCTCAAGTGTTGTTCAAACTGGGAAGTTTCGCAGGCATCGATAGAAAAATGCCCAGAATTGTGAGTGCGCGGTGCAATTTCATTCACTATCACCTTGCCATCAGTACACAAAAACAGTTCAATTCCAAAAACTCCTACTGCTTCCAAGCTATTGAGGATTGTACAAGCAATATTGTTAATTTCTGCTGCTGCTTCTAGAGAAATATCAGCTGGCGCAATTACTCGCCGACATACTTGCTGTTGTTGCTGAGTCTCCACAATTGGGTAAATTACCACTTTTCCATCTGAAGAGCGTGCACCAATCACAGCGAGTTCTTTCACAAACGGAATAAAATCTTCTAATAAAAACACTGAATTAGATAAAAGACCGTCTAAAGAGTAAAATTCTAACTTTTGTTGTAGAGCTTTTTGATTGTTAATAATAAAAGTGCCTTGACCATCGTACCCGTGACGGCGAGATTTTAAAACGACTGGAAAACCAAATACATTTCTGACCGCACAACCCAAATCTTTGGTCTCGAACTGCTCAACAGCAGCAAATTTGGGTACGGGTATTCCCAGTTTTTGCAAATAGCAGCGTTGGTGATATTTATCTAACAAGAAAGCTAATGCTTCTAATTTAGGACGAAAGCATGCTCCCTGCTGTGCTAGTGGTGATAAAGCCTCGAGGTTGACAAATTCATTTTCAAAAGTAATAACATCGCACTTGCTGGCTAAAATCTTCGTAGCTGCAATATCGGTCACTGGTGCAAAAACAGTCTCGCTGGCGATCGCCACAGCTGGATCGCTGGTGTTAGGAGTTTGTACTATCAATTCCACTCCTAGTTTCTTCGCCGCAGCTCCCATCATCCAAGCTAGTTGTCCGCCACCTATGACACCAACACGTTTCATTTTTACTCCAAAGATTCACTAACAAGCGCACCTGTTGGGAAAATTTTCTTGGCAAGCTTTTCCCAGATTTCAGCTTAACACTACTGCTGTTACGACAGCGATCGCCAAGCCAGCGAATTTAACTGATTTATACTTTGTCATCATCACTTAAGTGTTTACTACAATCTCAGTAAACTTTTTAGTCATTTTCTCGCAACAGTATAAAACCAATCACACTATTTTTATATAGTATTTATTTATACTTAAATTTCAGCAGTTTAGTTGATTTTACTTTGGCAAATTTCGGTCATACCTTACAATTAAAAACAATTAAAATTATTGAGCCAATACGTTAACATGTAAAAAATAAAACTTTTATTACTAGCCTTGACTCACAGCAGCAACAATGATTTGTCAAAATATATGTCCTTTTCTATACAACACCTGATATATTTACTAAAAAAGATAGATATTCGATTTACCAGAAACCAACAATCTCGGTAAAATTTTGTTGCTTACCAAAACTAAATGTAAAAAATTAACAAATACTTAAGAATTCACCCGCAATCAGAAACTAGTTTTGTTGTTAATTACAAGTAAACTTTTAATAACTTATTTCTTCCAAAGTATCAAATTTACCTGACAATAGTTCAAGTATCAAATTTATCTAGTAACTCAGAAATTATGCTAAAGCTTTGACTAATGCTCTAGGAAAAATTACTTATTACAACACCTACCCTGTAGTGAAATTGATTTCTTAAATATTTCCAAGGAATTAATCTTGCCGGGATAAAAGAGTAATGATTTCCTATTCGTGGCAAAAGTTTATTTATCGATAACGTAATTCTAGATTATCAGAATCTTAACGATGATGTACCATTCCACAAGTCGCTCACAAAATTCGACTGCTTCTTATACTCTACCCCAAAGGTTATTCACTCGTAAAGAGATCATACCACCACGCAATGACGTGCTGTGGCGAATCGAGCGTGGAGCAGTAAGAACATTAACCTGGAGTGAAGATGGCACATTTATTACTTTGGGTTATTGGGGTCCGGGAGATTTAGTCGGTTATCCTTTATCCAAGGTAAAACCTTATCAAATAGAGTGTTTGACAAGTGTGGAAGTAAGTATTTTACCTCCCCATCTTTGGAATCAAGATATTAACACTTTAATAACCCACATCCAACAGGCAGAAGAACTTTTAAGCATAGTGCATCGAAAACCAATTTACTTACGTTTGTGGCAATTTCTAGTTTGGTTAAGTGAAAAATTTGGACGGGATGTAGAACAAGGAAAGCTGATCGACCTTAACGTTACTCATCAAGAAATGGCGGAAGTACTGAACACAACAAGAGTAACAGTGACGCGTTTGTTGCAACAGTATGAAGAAGAAGGCAATCTTTTACGGCTTAAACGCAGGTTAATCTTACGTTTACCAAATACGAGAATTGAAAGCCATGAAAAAAATACGAAAAAGTTCAAGAAGTGACTTGCATTAACAACCACTAGTTCTGGTATAATTGTTGCTGAAAATTATGGCTAAATTTCCAAAAAAAAATAAAATTCTTCTGCAAATTTAGCCATGATGATCCAAGTAGGTGTGGGTGAGATAAACACTAATGACAAAAACATCCTGGAAGTTGTTTAAACTTAGTCCAGTTGTATTTGCCACAACTTTATTTTTTGCTAACAGTGCCTTAGCTGGGGAAGTACAGCCGGAATTAAACCAAGAGGTAACTCCTGTTACTCAGTTGTCCCAAAATAGCAGCGAAAATAGCCTAGGCCAGGTAACGTCGGTTTCTCAGTTTTCAGATGTACAACCAACAGACTGGGCTTTCCAAGCTTTGCAGTCCTTAGTAGAGCGCTACGGATGTATTGCAGGCTACCCAAACGGCACATACCGCGGAAACCGCGCTATGACCCGCTATGAATTTGCTGCAGGTTTGAACGCTTGCTTAGAGCGAGTCAACGAACTGATAGCAACAGCAACAGCAGATTTAGTTACTAAAGAAGACCTCGCTACTTTACAGCGCTTGCAAGAGGAATTTTCTGCAGAACTGGCAACACTGCGAGGTCGTGTAGATGCTTTGGAAGCTCGCACCGCACAGTTGGAAGCAAATCAATTTTCTACCACGACGAAATTGGTAGGGGAAGCTATTTTTAATCTTGGCGGAGCTTTTGGAGACAGCAGAGCTATTCCTAGCGGTAGAACCGCTGCTAGGAGAGATGTCGATGATAATTTTACTTTCTCCGATCGCATTCGTTTGAACTTATACAGTAGCTTTACTGGTAAAGATAGGTTGCAAATTCGCCTGCAGGCTGGCAACGTGCCGAATTTTGCCACAGCAACGGGTACGAATATGGCCCGCCTGTCGTTTGACAACAACACCAACAACAACGTTCAAATCGATAAAATTAACTACGCATTTAAGATCAGCGATGCCCTTCAGGTGAAAGTAGACGCCAACAACGGTGAATTCTGGGAAAATATCAACAACTTTAATCCTGATTTTGCCAGTTCTGCTAAAGGTGCTCTTTCCCGCTACGGTCGTTTCAGTCCTATCTACCGTCAAGGTGCTGGCGGTGCAGGTATAACTGTAAACTTTCAGCCCAAAAATTCACCCGTGAACGCATCTATTGGTTACCTAGCGGGTGGGAGCAACAACGTAGCCAGCGATCCCAGCGACAAAAGAGGTTTGTTTAACGGTAACTATGCTGCACTGGGCCAGCTTGGCTTTCAATTTAACAAAGCATTTAGTTTCGGTTTGACTTACGCCCACACATACCAAAACAGTTCTGGCGGTATCAGCTTGTTTGGTGCTACAGGTAGCGGTTATGCCAACAACCCCTTTAACAATGCTGCCACTACTGCTAACCACTACGGTGCGCAAGTGAACTTCCAGGCTACTCCTAAGATAGCACTTGGTGGCTGGGTAGGTTACACTACTGCTGTAAGTGAAAGCGGTCCACGTCGCGACGCAGATATTTTCTACTGGATGGCTAATGTCGCCTTCAGAGATCTGGGTAAGGAAGGTAGCGTGCTTGGTGTTTTCTTCGGTCAACCGCCGAGGGTAACTAGAAACGATATCGCTACTCGGGAAGATAATGGCACTTCATATCATCTAGAAGCCCTTTATCGTTACCAGCTTACCGACAACATTTCTCTGACACCGGGCGTCCTAGTCATTTTCAATCCCGAGCATAACGATAGTAATGACACTATCTATGTGGGTACGCTTCGGACTACCTTCACTTTCTAAAAGTGCTGCTTTAGCCTTAGCTGTATCTATAAATTCAGAGTATCAATAGCTCGCCCAAGGGCGAGCTTTTATTAGTACAAACAGTTAACCTTAACAGTTGATTTTCACAACGGTGGGAGGGCGATCGCTACTCCAGGCCCACCAAGCGCAACTACAATGACACAAGTAAAATTCTTGCCATTTGCGGCGACGATCTTCCCCCAGTACCGGAGAACGACGATTAATCCACACTTGTACTGCTTCTAAACTGCTAGCCCCACACTTAGGGCAGCAAAATCGATCGTAAGCGTGAATGGCCTGACGAGTCCATTCTGGCGGGGTAGGAGCAAAAGCATCGAGCATCATTATCTATCAGCAGTCATTGAGACTTCTACCTTAAAATTTAATAAACAGAGCGTGGTAAATACACCAAGCATATATAAAGAAAGTTCGCCTTCTTTGTAACAAAGCGATAAATCTAACTTTCTGCAAGGCGAAAAGTTATCGTTTAACCAAGTCCAAATAGCACGTCAACTGTCGCCCCTTAGGAAATTAAACTTTTCTTTCTACCTGATATGGAGCCGAATGTTGAAATTCGTCGTTTGTTTGAGTTAATGCCAGCTTCAGGACGAATGATGGCTAAAATTATCAGCAGGCCAGAGCAGGCAAAAGTAATTGACGCTTCCTTTCCTTTGCCTTGGCAATGGGAGCGACCGATATATATTAACTTCGACCTGTGGCGTCGATTGACCAAACCGCAAAGAGATCTGTTACTGCTGCAAACCGTGAGTTGGTTAATAGCAGTGAAATGGTTTCAGCCTCACCCTTACCAAGGTATTTTACTAGTTGGTTTGTTGGGAGGATTGGTTGAATTCCTTCAGCAAGATGCAGTGGGTGTGGTAATGGCGGGCGGATTAGCTACCTTGGCAGGGTATAGAATTTGGAGTGTAAACCGCTCCCAACAGTCACAACTAAACGCCGACCTAAGCGCCATCGAAGTAGCTCAAAGACGGGGTTATTCCCAAACTGAATCTGCACAAGCACTGTTGTCTGCAATTGAAACAGTTGCTAAGTTGGAAGGACGTGCTGCTTTGAATTTTACTGAATTAATTCGCTGTCAGAACTTGCGGGCGATCGCAGGATTATCAGCAGTTGGTGTTCCCGAAGATTAGGAGTGCAAAGACGCAAGCTAATTAATCATCATTCTACTGTCGGGCAGGAAAAGGACAGTGATAGATTTTATATTTGTAACCATTGATTGCTGGTAAAGCTCGCGTGTCAGCCAAGCAACTTTTGACTGTCTCCGGTTCAGCAGCATAAAAATTCACTAACCACAAATCAACAGGGCGGGGTGAATTCTTTAAAACGTTTTCAAGAACAATAGTAGAAGTACTGGCATTTTCCTCTTGATGGGCAAGCAAAAATTGAACCGCAGGGGAAGAATGACCGTGAAGTTTAAATTCCCTTGCTACACCCATCATTTCCCCGATCTGGACGTGGGTTTTTTGAGTAGCAGCAATTAGTACCGGTACCTGGGACGTTTTTTGAATTAATTGCCTTAATAAGTCCGGACGGTAGTATTTCTGGTAACCTAAATTAAAAATGACGGTGATGGCACTTGCTAATCCCATCAACCAGATAGCTGCTACGGCTATTTTCCCGTTTACTTGCCATTTTTTCTTTTTTGGGGGAAAATGCCAACACACTGCCAAACTACCCCCGACCAGGACTATCACCGCCGGAAAGTAAACAAAGTTATAGCGAGCGCCGCGGGTGAGGTCGATACCAAGAAGATACGTAAATAAAAAAAATAATGCTACCGCTCCTACAACCACAGCAGTCAATGTCTGAGCCACAATACGTGTCTTTGTTTGTACAAGCAGTACCCGAAAACCACGTATCAAAATCGGTACTGACCAAATCAAAAATAAAAACATCACCAAACCCGAGGCAATTACTACCACAAGATGGGGAGATTCCACCGGTAGCAAACAAAGCATTGTCACCCATGCTGCCAAAGCCTGAAAAATCGGGCTAATCCAAGCGAAGCCAACACGCGAACCTTGAATCCAGTTAGTTAATTTATTACCATAGGTATTGTGGGAAAATACTGGTATCCAAATGATAGCCGCGATCGCGGTCCCGACAGCAACTACAAAAACACGCCTGCAAAAAGAAGAGAAAAAAAGCGAATCGCTTCCCCGATCCCATTGCGTCCTGGCAACAAAAATGAAAGCAATAGCTTCGCTGCAAAGGGTCAGGATGAAGAAATAATGAGTAGCAATACCCAAAGCATTAGTGAAAATCCAGGTACCTACCAGCCATACAGGCAAGGGCATGCGGTTTTGGATGCGGCGCACAGCTACCACCAGACAGATCAGGGAAGCAATTACCCATAAAATTGCTAAGGTATAATGGCGGGCTTCTTGTGCTAAAAAAATAGCATAAGGTGAAATTGCCGCGATCGCAGCAGCTATATGACTTGCCAAACGACAGCGAAAGGTAAACCAACTCAAAGTATAAATAGCAGGAACAGATAATGCACCAAAAATAGCAGCTAGCGATCGCCCTCCCCACAAAGAAACCAAACCTCCTGAAGTAGGAAATAATTGCATCCACAAATGAGCCAGCACAAAATACAAAGGAGGGTGATTGCTTTCACTGAACAAATGCACCAATACATCTTTAATACTTGCTCCGGGTTGGGGTTGTAGTGGTTGCAACAAAACATCCACAGTGATTGGTTCATTCAACGGTACTGGCAAAAAACTATTTCCCAAGCTAAATACTAAAGTTGAAAATTCATCTGTCCAAGGTGGCTTTGCTGTTAAGTTAATTAAGCGCAAACCCATGGCGATGACTAGCCAAACCAACAACAGTAAACGGTTCAGCCAACGGGAATTTATCTTAGCTGTCATAGCTAGCTGTGCCATGTTTCATTTTCGATGTTGCCATCCTCGTCTGGGATACAATTACTAAACACAACCACTGCTTTTACTTACTTTACCTGCGTCACGCGCCAACTTAGTTTGAGGTTGACCCAAAAGTTCCAAATAGTAGCAGATGCGATCGCAATCAAGTTAGCAATATAACGGTTGTGAATAACAAAATTAAACACTAGATTTAAGACCAGCACGTTCAACATCAAGCCGGCAAGACAAATAATGTTAAATTTTAGAAATCGCTTCAGGCGCTGATGCCATTGTTGCTGCTGCAAGCTAACATCTGCAAACGTCCAAGCATCGTTCCACAAGAAATTATTAAAAATTGCCACTTCCCCAGCGATAATTTTACTACGAGTTAAAGGTAATCCTAAAGTTGTTGGATCGCTAAGCAAATACAGCACCGCCATGTCTACAAACACTCCGCTCAATCCCACCAAGCTAAAGCGGATAAATCTTCCCACAGGAAAACTTGAATGCTCTTGGCTGAATTTTCCCATCCTTCCAGTGGAAAACCGTAACCGCAACAGGTGACGAATATAATCTGCATACTGTTTCCAAGTAACTTTGCTCTCACCCCCTTGGCGCTCGCAGAAAACGTAACCAACTTCTGCTATTCGCTTAATTCGACCTCGCCCCATGACCTCCAGCAAAATCTTATACCCGATGGGATGCAATGTCACGTTGGCGATCGCGCTTCGACGTACTAGAAAATAACCGCTCATCGGATCTGAAACCCTACCCACTACTTGTGGTAGGATTATTAAACCCAATAATTGAGCTCCGCGAGACAAAAAACGCCTTTGTAAACTCCAACTGCTTACCCCTCCACCTTCAACGTGACGGCTAGCTACTGCTAAGTCCGCCCCCTGCTCGATGGCATGTAAAAGCTGTAATAATACATGGGGAGGATGTTGTAAATCACCGTCAATCACTCCTAATATTTCTCCTTTGGCGACTTGCCAACCCCGAATCACCGCTGAAGAAAGTCCCCGCTCGTGCTGGCGCCGCATTACCCGTAACTGTGGATATTCTGTCATTAACGACTGTGCTACCTTCCAAGTACCATCCGGACTGTCGTCATCTACCACAATCAATTCGTAATCGCCAGAAGGGATGACTTCATCCAAAGTTTGACTTAAAATGCCGATTAGTTTTTGAATGTTAGCAGCCTCGTTATATGTCGGCACGACTAAAGAAAAATACAACTGTTGTTTTCTTTTTTCCCCCATTCCGGAAGTTAATTCTGAAATCTGCAAAACTCCTAAAGGTTCTGGTAATAATAAACGAGATTGGTTAACACTCATGGAGCCTGATTTAGGTTGTCAAATATCGTTTTGATAATTTTTTTAACTATCTTGATTCCTATTAGTTAGGATTTTTTATTTTTATGCCCGTTCTTAATTCTGCACGCTGGGAAAATTATTACCATAATTTCTTTAAATATCCTACAAGTTTTATCCTATTTTTGCACGCTTGTGTGGAAATATTTACCTGTTTTTTTAATCTTTCCTCACACATTCATAATTTTATATTTCCAGGTAATCTTTCCATATTATTGTCTGTCAAATTCCATAATTATGCTAGCTGTTGGCAAAAATAAATCAAATTTATGAAGCAGTTTGTAGGTAAAATAAAGTAAGATTTTAGACTATTTTTCGTAAAATTTAGATGGTAGGTTCTGAAAAGTTCAGCTTGCCAAATTCCAGTAATTTTGGAAGAGCAAACGGCAAAAACTGCAGTCGGAAAATGGTAGATGAGCAAACCTCTTCCCTGCTTTTTAGTCAATTAGGTATAATAATTATATTCTAATTAAGAAATTATTAATGAAAATTTTACTAGTCAGGACAAAATAATGTGAAAAACAATACTGTAGATGCCATTATCGAGCGCGCTCTGTCAGGAAATGACATCTCTTTTGCAGAGGGAGTAGAGTTGTTAAAGCAAACCGAGCCGCAGGTGATCGCTAAAATCCGCGCCGCTGCAGACGCGTTGCGGCAAAAACAAGTCGGCGAGACTGTAACCTACGTGATCAATCGCAATATCAACTTTACAAATATCTGCGAGCAGCACTGCAGTTTTTGCGCTTTTCGGCGGGATGAAAACCAAGAGGGTGCCTACTGGTTAGATTGGAGACAAATTTTAGAAAAAACAACAGATGCAGTCCAGCGCAAGGCAACGGAAATTTGCATGCAAGGAGGTTTAAATCCCAAAGCCAAAATTAACGGCAAGTGCTTGCCATATTACCTCAAACTAGTGGAAACAATCAAGCAGGAATTTCCCCAACTGCACCTACATGCTTTTTCTCCCCAAGAAATAGAATTTATAGCCAGAAGCGACGGACTGAAGTATGCAGAAGTTATAAAGGCTTTGCGCGACGCCGGTGTAGGTTCAATACCAGGAACAGCAGCTGAAATTTTAGACGATAAAGTACGGCAGATTTTGTGTCCCGAGAAAATAGACACGGCCACCTGGTTAGAAATTGTCAGCACCGCCCATAAATTGGGTTTGCATACCACCAGTACCATGCTATCGGGACACATAGAAACACCAGAGCAACAAATAGGACATTTAGAAAAATTGCGATCGCTGCAAAAGACCGCCATTAATCAGGAATATCCAGCCCGAATTACAGAGTTTATTTTATTGCCATTTGTTGGTCAACAAGCACCAAAGCCATTACGCCGCCGTGTGGGACGCGATCAACCCGTATTAAGCGACGCACTTTTACTCACAGCTGTAGCGAGAATTTACCTAGGAAAATGGATTCCCAATCACCAACCCAGCTGGGTCAAGCTAGGACTTGCAGGTGCGACGGAAGCCTTAAATTGGGGTTGTAACGACATTGGGGGTACGTTAATGGAAGAACACATCACTACTATGGCTGGTGCCATAGGCGGTACAGCTATGGAAGTGGAAACCTTGCAAGCAGCGATCGCTTCCTTAGGAAGACCTTATCAACAAAGAGATACTCTTTATCAGCCTGTTTCACCCAAACAAGATCAAGCCAGCAATAGCTCTGTTAGGCCGCTTTGTTGTCAAAATTAGTATTGGTGATATCTTGGCTTTTTGTGTTCCCTCCTCCAGAATGATCCCCAAGATACCAATCCAAGATAGGATGGACGTTGATTTACGTATTTTGTCACATCATGCTTATGAAGCGCTATTGGTCACGTTTGCTTGCTTTAGTTTTAGTTGCAGTTATTGGTTTAATCGGTTGTTCTGGCAGTCCGGATGGATTAAGTGGAGATTATCGCCAAGATACCTTGAGTGTAATTAATACTTTGAGACATGCTTTAGAGCTGCCAGATAACTCACCAGAAAAAGGAGCAGCACAAGCACAAGCGCGTCAAAAAATAAACACCTTTGCAGCTCGCTACCAACGGGATAGTTCTGTTACTGGTCTTGCTTCCTTTACAACCATGCGAACCGCCCTTAATTCCCTAGCCGGACACTACAGTTCTTACCCTAACCGTCCTGTTCCCAAGAAAATGAAAGAGCGCCTGGAAATGGAGTTCGAGCAAGTTGAAGCAGCACTGAAGCGCGGCGCCTAGAAATTTAGGAAGCAAACTTAAAAGTCCATAGTTAAGCCATCCATAGATTAAAGCTATGGACTTTTAACTATGGGCTAGCTATTGACTGGAATCTATAGTTATTATTGTTAAATTTTATGCTTAATTCACCTCTGTGATAGTACTGTATTCATATTGCCAACTAAATTAGCCACAACCACGTAGGGCATTTAACCTTTATCCTTTGTGACTTCAGGAAATAGTAAAATGCGGCAACAGAAATAGAAATTTGGCAGTCTGCAAAAGCAGACCCCTGTAAAGCCTCTCGCCGAATCTGTTGCGGGTAAGACCTTGTGTGGTTTTGTGATTATACCTCTACGTATGCACGAACTTTCCTCGAAAATTGCAAAATTAATACTATTTCGCCTAAGTATTATTACTACAATAGCCAGTAGTGCTTTATTGGTACTTGATTTGAAAAGTCTACCAGCACGGGCACAAGTAAATTCCTTTTGTCAATTATCAGCAGCAGAAGCACGAGAAAAAGAAAACTTACGTTTATCGGCGCTGCAAGGAAATCAACAAGCTCAAAACAGCTATCGGCAACTGCTACAAAAACACGCACAAATTTTGCAAGAATGTCGTGCTCGCAACTGGCCTCAAGTTCAGGCAATTTGGTTGCGCTTGTATCCCTGCGATGTCAAACCAGGAGAAATCGATCGCATCCTGGATCGGATTGTCAACCGGGGCTACAATCAAGTTTATGTGGAAGCTTTTTACGACGGGCAGGTACTGTTACCCGCGGCAAACAATCCCACCATCTGGCCTTCTGTAGTTAGGACACCGGGAACAGAGACCACTGACCTGCTATTAACAGCAATTCAAAAAGGGCGGGAACGAGGTCTAAAAGTCTACGCCTGGGTATTTACGACTAATTTTGGTTATACCTACGCTTTGCGTCGCGATAGAGAAAAAGCGATCGCCCGCAACGGCAAGGGTCAAACAAGCTTGTACGTTGTAGATAATGCTTCGCAAGTATTTATAGATCCCTATAACTTGCAAGCTAAACGCGACTATTACCAAATGATACAAGAAATTGTGCGCCGTCGTCCGGACGGGATTTTATTCGACTACGTGCGCTATCCCCGCCAAACCGGAGCTAACTCTGTTGCCACCAAGGTAACAGACTTGTGGCTGTATGGCGAAGCTGCTCAACAAGCTTTATTTCAAAGAGCAGAGAATCACAAAGGACTAGAATTAATTCGGCGCTTTTTGAGTAAAGGATATATCACAACCACAGACATAGCAGAAGTTGATAAACTTTATCCTCAGGAAGGAGAACCCCTGTGGCAAGGTCGCAGAATACCACCTCTAGAGCAAAAAGCAATCTTGCCTTTAGAACAAAGACAACCACAACTGCAACTAGAATTGTGGTATTTGGCTGTTGCCCACGCCATGCAAGGCATTTTAGACTTTTTGAATTTAGCAATTTATCCTGCCCAGCAAATTGGAATTCCCGCAGGGGTAGTTTTTTTTCCTGATGGCAATCTTAACATCGGCAAAGGTTTTGACTCGCGCTTGCAACCCTGGGATAGATTTCCTAGTTTTTTAGAGTGGCATCCCATGTCCTACGCCAACTGCGGTAATATCACCTGTATCGTCCAACAAGTACAACGAGTATTAAGCATGGCAAAACCCGGTACGCAGGTAATTCCAGCCCTCGCCGGACAGTGGGGTAAATCCTTCAACGGTCGTCCTCCCTTAGAGGTGCAAATGCAGGCACTTCGCCAATTTGCATCCCGCATCAAGGGAGTAAGCCATTTTGCCTATTCCTGGCAAGACCCCGAATACGATAGCGATCGCAAATTTTGTCGCGCTTTATAAATCTGTGCTCGGTAAATCCTTCTACCAGGAAGTACAAATGCGCGCATTGGTAAGTTTCGTGCGTGCATTTTTTCTGCGACACTAGCCTGGCTGGGTGCGTATCTCTACGAGAAGCCGCACCTCGGGCGTCTGGTGCGCGCAAAAAAGAGCAGGTACAAAACCCGCTCTGCAATAACGTGCCATTGATTTTGCTGTGCACTACCTTAATCTGAGTCCTTCTCCAACAGCAGGAGCGTGAAAGGAGACCGCAGTTCCTTTTTCCCCAGCTAGTGTCGGTACAGCATCTCGCAATTTTTCAGTCAGCTCAACTGTAGTAGCATCGTACACCTGAGTCAAAATCTTGGGATATAAACCAATCCCGATCACTGGTACTAACAAGCAGGCGATAATAAAAATTTCCCGCGGTTCAGCATCGATCAGTTTTTGGTGAGCAATCAATTCCTTGTTCTCTTCACCGTAGAAGATTTCCCGCAGCATCGACAGCAGGTAGATAGGAGTGAGAATTACTCCGACTGCCATCAAGAAAACAACAATAATTTTGAAAGTGGGGCTGTAGGCGTCGCTGGTGGAAAACCCCACAAATACCATTAGTTCTGCAACAAAACCACTCATTCCCGGTAAAGCTAAAGACGCCAGAGAGCAAGCCGTCCACATGGCGAAAATCTTACCCATTTTTTTACCAACGCCACCCATTTCATCCAACATCAAGGTGTGGGTGCGATCGTAAGTTGCGCCTACCAAAAAGAACAAACTAGCTCCTATCAAACCGTGGGATACCATTTGCAGCATTGCCCCATTCAAGCCTAAATCGGTAAAGGAAGCAATACCAATAGTGACAAAGCCCATGTGGGAGATAGAAGAATAGGCGATTTTCCGCTTCAGGTTGCGCTGAGCAAAGGAGGTGAGGGCAGCATAGATAATGTTAACTACCCCTAAAATCACTAAAACCGGAGCAAAGTAAGCATGAGCGTCGGGAAGCATACCAGCATTCATGCGAATTAAGGCATAACCGCCCATTTTTAAGAGAATACCAGCCAGTAACATGTGCACGGGCGCTGTGGCTTCCCCGTGAGCATCCGGTAACCAGGTATGAAGTGGAAAGATAGGCAACTTGACTGCATAAGCAATTAAAAAAGCGCCGTAAAGCCACAGTTGCAAATTTAGAGGGTAATGTTTGGCAGCAAGCGATCGCATGTCAAAGGTAACGGTATCGCCATAAAAGGCTATCGCTAAGCCAGCTACCAAAATGAACAGCGAACCACCAGCGGTGTACAAAATAAACTTGGTTGCCGCGTATTGCCGCTTTTTACCTCCCCAAATTGCCAACAGCAGATAAACCGGAATTAATTCTAACTCCCAGACCAGGAAAAACAGCAGCATATCCTGGACAGCGAACACGGCAATTTGGCCGCCATACATCGCCAGCATCAAAAAGTAAAATAGCTTCGGCTTGAGCGTTACGGGCCAAGCTGCTAAAATTGCCAGCGTTGTAATAAATCCAGTCAAAATAATTAAGGGCATGGACAAGCCATCTGCCCCTACCGACCAGTTTAAATCTAGCTGGGGAACCCAGGCGTAACTCTCAAACAACTGCAAATTAGGATTGGAAATGTCATATCCCGTGTAAAAAGCAGTAACAATCAAAGCAAAGTCTATCAGTCCGATAATCAGAGCGTACCAACGCACTGTTTTGCCGTCTTTATCCGGGATAATGGGAATTAGCAGCGAGGCTGCTATGGGTAACAGAATAATTGTGGTCAGCCAAGGAAAATTAGCCGTATTCATTGAAGTCGCTTGTGATGTAAGGGCTGAGGCTACTAGCTATTAATTAGCAGTTTTTTGACGATGGGATCTTCATTTATTAGGTTGATTTAACAAAAAGCGAAAAAGATAAAGACAGGTAAATAACATGGATTTACCTGCCCTCCCAGTCATAGTACACACTTGTTGTCGAGCAATCAAACTTAGACGAGATAGCAATTATCCGCTCCTCTGGTTAACTTTAAGTCACACCAAAGAAAATTACCAAGCCCAAGACTGCTGCAAATACAATCAAGGCATAGAATTGAGCGCGACCGTTCTCGAAGTATTTCAAGCCTTCACCACTAATTAAGGTGAAAAAACCTGTAAGGTTGACAGCACCGTCGACAACGCGGTAGTCAACTTCCATCACTTGTCGGGCTAAACGACGCGAACCAAGAACAAACACGTGGTAGTAAATGTCATCAAAGTACCATTTATTGACAGACAGCTGGTAAAGTGGTTTGATTTGGTTTGCGATCGCCACCGGGTTAATTTTACCCCACAGATACATCAAGCAAGCTAGTGCAATTCCGATTAAGGAAATTCCAACGGAAGCACCTGCCATCACGTAAAATTCCTGTAGGTTTACCTCTGCAGCTTTGGTCAGAACTTCCTCGAGGCTTTCGTTCGGGGGATAGATAAACTGTTCAAAGTAGTTACCAAAAGGTGTACCCACCAAGCCAATCAACACTGAAGGAATAGCCAGCAGCACTAAAGGCAAAGTCATGGTCCAAGGTGACTCATGCGGATATTCACTTTTGCTGTGACCGTGGTCGCCATCCTCACTACTACTACTGCTGCTGTGGTGTTGGCGTGCTTGTAGTTCTCCTTTGGTCATTGCACCGGGACCAAAAGCAGGAGTTGGTTCAAAACCCGTAACAATTGCCATGCCAATGGGTGATTTGAGTTTCTCCCACAAATAAGTTTTATTGCCCCGAAATTGACCTTCAAAGGTGATGAAGTACATCCGGAACATATAGAAGGCAGTAATTCCGGCTGTTAGCCAACCTACACCCCACAACAGCGGGTTGGAAGCAAACGCAGCTGAGAGAATTTCATCTTTTGACCAAAATCCGGCAAAAGGCGGGATTCCAGCAATTGCCAAGCAGCCGATGAAAAAGGTAATTGCCGTGATGGGCATAAATTTGCGCAGTCCACCCATTAACCGCATATCCTGTGCTAGGTCGGGGTCGTGACCGACGACTGCTTCCATACCGTGAATTACCGAACCCGAGCCCAAAAATAGCATCGCCTTAAAGTAGGCGTGGGTCATCAAGTGGAAAAGTCCAGCCGAATAGGCGCCTGTCCCCATGGCCATGACCATGTAACCTAGTTGAGAAATGGTGGAGTAAGCCAAACCTTTTTTGATGTCGTTTTGGGTAATTGCAATTGTTGCCCCCAAAAAAGCCGTAAACGCGCCGGTGTAGGCAATTGTGTTCATTGCGGCCGGGACGTGTTCGAACACCGGATACATGCGGGCGATCAAAAAGACGCCTGCTGCTACCATTGTCGCGGCGTGAATCAAGGCGGAGATTGGCGTGGGACCTTCCATGGCATCTGGTAGCCACACGTGCAGGGGGAATTGGGCTGATTTGGCTACTGGACCCAGGAAGACTAAAATTGCAAACAAAGCTGCTAGTACATTGCTCAGAGAACCTGCCTGCACCAGTTGGGCAAGGCGATCGCCCATAATTTGAAAATCAAAACTTCCCGTTGCCCAGAACAGTCCAAGAATGCCCAAAAGCAAGCCAAAGTCACCAACACGGTTGGTCACGAATGCTTTTTGTGCTGCATCTGCTGCTGATTTGCGATCGTACCAAAAACCAACTAGCAGGTAAGAACACATTCCTACTAGTTCCCAGAAGATGTAAATTTGTACCAAGTTGGGACTGACTACCAAGCCCAACATTGAGGAGCCAAACAAGCTGAGATAGGCATAGAACCGGACATAGCCAGGATCCTGCGCCATGTAGCCATCCGTATAAACCATTACTAGGAAAGCTACTGTTGTCACAACCACCAGCATTAAGGCTGTCAGGTGGTCAACAGTATAGCCCATACTCAGGTGAAAATTGCCAGCAGCTGCCCATTCCAGGGTGCGCGTGTAAGGGGCGTGTCCTTGCAATTGACTCCACAATACGGCAAACGACAGACCCATCGCCACTCCCATCAGGGAAATAATCAGCGCGGCGTTAAGCTGTCGCAGGCTGTTTGTCACCTGATTGAAAGAGATTAATCCCAGCCCAACCAACATTGCCCCTAAAAGGGGTAATACCGGAATCAGCCAGGCATATTGATAGATTGCTTCCATCACTGACGCCTACTTTTAGAATGCTTGAGGAAAAAGGATGAAGGCTAAAAGGTTAAGCATAAAAAATGTGCAAGTTTGGATGCCACTGTTAAGATTGCTTGCTTGCCCACTTTCACACTTGTTGTTGCTCTTGAATTTTAATTTCCAACTGCAGTCAAAGCCTCTCCAGTAGCTGGCAACCAGACATCGATTCATACTTCAACCTTTATACTTCAGCCTTTAGTTAACTAACTTGTTGGATCTGTTAATAATTGTGACACACACGCTTGAGGATAAAATACCCCACCCGATACTGATTGGGTAGGGTAATTAAACATGGTTTTATATTTTTGCTTTTTTCCACAGGCGGAAGTCAAGATTTTTCAGCCAAAAGTTTCGCCACTTTTAACTTTAATTTACCAGTTCTGCACAAACATCCAAGACTGACTCTGCTTGCTGTTAACTCTTGACTATTGACTATTTTTATGCTAAACGATACCCAACCTTCGCTGTTTGAGGACTGCTGTAAGCCTTAAGGTAGCTGCCGTAACTCAGTTTTATTTCTTCTAGGGCCTGAAGTAAATCTTCACGCCTGCGAAAACCTTCCAAACGGTGCCTAACAACACCGTTTTCCAGCAACAGTAATGTTGGCAATGATTTTAGTCGATATGTGGTGGACAATTTAAAATTGTCATCTGCATTAATGCTGACTAACTTAATTTGCTCGCCGCATTGCGCTTGAAATTGTAATAACAAAGGATGAATGATGCGGCACAAGCCACACCAAGGAGCTTCAAAGTTTACCAAAACAGGAATCGGAGATTCTAAAACTTCTTGATTAAACGTCCGCTCACTAACCGACAAAACCATGATGCCTCTAAACTTATAGGGTTTTCATATCCAACTAACAACCGGCAGGAGGGTAGGAAAACTAAGTAACTGCCGATGGGTGTTTTCAGGGCATAAACAGACATACAAAAATCTCAGCCAGCATGAAATTTTGGCTGAATGGCATTGATGAAAAGACCAACACATCAGTGACAGCAGCATTTTAGGATTTTGAACCTATGTTTGCTTCTGTTGGGATGGGAAGGAAAATTAAACGCTCGGTGCCATTTACTCCCAAAATTAACAGATAACCAGCAACTACCAATTCGAATTCTCAAATAAATCGCTCCCACCCTCGCTGACAGCTATTTCAATTCATCCTACATTGATTTGGTAGTAACTGGCGAGCCAAAAATAGCTTGCTATTTTTTAGCCTCTGCTGCCCGACCCCCTTGTCGGTCACTCGCTGTCAGGTTGTTTTCACCTGAATCACCATTGTACCTTACTAGTTACCGCCAACAAAAGAGGATGGAACCACCACAACAGCAACACAAAGACGGTAACTCCCAAGTAGGCAGGACGAAGAAATTCTCGCCACTCCAAAAATTGGCGTCCATCTAGAATAGCTGCAAAAGGAATAATACTCGTGCGTTGCTTGAGTTTGGCAAAAGCCTCGCCGTAACGCCAGTTCAAACGGCGATCGCCATGCCATGCTCCAAATAAATGGTGTAAAATCAAGCCTGCAGAAGTAACAAGGGCAAAAGTAGTACCCAGCCACAAAGTATGAGCTACACACCAAATTACCTGCCCAACCATTTGTGGATGGCGGGTAATACGAATGATTCCTGTTTCGTAAAGATGGACCTGCGGTTTGGTGATAGCAGCAATTTCTAGTAGATTGAAAGTAGCAGGATATAAAAATAAAAAAGATATCGCTGACAAAATCCAAACTAACGTCCCAATTCCAGGTACGTTTTGCACGTACCAAAGTTGCAAGCCATCATAGCGGTGATTGCAAAAATAGATAATCAAGATTGCAGCAAAAGGTAGACTGACCAACGCAAATATAATGCGATAAAGTCGTGCCCCAATGCGCTTTTCTGCCCAAGGGCGCAAAGCTGCTCCTCCGCTATGAGCAACAGCAAAGCCAAGCTGCAATCCCAGCATGATGAAATGACTTGTAGTTAACCACGGTGGCAGCATCATAAACATAGGTGAACTAACTTAAAGCAAGCTGAATTCAGTACAATCAATACCACAAAGTATTCAAAGGGGGACTTGAATCAAGATGTTTTGTCACTGTCTTTTGCGAAGAAAGCCTCCAAGTTTAAGATGCAATAAATTACGCCTTGCCAGAATACTATGAAATGCTGGTTTGTTGCTAATGCCGCTCCTTTCTTGTTTGTGGGTTAAGCCTTATGTCTGACCTTCCTTTCACATTAGATCAGTTACGTATTCTGAAAGCGATCGCCGTAGAAGGGAGCTTCAAGCGTGCTGCTGATAGCCTCTACGTCTCCCAACCCGCCGTTAGCTTACAGGTACAAAACCTGGAACGACAACTAGATGTCCCCTTATTCGACCGTGGAGGACGCCGCGCCCAATTAACCGAAGCAGGACATCTACTCCTAAGCTATGGAGAAAAAATCCTCAGTCTGTGCCAGGAAACCTGTCGCGCCATCGAGGATCTGCAAAATCTTCAAGGCGGTACCTTAATTGTCGGAGCTTCTCAAACCACAGGCACTTATCTTTTGCCTCGGATGATCGGCTTGTTCAGACAAAAATACGCGGATGTGGCAGTGCAGCTGCACGTCCACTCTACCCGTCGAACTGCCTGGAGTGTAGTGAACGGACAAGTGGATCTGGCAATCATCGGCGGCGAAATCCCTGCTGAATTGGCAGAATCTTTGGAAATCATTCCCTATGCCGAAGATGAATTAGCTCTGATTCTACCTGTGTTCCATCCCTTTACCAAACTTGAAACCATTCAAAAAGAAGACCTATATAAACTGCAATTCATAGCCCTTGATTCGCAATCGACAATCCGCAAGGTCATAGACCAGGTTTTAGCACGCCACGATATCGATACACGGCGTTTGAAAGTGGAAATGGAACTCAATTCTATAGAAGCAATTAAAAATGCTGTGCAATCTGGCTTGGGAGCTGCCTTTGTCTCTACCTCCGCAATTGCTAAAGAATTGCAAATGGGTATACTCCACTGTGCTCCCATTGAAGGTGTCACGGTCAAGCGAACGCTATGGCTGATTTTTAACCCCAATCGCTATCGCTCCAAGGCAGCAGAAGCTTTTAGCCGAGAAATTCTACCTCAGTTTGCTGCCCCAGGATGGAATATCGACGTGTTAAAATCGTCACACCATCACAGAAACATAGCCATCAATACAACCGTAGATACAGACACGTCATCCCCAACTGACGAAAGTTAAAATTTGATCGTTGGTCATTTCATAAGGAGCTAGCGCCGTGGTGAGGCAAGCCCGCAACAACAGGGAGTTCCTCCCCCAGCCTCCTTACCCCTAATTTCTAGAGGAACCCCAAGCCCCAAACAAGGGGTGCTAAAGGCAGGGTGCGATCGCCAAAAAACCTAAGCTGCAGACGCCTTCTCGGTCGTTTTCCCTCAGGATGTTCATTGGCGTTCGCAAACTATTAAAAAATGTGGACCATTAACTATTAACTAGGGACTACAGACTACAAAAAATATGGAAATTTACTGCACTCGTCCCGGTTGCCCCCATCCGCAAAACTATTTCCGAGATCTAGACGACCACTCCACCCTCAGAACAGTGCAGCAAAAATACTGTACCAGTTGCGGTATGCCTCTGATTTTAGCCGTTCGCTATCTACCAACAAAGTTGCTGGGGCGTGGAGGCTTTGGAGCAGCTTTTTTAGCACGCGATCGCTATACCCCCGGAATGCGTCCGTGCGTGGTCAAACAATTCCAACCTGCTGGCAATTTAACCCCTACCCAACTACAACTAGCCCAAGATTTATTTGAGCGAGAAGCAGCAGTTCTAGAACAAATAGGTACCCAACACGAGCAAATACCCGATCTGTACGCTTTTTTCCCAGTCGTAGTTCCTAGCTTGCTACAGCCACAAAAGCAGGAGCAATTTTTTTACATTGTCCAAGAATACATCGACGGACAAAATCTCGATCAGGAATTAGCCCAAAAAGGCAAGTTTTCGGAAACGGAAGTACTGGAAGTATTGCAAGAAATATTGAAGATATTACAATTTGTTCACCACAAAGGCATCATTCACAGAGATATCAAACCTTCCAACATTATGCGCCATCGCAATGGCAAACTCTATTTGTTAGATTTCGGTGCAGTCAAGCAAGTAGCTAATGTCCCTTCCCAAGAAAAAACCGCCTCCACAGGAATTTATTCTCTGGGCTTTGCACCACCAGAACAAATGTCCGGAGGACAAATATTCCCATCAACAGATTTATACGCCTTGGCAGTGACGGCAGTGACGTTGCTCACGGGTGAAAAAAACGTCACCCAGCTTTTTGATGTCTGCAGCAACCAATGGAAGTGGCGCGATCGCGCTGCGGTTAGCCCCCATTTGGCTAATGTTCTCGACAAAATGCTTTCACCTGCTGTCAACCAACGCTTTCAATCCGCCCAGGAAGTTTTAGATGCTCTCAATGCACCGCTACAACAGGTTCTACCCCCAAAACTCCACCAAAAACACAAACTACAATCACCCCAGCAACACCCACCCTTCTCTGTTTGGGAAATTTTAGCCAGTGCAGGATTTAGCGGTGCTGAAGGTGCCTTGCTCGCCATTGCCCTTTACAGTTTATCTTCATCTCCCATCATCACGCTCCTTACATCGGCATTTTTCTTAGGAATACTCATTTTTGCCCAAACCCGACGCTGGATTGAAAAATGGGATCTGTTAATTATTCCCACTATTACTTTAGCCATTATTTTTTTTATCCCCCTCTTGCATGCAGGTCTTACCTTTGAGCAAACTATTATTTTATCCTCTGGTGCCGGATTAATAGCAATTGCAGTTACAGCCCTATTTCGTCTGGTTTATAAATTATTATCTTTAATTTTTTAAAAAAATTCTCGATTGGATTTATATATGTCCGCTAAAAATGAAACTACTATTTTCTTTTTATCTCTATTAATTACGTTGGGGTTGCTAGGGATTGGAATTTGGTGGTTGAAAGACAAAATTTGGTTAAAAACAACTAATAATCAAGAGCTTCAAGAGCGCATTAGTTTTGGAGAAAAATCTTTTCTCAAAAGTAATTCTGTTGCCAAAAAAGAAGCTATAGCAGCACTAAAGGCAGGTAATTTTCCCCAAGCAGTTTCTAATCTGGAAACAGCACTGCAATTGCAAAAAAATGATCCAGAAGCATTGATATTTCTCAATAACGCTCGCATCGGCTCCAAAAAAAGCTACGCGATCGCCACCTGCTTACCTCTGGGTACCGATGTGAATGGTTCTTTAGAAATTTTACGCGGAATTGCCCAAGCCCAAAACGAAATTAATGCTGCTGGAGGAATTAAAGGAATACCACTAAAAGTAGGAATAGCAAATGATGATAACAATCCAGAGATTGCCAAACAAATTGCCAAAGTTTTAGTCGAAAATGAGCAAATACTAGGCGTAGTGGGACATTTCACCAGCGACGTTACCTTAGCAGCAGGAACTGTTTATACCTCTGGAAAACTGGTAGCCATTTCTCCTACAAGTACTTCTGTAAAAATTTCTAACTTTAGCCCTTACGTTTTTCGCACAGTTCCCAACGATTTTATAGCAGCGCGAGCTTTAGCCAAGTACATGGTAGAAAATTTACGACAAAAAAATGTCGCAGTTTTCTTCAATAGTGAAAGTGGCTATAGCCAATCCTTAAAATCTGAGTTTGTTTCCTCAGTTTCTTTAGAAGGTGGACAAGTTTTCAATGAATTTGATTTTTCTCAACCGGATTTTAGTGCTGCCAAAAGCGTGGATCAAGCAGCAAAAGAAGGCGCAAAAGTCTTAATGTTAGCTTCTGATACCAATACTTTAGATAAAGCACTGCAAGTAGTGCAATTAAACCAAAAACGTTTCCATCTTTTGGCGGGGGATGACGTTTATACCCTTAAAACCCTAGAAATAGGACGAGAACAAGCAGCAGGAATGGTGTTGGCTGTTGCTTGGCATATAGATGCTTTTCCTAAATCCAATTTTCTCCGTCAATCCCGGAAATTATGGGGTGCTGATGTCAGCTGGCGCACGGCTTTAAGTTATGATGCCACCATCGCTTTGATTGAAGCATTAAAAATTAACCCCACGCGTGCGGGTGTGCAAAAAGCCCTGCTTGCACCCAACTTTTCCCCCACAGGCGCTTCTGGTTCCATCCGGTTTTTGCTCTCAGGCGATCGCAATGCTTTCGTCCAACTTGTCAAAATTATCCCTAGAAATCCTTCTCGCTCTGGTACTGGGTTTGACTTTGTGCCAATTTCACTTTTAGCTGCTAAAAAATCCTTCAATTAACCAGTTCTTAACTTCCATATATTAAATTGATTGGAATCATTGCTTCATATCAAAAAATATTAACAACTGTGATGTCTAAAAAAAATGAAACTGTAGTTTTAGTTTTAACTTTGATCGTTACTTTCGGATTAACGAGCAGTATATTTTTTTGGTTAATAAAGAATTCTGGTATTAAATTATTCAGCCTTAACAACTCATCTCAAACGCTTAAACAACCCAGTAGCATTAATACTTTTGCTGAAGTTACTAACGTACCTTCAGGCTTATTTAACTACGGTGGTAGCACAACTTGGGCGCCCATTCGTAAAGAAGTCGATCCAATAATTCAAACTGTCTTCCCCCAATTTCAGCTCCGCTATACAGATCCAACCACTGGCGCTCCTGGTTCCGGAAGTGGAATTAAGATGCTGTTAAACAATCAGCTTGCGTTTTCTCAGTCATCACGCCCAATTAAAGATGAGGAATTGAAACAAGCGCAACAGCGGGGTTTCACCCTGCAAGAAATTCCAGTAGCAATTGATGGTATTGCAATTGCAGTTCATCCAAATCTTAGTATTTCCGGTTTAACTCTTTCCCAACTCAAAGATATCTACACTGGTAAGGTAATCAATTGGCAAAATTTAGGCGGACCGAATTTAAAAATCAGACCTTATTCTCGCCGTCAACAAGAGGGAGGCACTGTAGAATTTTTTGATGAAAATGTTTTAGAACAAGCAAAGTTTGGCGCTAACGTCAAATTTATCTCCACTACAACCCAAGCTTTAAGAGAAGTAGCCAAAAATCCTGGAAGTATTTACTACGCTTCCGCTGCCGAAATTATCGGACAGTGCGGAGTTAAGCCTTTACCATTGGGACGCAAAAGCGATCGCTTGGTTCCTCCTTATCAAGAACCTTTTATTCCTCCTTCTCAATGTCCGCAAAAACGCAACCAACTTAATACAGCTGCTTTTAAAAGCGGCGAATATCCCATCACTCGGAGATTATTCGTCATTGTTAAACAAAATCACCAAAGCGACCAGCAAGCAGGAGAAGCTTACGCTAACTTGCTCCTCACTTCTCAAGGCCAAGAATTAATTTCCAGAGCTGGATTTATTAGAATTCGCTAATTGTTTTAGTTGATGGACAATAATTATTAGTTTGAGTTATTTTTTTACAGTCTAAAAATATCAATTAATACTTAGGTTTCTTTCTATGACCCAAAAAAAAGAAACACCAATTTTAGTATTATCCTTGTTAATTACGTTAGGAATTCTCGCTGCTGGTTTTTGGTGGTTTACAAGAAAAACTGACTTGAATTTACATCAGCTTTCCAAATTTCCATCGACTAACTCTAGTCGCGATTTTAGCAAATTAGAGCCCCATGGGAAAACTTTTGCTTCTGTACCAAATGTACCCATAGGAACGTTTAATTACGGAGGAAGCACTTCTTGGGCTCCAATTCGACTTACTGTTGACACCGCAATACAAGCGGCGCGACCAGAGTTTCAGTTGCGATATGTAGAACCTAACAACGCAGCTCCTGGTTCTGGTACCGGCATCCAAGCTTTAATTGACGGTAAACTAGCATTTGCCCAATCCTCTCGACCAATCTTGGATGAAGAGTTAGCTCGTGCTCGACAGCGTGGATTTAGCCTACAACAAATTCCTGTAGCGATCGACGGTTTAGCAGTAGCAGTAAATCCCAATCTTTATATTCCAGGACTAACAACAGAGCAGTTGAAGTCGATTTACACCGGCAAAACTACAAACTGGAGTCAGCTGGGAGGTCCAAACATTCCTATCAAAGCATATTCCCGTCACCTTAGCGACGGGGGTACAGTAGAGCTATTTTGGCAAGAAATCCTAGGCGGTCAACCTTTCGGAGCGAATGTAGAGTTTGTTTCTACTACCACCCAAGCTTTACAAAAAGTGGCTGCTAATGTTGGTGGCATATACTACGCTTCAGCTCCTGAAGTCGTACCCCAATGTTCAATCAAGCCCTTGCCGTTGGGGCGAACGCAAGGGGAATATGTTCCTCCCTACCAAGAGCCATTTGTTCTCCCTTCTGAATGTCCTGGTAAGCGGAACCGATTGAACATTGAGGTTTTCCAGTCAGGAAAATACCCTATCACCCGCAATCTGTTTGTGGTGGTCAAACAGAATGCTCAACCACAAGAGCAAGCGGGTATTGCTTATGCCAATTTACTGCTGACCGAACAGGGACAAGAACTTATTTCCAAAACTGGGTTTGTCAAAATTCGCTGACACCTGTAACGAGCCAGATACCCGTGAAACCTTGCATCTTTTGCCAATAGCTAGCTAGTTGTGCGGGTGCTTCTCCTTTATTAGGGTAATTTGCACCTTGCCTGTAGCAAGACAACTTTTGCTCGGAACTAGGGCGATCGCGCTTTAGCTAGCTCTATTAATCGACTCTGCTGGCAAGCAAATTAAATTATCCCCTTGAGTCAGGATTAAGCCACGTTGACGCAATTTGCCCATCAGGCGAGTGACAGTGACACGAGTCGAACCAATGGCACTACCGATTTGGGCATGAGTGAGGGGGAAGGGCAAACAATAGCCACGAATGACTTCGGGGTCGGTTTCGCTCATGGCCGGCTCCCCATACTCCTCTATCAACAATGTGAGGAATCCTAAGAGTCGATCAATTGTGCGTCGTTGTCCTAAAGCACTGAGCCACAGCAGTTTTCGCTGGTGCTGATACCTGAAGGCATCCATAACTTCACGACGGAAGTGAGGCCAGTTGTCTAAGTCATGCCAGTACATCCACAGCACCGCTGTTTGATCGACATGAGCGTAGGCTTGCAGGGTGAACGGTGACTGGGCAACAATTTCAAATGGCTGTCCTGCACCAACAAACCCCAAGAAAGCTTCTTCTGGCGTTCTGTTGATACGCCGAGACGTTAGCTGACTGGCTGTAGCACTTACTTGGGCTGTTCCTACCATACGGATCGCACCCCTTTGCACCAAATATAGCAATCCAGGTCGGGCTGGAATGCGCTCATCTTTGCTGAAGGTGCGGCAGCGGTAGTGTTCCTGAGCCCAATCAAGAATCCGTTGCCAAGTTAGAAAAGGCCGTGATGCCTCAGAAAAAGAGGATGGAGATTGCATAGGTAACAAAGAGCGTTCGGCTGAAGACAAAGACGTCATAAATAAGGTGCAAGGAGTGTCTTCGTTGTTGGCAAGTCAGGCTTAACACCTAACAGTGCCAGCCATTGAAAAGGTAGAAACTCGAGCTTCTACTTTGTTGTATACTTCTTACTGTACAATGATTGTAGTAAAATTTACTCCGTTTCAAAAAAAATTTGCACAATTCTAATTTTTCTTTTTTGAGATTAAACTTCTATCTAAAGATAGATGACAGAAAATTAAAATTTATTAATTAGCGAGTGGAAAATGTATAGTAGGTGGACAAGAAACTGCTAGTTAACAATTATACAGCAATTAAGCAGCTTGTATATAGTTATTTGATGAGTGCCTTGAGTATTTATACTAGTAACTCTCAGATCCCATGCACATTAAATAATAAATTTCCTCTATCCAAAGCTAGAGACGATAGGAAGATATCATACATCACAGGTATAGCGTTAAAGCTATCGAAATATGAGAATCTACCAGCAATGGAAATAGCCAACGCTATTGCCTGTGATCTATCAACAAAATTTCCCGAGGTTTTGAACGTTTGGATTGCTTCACCTGGTTGGGTTTATTTAGAAGTAGCTCATACTGTTGTTGCTGCTTGGTTACAAAGGCTGGTAGGACCAGAATTGTTCGAGCGTGCAGCTGTTCGCAAGACCGAGCAACTATCAACAATCGCCGATTCCCAATTTTCCGTGTTTTATGTTCAATATACTCACGCACGCTGCTGTTCGTTAATGCGGTTAGCTCAACAAGAAAAATTATTGCTTGCTATTGACGCCATACCTTGGCTAAACGAGAAGCAAAAACTGCGGCTAAATCACGATGCTGAGCTTCGTCTGCTCGGGAAACTAGTACAAGCTACAGATGAAGAATCAGAATGTTCGGTTTTTGGGAATGAATTCAGGTGGGAAAAAAGAGCATTTTGTTTAAGTCAAGCTTTTGAAAACTTCTGGTGCAGCTGTCGCATCTGGGATGAGGTGAAAGTTTCTTCACCAGAACTAGCACAAGCCAGACTAGGGTTAGTTATGGCTACCCAATCAGTTTTAAGATTTTTACTGGAAGAAAAATTAAATACTTTCGCTCCTTGGGAATTATAGTCGCGACCATGTTTTCTCAAGTGTTTACTTGCATAAAGTTTCTTGGCAGTTTTATTTTTCTAGCACTTAAGGGGCAACTGAGTTAAAAAGTCAGCGGAAAACAAGCACATACGGTTTTTATCAGCCAAAATCAAAACTTTTGTAACGAATATTGACTGCTGGAATGACTTAATGTATAGTATCAGGTGTGTGAGGAGCGAACCAGCGAGGGTACCGAGACGAAACACGGCCAGTCGTCGGTGCCCTTTCTGATTTGGAGGTGAGGAGACGGCAAGGATCTCTGGAATCAATCAGTAACCGTACTGCCTGCTGTCATACTCCTAGCCATCAAGTTCAGCTATTTTCAATAGCCCATCACCCCAATCAAGGTCACAGTTCTAATTTTCAGCCGACGGACTAGTTTGGTAATTTCTGCACTTCGGCTGAACTAACTCGAACAAAAACTCAACGCAGGTTAATGTTCACACCGAACAATTTAACTCGCCTGCTTTTTGGGAAAAGCGAATATTCTCTCTGTAGTCTACAGGACAATCGATAACAGCGGGTACATCTTGAGCAAGGGCCTGTTTAAGAAGAGGAACCAGATCGCTAGCATCTTCGACCCGGTAACCTTTTAAACCCATACTTTCGGCAAATTTAACAAAATCTGGATTGCCAAAATGTACAAAAGATGAGTTTCCTCTACCAAATTGATTTTCCTGTTTCCATTCGATCAGACCGTAGCCACCATCGTTGAAGATAAGGGTAACAAAAGCGGTACCGACACGCAACGCCGTTTCTAGTTCCTGGCAATTCATCATAAAGCCGCCGTCGCCTGTGGCAGCTACAATTCTGCGTTCAGGATAAACTAGTTTAGCCGCGATCGCCCCGGGGATGGCAATACCCATTGCGGCAAAGCCGTTGGAAATAATACAAGTATTGGGACTGTAGCAATGATAGTGACGGGCTATCCACATTTTGTGCGCACCCACATCAGAAATTACAATATCCTCTGGTCCCATCACCTGTCGCAAGTCATAAATTAATTTTTGGGGTTTGACAGGAAAGCCATCGTCATTGGCATACTGTTCGTAATCGCTACGAATGTTCGCCCGCAAACTAATGGCGTAAGGATTGGGTTTACCTTGACGGTCTGCGACCTTTAAAATTTCATAAAGAGAATCAGAAATATCTCCTACTACTTCCACATTGGGAATATAGCTGCTATCGATCTCTGCTGGAGTAGCAGCGATATGGACAATGGGAATTGTACCACTGGGGTTCCATCTTTTGGGAGAAAATTCGATCAAATCGTAGCCAATAGCAATTACTAAATCTGTATTGTCAAAGCCACAGGTGATAAAGTCACGTTGCTGCAATCCTACTGCCCATAAAGCTAAAGGATGGGTATACGGAATCACACCTTTGCCCATAAAAGTATTGGCAACAGGGATGTTTAACTGAGTAGCAAATTGAGTAACGGCGTCGCTGGCTTGAGCGCGGATAGCACCATTTCCTACTAAAATAATCGGGTTAACCGCCTGGGAAATCATTGCCGCCGCCGACCTGATACTGGCAAAAGAAGCATAAGTTTTTTCCACATTATGTTTGTATAAAGGTTTACCTTCCACTGGCATAGCAGCAATGTTTTCTGGCAGATCGATGTGAACCGCACCCGGTTTTTCACTTTGGGCTAGCTTAAAGGCCTTGCGTACAACTTCAGGCGTAATACTTGGCCGCACAATTTGTTTGTTCCATTTTGTCACCGGAGCAAACATTGCCACTAAATCCAAGTATTGGTGGGACTCAATGTGCATGCGGTCTGTTCCAACTTGCCCGGTAATTGCCACTAATGGCGCCCGATCTAGGTTAGCATCTGCTACTCCTGTCATCAGGTTTGTTGCTCCCGGACCTAGAGTGGAAAGACAAACTCCTGCTTTTCCTGTCAGGCGTCCGTAGACATCGGCCATAAATGCCGCGCCTTGTTCGTGGCGAGTGGTAATAAATTTAATAGAAGAGTGTTTGAGTGCTTCTAACACGTGAAGGTTTTCTTCGCCAGGAAGTCCGAAAACATATTCCACACCTTCATTTTCTAAACACTTTACTAAAAGTTCTGCTGTATTCATTTAATAAATTCCTCAGTAGCGAAAATTTTGAGATGGTTAGTAGATAACTAACAATTCCCAATTACTTAACCCACACCGTTTTAATATTGACGAATTCGTGTATACCGTGAATGCCTAGTTCTCTACCGTATCCAGAACGTTTGACTCCTCCAAAGGGAATGCGCGGGTCAGATTTAACCATACCGTTTATAAATACTGCACCGGCTTCGATTTCGTTTATGAAACGCTGTTGTTGTTGAGGATCGTTACTCCAGGCGCTTGCCCCCAGACCAAAGGGTGTGGCGTTAGCTAGTTTTATAGCTTCGTCTATACCCGGTACGCGGAATAACAACGCCACAGGACCAAAAAATTCTTCTTGCGCAATGGCACTGCTAGGAGGAAGGTCTGTAATTATTGTTGGGGGATAAAAATTACCTGGACCATCAGCGAAAGCTTTTCCGCCAATTAGAATTTTGCCTCCACAGCGAACACAAGTTTGCACTTGTTTGTCTAAATCCTGGAGGATTTTGGGAGTAGCCAGCGGACCGATATCGGTGTCTGGTTCCATGGGGTCGCCAACTTTCAGCGCTTGGAATTTTTCTAACAGTAGTTTTTCAAATTTATCCGCGATCGCTTCTTGAACGATAAAGCGTTTAGCAGCAATACAAGATTGCCCGTTATTGAGCATTCGTGCTGTAGTGGCTGTAGCAACTGCTGCTTGTAAATCAGCACTTTCTAGTACGATGAACGGATCGCTACCCCCCAATTCTAGAACAGTTTTTTTGATTTGTTTTCCTGCCGCCGCTGCCAAACTTGCGCCTGCTGGTTCGCTTCCAGTTAAAGTAGCGGCTTTGATGCGATCGTCGGCAATTAAGTCTGCAATTTTCTCTGCGCCTATTAATAATGTTTGAAATACGCCCTTTGGAAAACCAGCTTGATGGAAAATCTCCTCTATTGCCAAAGCAGATTGTGGCACGTTGGAAGCGTGTTTTAGCAAGGCAACGTTTCCGGCCATTAGTGCGGGTGCGGCAAAGCGAAACACTTGCCAAAAAGGAAAATTCCACGGCATAACTGCAAGAATCGCACCTAACGGCTGGTACTTGATAAAGCTTTGGCTTGCATCGGTTTCGACCTTGACATCGCTTAAAAATTGCGCTGCGTGTTCGGCATAGTAGCGACAAACCCAAGCGCATTTTTCCGCTTCCGCGATCGCGCTTTTGTAAGTTTTGCCCATTTCTAAGGTCATTAACCTAGCAAAGTCTGCTTTTTGTGCCTCTAGGATGTTTGCTGCTTTTTGCATCCACCTAGCTCTGCTCTCAAAACTTGTTTGACGGTAATGCTCAAAAGCCTGTTGTGCCAAATCGAGTTTAGCTGCTATTTCTTCATCTTTGTGCGGCTCAAACGTCTTGAGCACCTCCCCCGTGGCGGGATTGATGGTGGCGATACCCATTGCCTAACCTCCCGTTTGAAAATAGCTTGCACTAGCTTATTGGTAATAACACATTCTTTGCCGAAGCTACCACCCAAATTTTAGACTTTGAAATCGGGCTTATTTTCTAGTTGTTCATTTTTCTCAAAATAAATGCCACCAAAGATACAAATAAATAAGTAAATATATTGATGGGCAAGGGTTGCCAGTTAGTAGACAGCACAAAAAAGCTACTACCTAACTCGATTGACGTACCCTATTTAAGGGTAGAATATGAATACGAATTCTACTTGCAAATACCTACTAACTATCCACCAAAAATTAATGACGTAATTTAGTTTGATAAACCTTTACTAATCTATCAATTCCTTTAAAACGATAATCTCCCATTTCCTGGAAATAGGATGGTCGGGATAGCATTTTATAAGTAGCTTCGCTAATAACACACTCACCAGGAGGACAAACTGCTTCCATGCGAGCTGCCAAGTTTATTGTGGCACCCAAAGCAGTGTAATCTACCCTTTGCGAACAGCCCACATCTCCAACAACAGCTTTACCACTATTAATTGCTATGCGCAATTGCAGTGGCTCTTGCCAAAAGTTACTGGCGTTGAGGGATTCTAGGCGAGTAAGCATGCGCAAAGCAACAGCAACGGCGCGCTCGGCGTGATCTGGTTGTGGTTCGGGAGCCCCAAAAATAGTCATGATGCAATCGCCGATATATTTATCTAAAGTGCCACCAAAGGCAAACACCTCTTGCAGCATCTCCTCAAACAAGTTATTCAGCAACTCAGCAATTTCACTAGCTGTGAAACGTTCGGACATAGCAGTAAAACCGACAATATCCGCAAACAAAATGCTGATTTCGCTTTCCCGGGGTGGTAGGCGACCGTCGGGTAGTGCTCCCACAGCTATCAACTGCTGTACCACTGCTGGAGAATGATAGCGTTCTAATCTGTGGCGAATTACCTCTTCAGTTTTGAGTTTTTCTGCCAACAGCCAACGTTGTACGCTAGAAGCAACAATATTTGCCAACGCTGAAAAAAAGCTCAATTCTTCTTCACCTTCTTTTGCCCAATGGTAAGAAGATAGATGGGCATCAGCGTAAAGTACGCCAACTACTTTATTTTCATCCCATAAGGGTACTGCCATCGCACTGCGAATGCCTTTGACCAAAATACTTTGTTCTCCAGCAAAACGTTCGTCGTACAATGCATCAGCAATTTGAATGGCCACTTGCTCGTCAAATACCTTTTGACAAATACTGCGGCTAATCCAACTACCGTCATTTGGTAGGTATTCCTGTTGGTCGGTATTTCTGGTAGCACAATTGAGCAATTCTAATTTACCACCGCCCTTGACATCAATTAACAATGCTAAACGATCAATACTGCTTAGGTAGCGAAAGACAACTTTCTGTACCTGGGAAAAGATTTCTTCTATGGATGCAGCAGCACAAAGGTTTTTGGCTATATCTACTAAGTCTTTGAGGCGAGCTATGCTTTTGTCTTTGTTGTTGATGTCGCCGTTATGGCTATCAGCTTGTATCCATTGCTCTTGCAGCTGCTTGACATTGTGAAAAATTGTTCTTTGTTCTCCTGCTGCGTCAATTGCTTTGGGTGTCTCTGTTTGCACAGGTTCTCCCAACAGTACTAAAACACTTACATCGCCCAACCAAATTGTGTCTCCGTGGCGAATCTGTTGGGGTGAAATGACTACGCGATCGTTTAACTGCGTGCCATTTTTGCTACCCATATCCTCAATAGTCCACACCCCAGCAGCAGTTTTTACCAAGCGAGCATGCCAACGGGAAACTCCTACATAGGGTAAGCATAAATCACACTCTGGTAAACGACCAATAGTAAATACATCTTGGTTAACGGTGACTGTTCTTTCAGTATTTCCCTGTTGTAGGCGTAGTCTGAGTTCTGTCATGGTCGCGATCGCTTTACCCTGAAATTGGAGAAGCAACAATTTCTGATGCAAACAACGAGTCTGAGTTTAACGTTCTTTCTTTATGGCACTCTCTTAGTCATTCCGACAACTAGGACTGTTATACAAAACATGTTTTTCTCTTCCCGGTTTATATCGTATCAAAACATACGTTTCCCAATGCCTTCATTCCAGTCATCTTCTGTATTAACGATTATTTGGTATCAGCTTTGTAACTATATAGCTACAGTCTAGCTCCTGGTGCCAGTGTAAGAATATTTTCCACTCATCTACTAGATTTTATTGGCTTTTTAGTATAATCAATAACTTTCAGCAGGTAAATCTTATCTTCTTTATCAAAAATTAACAATTTATTTAAATTTTCTAAACCCTATTTATCTATTCATAAAAAATACTAGAAAAAGTGTTCGTATTCGACTTAATTCACCACCTACTGATAGTACTCAATTCTGTAGCATTGGTTTCCTAATTACAGGAAGAATAAGCAGTTATTATGAAGAGACAAAAATTATTTAAAATTCCTAATTACTCTGACTTCCAAAATAATTGGATTCTCTGTCTTGTCAGCATTTTAGTAATTTTAATAGCAACAATTTATCCATTTAAATTTGTACTACCAGAAGATTTTTCTCTTCAATATATTGCTTATCGTTTTCATAACCACAGTACTTTGCAAGACAAGGTAGAAAATATTTTACTATTTATGCCTTTAGGTTTTTTTGGTTCTGGTCTGCTACAAAAAATAAGAATAAATTTTCTGGCAGAAATTTTCACAGTTGTATTTGGAAGTGCAGGATTATCAGCAATAGTTGAGCTTTTACAAGTTTTTTTGCCTAGCAGAACACCCACTCCTGATGATATCATTCATAATACTATTGGCGGTTTTGCTGGTTGGTTATTTTTTA
>Ga0272448_1000314_pt1 | contig 75853 bp, 64 predicted proteins | sample YNPCB0191_FD_202220 | JGI IMG/M metagenome (GOLD analysis project Ga0272448, IMG submission 202220) | Hot spring sediment microbial communities from Yellowstone National Park, WY, United States - YNP-CB-019-1 | ecosystem: Environmental > Aquatic > Thermal springs > Hot (42-90C) > Sediment...
AAAATTTTTATGGAGATAAATTTTGACTTGACTTTTTTAAAAGGTTTATAAAGATTGCAAAAAAGCAATTGAGGTTATCTTGTAGAAAGGAGAATATTATCTACAGAATTATGGCTGAGGCGGAATTAATTAATGAATAAACTCAAAAAAATATTATTCTTTTTAATCATTTCTAAATAAAATTAATATAGAAAGGAGACACAAAAATGAAAAACAGCTTACTCACTATTCTTAGTGTTTTGACTATTGTTTTTCTGATGTTTTCACACAGTTATTCACAAACTCCTCAGTATTACAATTACAACAATGTGGGGACAAGCAGCAACACTTTCCCCTTAGGTCAATCGGCTGGTAAAGCTGTTCAATGGTTGTTCCTTGCAGGTGATTTTAATCAGCCAGCACCCTTGCCACCAGGTAATATGATTACAAAAGTTTGGTTATTTATTACAACCGGTGGCACGAGAACTTACACTGACCTTGTAATTTTGATGAAACAGGATACGATTGTAACTTTAACAAGCGGTACATTTTATCCTCCTGCAAATATGGATACAGTTTACTACAAATCTTCAGTAACCTTGACAGGACCTACGAATGGTTGGATGAGTATAACACTTGATAAACCTTACATTTATGATCCTTCCAAGAGTTTGGTGGTTATGATAGGTCAATGTGCTGCGGGTAGTGGAACCGGTATATATGTACGCCAGAATACGCTGGCTAATATTAGAAGAGTCTGGTCAGTTGGAGGTTGTCCATTTACCCCTTACTCAGGAGGTGATGGTGCAATAGTGAATTTTGGTGTTGATGTAACACCAGTTCCTGCTCCGGATTTATTGTATTACAAATTTGAAAACAACCCAACAACAATTTTAACACCTAATTGTGCAAATCCAGGTGTTGGTACCAATCCTGCTTCTATAACAGGTTTGACATTAACTCCGGGTGGACAATTTGATTCCTGTATTACAGGGACAGGTGCTTCAGGTGCAGGTGTTAATACTGGTTGGAACTGCAATCTTGGAGCATCAAGCTGGACAATCAGTATGTGGGTTACTATTCCTACAAACCCCAGTGGTTCTGCATATTACCTGTTTGGAGATCCCGGTTCAAATGCATTTAGATGCTTCCATAATGGTGTAGCTCATCCAGATAGTATGCTATTAAGAGCTACAGGAATGACAGATGTTAAAGTCGGTACAGGTCCGGATCCTTGCGTTGTAACTTTTGTATATGACTCAGCTGCACCAACAATTTACGCGTATAAGAATGGGGTACTTGTAATGACTGTTCCGCAGACTGCATTGAACTTACCAACAGGTACGGGCTTCAAAGTAGGTGGTTACAGTACTTCAACAAGCTTCATCGGCAAACTTGATGAATTCCGTCTCTGGAAGCGAGCACTTACACCTTCAGAAGTTTATTCCTTATATGCGTATGATATTGCATGTGGTATTGTGACAGGAGTTGGAAATTATACAAATCAATTACCAACACGTTATATCCTGCATCAGAACTATCCTAATCCATTTAATCCTGTTACAAAAATTTCTTATGCAATACCGCAAGCTGGATTTGTAACACTCAAAGTGTATGACTTGCTTGGTAAGGAAGTAGCTACACTTGTAAATGAAAATAAAGTAGCGGGAGAATATGTAGTAGATTTCAATGCTGGAAATCTTGCTTCAGGAATTTACTTCTACAGAATAAATGTCAACGGTTTCACAGATACCAAGAAGATGATGGTTGTTAAATAGTGTTTATTTTAGAGAGATATAAAAAGGGGCAACTGAAGAAGTTGCCCTTTTTTATTTTATAGAGTGTTTTAGCTCAAAATGAATAAAGTAATGAACAATTCTGATTAATTATAAAATTATTTAATATGGATTTTGTTTTAATCCAGACATTATAGAAAGGAAATTATGCAGAGTGATATATAAGTATTAAAAAAAGATGAAATGAAAGAAGTAAAAGATGAAGAAGAATATGTTTTTTTAAGGTTAGGGTTTAAGTTGGAGGTTTTCGGGATGTAATTTTGAAAATGTAGGAATTAAATTTTAAAGATTTTGAATCGAATCTGATAAATCGGGTTGTGATTTTGAAGAACCCGAATGCAATTCTGACGAATTTGAAAGTTAAATTATAGGAAAAAGTCACATTTTTTGTTGTATTTTTCACTTAAAATATTTGATATTAAGGGCAAATAAGAAAAAAACCTTAATATAATGTTTTCAAAAATAGTAAAAATGATGAATGTGATTTTATAAGAAGACTGTAAATTAAATAAATTGAAAAATGAACAATTTTTAAATTCATATTTTAAATCCATTTTTATTTTTATAGGCTGTATTTTTTAGAAGAAATAGAAATTTATCTTCATTGTAATAGCAAAAAATTTTAGGTAAATTTTCTATTTAATGCAAAAAAGGGGCTATAGCTCAGCTGGTAGAGCACTTCGTTCGCAACGAAGGGGTGACGGGTTCGAATCCCGTTAGCTCCACTTGATTTATTGTTAATATTTAAAATATAGTTTATATGCCTAATGAGAAAATAATACCAGTTAATATTGAAGACGAAATGAAGTCTTCATATATTGACTATTCAATGTCTGTTATTGTGTCAAGAGCTCTTCCAGATGTAAGAGATGGATTAAAGCCAGTACATCGAAGAGTACTTTATGGAATGAGTGAATTAGGATTAACTCCAAACAAACCATATAAAAAATCAGCAAGAATAGTTGGAGAGGTTCTTGGAAAATTTCACCCTCATGGAGACAAGGCAGTATATGACACAATGGTACGGATGGTTCAGGATTTTTCTCTCAGGTACCCACTTGTTGATGGTCAGGGTAATTTTGGCTCAATTGATGGGGATTCACCTGCTGCAATGAGGTATACAGAAGCAAGACTTGCACGAATAGCTGAAACGATGCTTGCAGATATAGATAAAAATACAGTTGATTTTATCCCGAATTTTGATGAGACACTTAAAGAACCAGTAGTTTTACCGACTATATTACCAAATTTGCTTGTTAACGGCTCGAATGGGATTGCAGTTGGAATGGCAACTAACATTCCACCACATAATTTAAGTGAAGTTGTTGATGGCTTGATATATTTAATTAAAAATCCCGATGCCGAGATAAGTAAGATAATGAAATACATAACTGCTCCTGATTTTCCTACCGGGGGTATAATTTATGGTTATCAACCAGTAAAGGAAGCTTATGAAACAGGAAGAGGTAAAATTATTTTAAGAGCACGCGCTTCAATTGAGACTGATAAAAGTGGAAAACAAAATATAATTATAACCGAACTTCCATATCAGGTCAATAAAGCTAATTTAATTGAATCAATAGCTGAACTTGCACGGGAAAAGAAGATTCCTGATATTGCATCTGTAAATGATGAAAGTGATAGAGATGGAATGAGAATTGTTATAGGTTTAAAGAGAGATAGTAATCCGCACGTAATAATGAATAATCTGTATAAACATACCCAAATGCAGGTAACATTTGGAGTAATAATGTTAGCATTGGTTGATGGAGTTCCACGTATTTTAAATCTAAAGCAAATGATGGAACTCTTTATAAAACACAGACTTGAGGTAATTGTTCGAAGGTCAAAATTTGAACTTGATGCTGCAGAAAAAAGAGCACATATTTTAGAAGGTTATATTATAGCTCTTGATAATATAGACGAGATAATAAAAGTAATAAAGAAATCAAAGGATGTACCTGCTGCTAAGGAAGCTTTGATGAAAAGATTTAAGTTGTCAGATGTTCAATCTCAGGCTATACTTGATATGAGATTACAAAGACTGACAGGTCTTGAACGTAAAAAAATAGAGGAGGAATATAAGCAAGTTCTCAAGACTATTGAACGACTTAAAAGAATACTTGCGAGTGAGGCATTAAGAAAAGAATTGATTATTGAAGAATTAACAGAACTTAAAAAAAGGTTTGGCGATGAAAGACGCACATCGATAATATATGATGTAAAGAAAATGACCGATGATGAGATGATGAAGGAACTTGTGAAAGAAGAAGATGTGGTAATTACTATTTCAAATAAAGGATTTATTAAAAGAATACCTGTTTCATCATATCGTGCTCAAAATCGTGGTGGTAAAGGAATAAAAGGAGCTTCAACAGGGACTGAAGATGACTTTATTGAACATATGTTTATTGCATCGACCCATCAATACATAATGTTTTTTACTGATAAAGGAAGATGCTACTGGCTTAAAGTATATGATATACCAGAGGGAACAAGAACTTCAAGAGGACGTTCTATTGTTAATCTTATTGAGAAAGAACAAGATGAATCCATTTCAGCTTTTGTAATGGTTAAGGATTTTTCAGATGATTTATATGTAACTATGGTAACCCGTTTGGGAATAATTAAGAAAACAAAACTCGAGCAATATTCTAATATTCGTAGAAATGGCATAAATGCAATTAATCTCAATAAAGGTGATGTTCTTGTTGATGTAAAATTAACTAATGGCTCTCAGGAACTGCTGATAGGAACACACGAAGGGCAAGCAATTAGATTTAACGAATCGCAAGTTAGAGAAATGGGCAGGACCGCAACTGGTGTACGTGCAATTAAACTTGCAAAAGGAGATTATGTAATTGGTTTAGTAGCAGTTATCAGGCCTAGTGCTACTATTCTGGTTGTAACAGATAGAGGATATGGTAAACGAAGTGAACTTTCTGATTATAGAGTTACAAATCGGGGAGGAAAAGGTGTTATAACTGTCAAGACTACAGAAAAGGTTGGCAAATTAATTTCCATTAAAGAAGTTACTGATAGTGATGATTTGATGATAATTACAAGTCGTGGTATTTTGATAAGACAAAAAGTCAAAGATATTCGTGTAATGGGTCGTAACGCTCAGGGTGTAAGACTTATAAAACTTGATGATAAGGATAGAATTTCTGCTGTTGCAAGAATTGTGGAAGAAGATAAGGAAAACAACGGTAATGGCAATGGTCAACAAAATTCATTATTTGAACAATGAAATATATTGATTTAAGAAGCGACACAGTTACAAAGCCATCTAAAGGTATGCGTGAAGCAATGATGAATGCTGAAGTAGGTGATGATGTTTTTGGAGAAGATCCTACAATTAATAAATTACAGGAGAGATGTGCTAAGCTTACTGGAAAAGAAAAGGCGCTGTTTGTAACAAGTGGTTCACTTGGCAATCAACTTGCTGTCAAGGCTCATACTAAACCTGGTGATGAGATAATTGTAGAAGCCGAATCTCATATATATAATTATGAAAATGCAGCACCTTCTATAATCTCCAATGTTCAGGTGATGCCTATTCATGGAATTGATGGTGTAATGAGTGTTGAAATGATAAAGAAGTATTTAAGAGACAGAGTATATTATTTCCCGGAAAACACTTTAATTTGTATTGAAAACACCCATAACCGAGCTGGTGGTATTATTCAACCTATTGAGTCAATTCGTGAAATAACGGCTTTTGCAAGAGAACAGGGTATAAAAACTCATCTTGACGGTGCAAGAATCTTCAACGCTTCTATAGAAACGGGCATTTCAGTAAAAGAATATGCTTCTTATTTTGACTCTATTTCATTTTGTTTTTCAAAGGGTCTTGGTGCACCTGTTGGTTCTATACTTTGCGGTGATTCAGCTTTTATTACACGTGCGCATAAATGGAGAAAGATTCTTGGAGGTGGAATGAGACAGGCAGGTATACTTGCCGCTGCAGCTTTGTATGCACTGGACCATAACATTGAACGATTGAAAGAAGACCACGAAAAGGCTAAGCTTTTTGCTCAAAGTATTGCATCAATACAAGGAGTAGAAGTCAATATTAAAAACGTTCAAACAAATATAGTAATTTTCCGACAAAACAAGTTCCCGAAAAATCAATTTATCAAACTTTTAAAAGAACAAGGAGTGCTGATTTCATCGGGAAGTTTTGATTATTTAAGAGCAGTTTTTCATCTCGATGTATCTTTACAAAAAGTTGAGGAATCTATTAAGGTTTTTCAGTTAGTTTTGTCATAAAGGAACTTTTTTGTTACCAGCCTGTTTTAAATAATAAAAAACAAAACCTAATGAGAAAGCTAATTAGTTTATTAACTATTCTATTAATCTTATTTGTGACAAAAGTTTATTCCATTGAGCCGGGTGAAAAGGCACAAGATTTTATAATTAAAAATTATGACGGAAATACATACCACCTTTATGATGTAAAAGATGTTGAGGCTATAGTGATAATGTTTTGGTCAACAGAATGTCCTTATGTTCAACCTTATACTGAAAGAATCAATAAACTTGCAACTGATTATCAAAAAAAGAAAGTGGTTTTCTGGGGTATTAATTCCAATAATACTGAAAGTGTAGACGAGGTTATAGAACATAAAAACAAAAATGGTTATGTATTTCCTATGTTAAAAGATGTAAACAATGTTGTAGCTGATTTGTTTGGTGCTACACGTACTCCAGAAGTTTTTGTACTTTCTAAGGATTATGTATTACTATATCATGGTAGAATTGATGACAATAGAAATGCATCTGAGGTTACCCAACATGATTTAAAAAATGCGCTTGATGAAATTCTTGCTGGAAAAGAAGTTACAACCAAAATAACAAAACAATTTGGCTGCTCAATTAAAAGGGTTGAAAAATGAAAATCAAAATTTTCACTGTAATATTATTGTTTATTCTTTTGTCCTGGTCGAAGGCAATGACACAGGAAGTTGTTACTTTAAATAAAATTTCTGATCTTGATGCAATTAGAAATGCAAATGCCGGTAAGGTTTTATTAGTAAATCTTTGGGCAAGCTGGTGTAAACCATGTGTTGAGGAATTTCCACACCTTGTAAAACTATATAACGATTATAAGGTTGAGAATTTTGAACTGATACTTATAAGTCTGGATTTTAAAGAAGAAATTGATTCTAAAGTTATTCCTTTCCTGAAAAAAAACAATATTGATTTTCCAACTTATTATATAGATGCTAAAAATAATGTGGAAGATATTATAAATTATTTTGACAAGAAATGGGAAGGGGCTATCCCTGCAACCTTTATTTATGATAGAAATAACAAGATGGTAGAAACCGTAATTGGAGGTCACAATTATAGTTTTTTCGAAACATTAATAAGAAAAATTTTATAAGCTATTTCTTTTTTAAAGACTTTAAATAGTCTTTAAGTAATCTTTCCCTTCCTATATTAGTAGGACGGTAATAATTTTTATCTTTAAGTTTGTCTGGTAAGTATTGTTGTTCAACAAAATGTTCTTCAAAGTCGTGTGGATACTTATAATCTTTCCCATATTTTAAATCCTGCATAAGTTTTGTTGGGGCATTTCGTAAGTGTAGAGGCACATCATAAAGGGGTAAGTTTTCAACATCTCTCATAGCATCTTCGATAGCAAGATAAGCAGCGTTGCTTTTTGGACAACAAGCGAGATAAGTTGCAGTATGTGAAAGGACAATTCTTGCTTCTGGCATCCCTATATAATCAACTGCAGTAAAAGCGTTTGTTGCAAGTACAAGAGCAAAAGGATCAGCATTACCAATATCTTCTGAGGCAAGTACTATCATTCTTCGGGCAATAAACTTAGGGTCTTCACCACCTTTTAGCATTCTTGCAAGCCAATATACAGCAGCATCTGGATCGCTTCCTCTTATACTTTTTATAAAAGCACTGATTATATTGTAATGCTCTTCTGCATTTTTATCAAACTTGATATATTTTGTCTGAAAGGCTTCTTTTAAAATTTCATTGTTAATAAAAATTGTTCCATCTTCAGAAGGCTTTGCCAGATAAATAGAAAATTCTATACCATTAAGCAATTTTCGTGCATCACCACCAGACAGATAAATAAGAAAATCAGTGTCTTCGAATACAATTTTTTTGTCTTTGTATTGTTTGTTAAGTGTTGAGTCAATTATCTTTTCAAAGTGCTCTTTTGAAAGTTCATACAAAGTAAAAATTCTACAACGTGAAAGAAGAGGGGAAATTACTTCAAAAGAAGGATTTTCTGTTGTAGCTCCAATCAAAATTATTGTTCCTTCCTCAACGCTGTGTAAAAGGGAATCCTGTTGTGCTTTATTAAATCTATGAATTTCATCAATAAAAAGTATTGTTTTAAGTTCTAAAGATGTTTTATTGTATTTTGCTTTTTCAATAATGTCACGTATTTCTTTTACACCAGAAGCAACAGCTGAAATTTGAATAAACTCTGCTTTTACTGAATTAGCAATAATTTTAGCAAGTGTAGTTTTTCCAACACCAGGAGGCCCCCATAAAATCATTGATACAGGACTATTTGTTTCAATCATTTTTCTAATTGGTTTCCCTTCACCTACAAGGTGCTCCTGTCCATAGAACTCGTCAAGTGTCTGAGGCCTCATTTTTTCAGCCAGAGGAATATAGGTTTCTTTATTTGTATGTGAAGAGAATAAATCCAAGTTAAATTTTTTTAAATAAATAGAGTAAATTTAAAACCTCAGGAATTTTATGCATAGGAAAATTACCTATTCGTATGTGTTGTTGCTTAAAATCTGCATAACCCTTACTGATAATAATATCATTATATTCAAGCTTCTTTAAAATATTTTCAATATCACTTAAAACTTTAAGAACGATTGTAGTTTTAGAACGTGAATTAATATCATTTACGAATGGATGTATATCTTCCCTTGTATCAAAATAATCATAGATGAGTTTAGCTTTTTTTTCTGTTGTTGTATTAATATATGCTGGATCAAGATTATTTAGCATATTTGCAACACGACCGAGTACATATATTGAGAGAGCGTTAGGTGTTACTGATGTTTGATATTTTTCTGCTTTTTCAGCGAGATTAATAAAATTATTGAAAGAACCAGTACATTTATTTTCTTTAATAACTGAATGGACTTTGTCTAAACATTTCTTGTTTACAATTAGGACTCCAAGTCCAGCAGGCATTCCAAAACCTTTTTGTACTGAGAAAAAAGCAACGTCAACATAATTAAAATCCAATTTATAATAAGGAAATGCTGTTACTGCATCAACAACTACAAGTTTATCAGTGTTGTTTTTTTTAAGATTAACTATTTCTTGGGGATTAATTGCAACTCCTGTACTTGTTTCGTTAAGTGTTAGGCATATCATTTCAGAGTCGGAGTCTATAATATAATCAGAAAATGAAAAACTTTCCCCAAACGGGATATTAAAAGTTTGTACATTTCTATGTAGTTGTATTGCAATATTATTAAATCTTTTTGCAAAATAACCATTAACAAAGTGCGTGCTTTTAAATGCTACCAAATTTTCAATTATTCGTTCCATACATTCTGTTCCAGAAGAGAGGAAGAAAAAATAGAAATTTTCTGGGACATTTAAAAGTTTTTGAAGTTCTTCAACAGTGGTTTTTACCACTTCTGAAAAATCAGAGCTTCTATGAGAGATAGAAGGAATATTCCTTTCAAACGCTTCTTTGTAGAATTCCTGAACTTCAGGATAAAGCTGTGTTGGACCGACTGTAAAAAATACTTTTGACATAATCTTTTAAAAAATAAAATAAAAGAATTATTTTTGATAGGAAAGTAAAATAAAAGAGCGGGAGACGGGACTCGAACCCGCGACGTTCAGCTTGGGAAGCTGACATTCTACCACTGAATTACTCCCGCACTAATTAAAAATATTAAATCTTTTCTAACAATTCACCTCATAAATTCATTCTAATTTAAAATTGAAAAATAAAATTGAAAAGGTAAGTTTAAACTTAAGTTCTGTTATGTTTTTAAAAAATGGATTAGATAAACAGTTTCTAAGAATTTAATAAATAACTTAAATGAATTTAGTAAATATTTAAGTAATACATTTAATTTTTCAAGTTCTTCTTATATAATAAAATTCCCGACTGGAATGAATTTTTACTTTTAGTTTTAAAATGAAATTTGCATTTTAAAAAAATTTAAAGATTATGATTGGACAACTTCTTAGACCTGAAATTCGAGAAATGATAGAACGGAAGGAGTGGAACATCCTTAAAGAATTTGTACTTGATTTACATCCATCTGAAATTGCTGACATAATCGAAAACATAGAAGAAAAGGATAGAGCGATTCTGTTTCGCTTTTTACCTAACGAGCTTGCTGCTGATACTTTTGAATATCTTGAACACGATGTTCAAGAAGCACTTCTTAAATCTTTTACTGATAAAGAGATAGCTGAGGTGTTAAATGAGATGTCCCCCGATGACCGAACCGAGTTATTAGAAGAATTACCGGGACCATTTGTAAAGAAGCTTTTAAGATTGCTTACTCCCGAAGAGCGTTCAATCGCTATAAGTTTGCTTGGATATCCTGAGGATTCAGTTGGTAGATTGATGACGCCTGATTTTATTGCTATAAAATCAAACTGGACAATTGCTGAAGTACTTGAACATATAAGGAAGGTTGGTTCTCAAGTTGAGTATATTGAAACATTATTTGTAACTGATCAACAAGGTAAATTACTTGATGAAATATCAATTAAAGATATACTTCTTGCTGAACCATCAAGTAGAGTAACTGATATTATGAAAGAAACTGTAGTAAGCCTACAAGTTACTGATGATCAAGAAAAAGCGGTGGAATTATTCAGAGAATATGATGTATATGTCTTACCTGTAGTAAATAAAGAAAATTACCTTGTTGGTATTGTTACTGCAGATGATGTTTTTGATGTTATTGAAGAAGAAACAACAGAAGACGTTCAGAAATTTGGTGGTATGGAATCTTTGGATTTACCTTATATATCGACACCTTTACCTAAAATGGTACAAAAGCGTGCAGGCTGGCTTGTGATTTTATTTCTAAGTGAAATGTTAACTGCAACTGCTATGGGATTTTTTGAAAATGAGATTGCACGTGCGGTTGTGCTTGCTTTATTTATTCCTCTTATTATTTCCAGTGGTGGTAATTCTGGTTCTCAGGCAGCTACTCTTGTTATTCGAGCCTTAGCACTTGGTGAAATAACAGTAAAAGATTGGTTCAGAGTGGTTCGTCGTGAATTTTTCTCTGGCTTATCTCTTGGGGCTATTCTTGGAGCTATTGGTTTTTTGCGAATATCTGTATGGCAATATATTGGTAATGTTTATGGAGAACACTGGTTCTCAATTGCTATTACTGTAGCAATTGCTTTAATAGGTGTGGTTTTGTGGGGAACTCTTGCAGGTTCTACATTACCTTTAATACTAAAATCTCTTAAACTCGATCCTGCTACTTCGTCTGCTCCATTTGTTGCAACTCTTGTCGATGTTACTGGTCTTGTAATATATTTTTCTGTTGCTACTCTTATCCTCTCCGGTACATTACTCTAACAACTCTTAATTACTTGTAATAATATGATAAACAATATCAATTATTGTTTCCGTTAGATAATAAACAAGAATGAAAAAGAGTATAGCTATAAGATAATTTTTTAAAATAGGATGAATATTGGGATTAAATTTATATGTGAAGTAATATTTATCTTGTTTGCATTTTTTACAGTGATAATATCTGATACCAATAATTCTAAGTAACTTTTGTTTGAAACTTTTCATAGGCAGTCGTTCAAGGCTTAAAGCTGTTTGACATTGAGGACATTTATCTGTAAGCAGATTTCTATTAACCAGAATTGCATATTTCAAGAAAAAATACCTATGCCATTTTCTTTTTGTTACTTTTTTCACATAAGTAAAATATTAAAATTAAAATTATATTGAAATTAAGATACAAATCGACTCTCTGTAAAATTTTTTTATTCAGGTAGTACTTTATTTTTATAATGTATTTCAAAAACACATTATATACATTTGTATTAAAGGATCCCAATGAAAAGTAACAACAGACAAAAGCTTTTAGAAGTATTTGAGAATTCATACCCCAATAGAGATTATCTGATTGTACATCAGACAAGAGAGTTTACTTCAGTGTGTCCTAAAACAGGTCAGCCAGATTTTGGAACAATATCTATTTCATATATTGCGAATCGTAAATGTGTTGAATTAAAATCATTAAAATTTTACCTACAATCATTCCGAAACGATGGAATATTTTATGAAAATGTAATCAACAAAATACTTGATGACCTCGTTGCAGTACTTGAACCAAAATGGATTGAGGTTAAAGGTGAATTTACAACACGAGGAGGATTACAGTCCACTGTAATTGCAACTTATAAGCAAAAGAAATTAAAAAAATAAAATTATGGAATACAGAATTGAAAGAGATACAATGGGTGAAGTTAAAGTTCCCTCAGATAAATATTGGGGAGCTCAGACCCAACGTTCAAAAGACAATTTCAAGATTGGCAATCAATTAATGCCAAAAGAAATTATCTATGCTTTTGGGATTTTGAAAAAAGCAGCAGCAATGGCAAATTATGAACTTGGAGTACTTTCAGAGGAAAAGATGAAACTTATTTGTCAGGTATGTGATGAAATTTTAGAAGGTAAACTTAATGATCAGTTCCCACTTGTAGTCTGGCAAACCGGTTCGGGTACACAAACTAATATGAATGTAAATGAAGTAATTGCAAACAGAGGGCATGTACTAAAAGGAGGAAAACTTGATGATGTAAAGAAATTTTTACACCCAAACGATGATGTAAATAAATCACAATCTTCAAATGATACCTTTCCAACTGCGATGCATATTGCTGCTTATAAGATGGTTGTTGAAAACACTATTCCAAAGGCTGAAGCTTTAATGAATACTTTAAAAGATAAGTCAGAGAAGTTTCGGGAAGTTGTTAAGATAGGTCGCACTCATTTAATGGATGCAACCCCTCTAACTTTAGGACAGGAGTTTTCTGGTTATGTTTCACAAATTGATCATGGTTTACGTGCAATAAAAAACAGCTTAAAGCATCTATCGGAACTTGCATTAGGGGGGTCAGCAGTTGGAACAGGTTTAAATGTACCAAAAGGATATGATAAGCTTGTTGCAAAATATATTTCAGAATTAACAGGATTGCCTTTTATAACTGCGGAAAACAAGTTTGAATCTCTTGCCTCTCACGACGCGGTAGTAGAAGCTTCAGGTGCTTTGAAAACTCTTGCAGTTAGCTTGATGAAGATTGCTAATGATATAAGATTGTTAGCTTCTGGTCCAAGAAGTGGTATAGGAGAAATACTTTTACCAGAAAATGAACCGGGATCTTCTATTATGCCTGGTAAAGTAAACCCAACTCAAGCTGAAGCTCTAACAATGGTATGTGCACAGGTTGTTGGTAACGATACGGCAATTACTATTGGGGGAATGAATGGTCATTTCGAGTTGAATGTTTTTAAGCCAATGATAATTTTTAATTTTCTGAATTCAGCCAGACTTCTTGGTGATGCTTGTGAGTCCTTTAACAAAAATTGTGCAATTGGAATAGAACCTAATTATCCAGTTATAGAAAGACATCTTGAAAATTCATTGATGTTAGTAACAGCATTGAATCCACACATTGGTTATGAAAATGCTGCTAAAATAGCAAAGAAAGCTCACAAGGAAAACAAAACTTTACGCGAGGCTGCTATTGAACTTGGTTTGCTTACAAGTGAACAATTTGATGAATGGGTCAATCCTAAAAAAATGGTAGGGAATATATAAAGTTAAAACAAATTATTTTTGCTAATTTAAAGAGGCTGTCTCAAAAGCAGCCTCTTTTCTTTTTCATCGTAAAAATTTTGTTAAAATAATAAAATTTTCGCTCATTTTCTTTTTACATATTAAAAAACTGAACTTTTGAGACAGCCTCTTTATTGTAATATAAGAGTTTTATGTCCAAAAAAATTTTCATTTTATTAATGATATAATTAATATATTTTTATTTCGTAAAAAAATTCTTCAAAAGGTTAAATCAAATCATCCAATATGTTCCTTCAAAAGTACAGGAGTAAAGTAGTATCAGCTGAAGAGGCGGTAAGTGTAATTAAATCTGGTGATACAGTATATCTTCATGCAAACAGTGCTTATCCTACCGTGCTTGTTAATGCAATGTGTGCACGTTATAAGGAACTTGAGAATGTTAGGGTAGTACACCTTACAACTTTTCACAAGGCTCCATATATCGAACCAGAAATGCAGGGTCATTTTACACATGCTGCCTTATTTGTGGCTGGAAATGTGAGGAAAGCAGTCAACGAGGGGCGTGCAGACTTCTATCCGGTTTTTCTTTCAGAGATTGGTTATATGATGGAATTGGGCAGATTGCCGATAGACGTCTGCATGTTACATCTTTCCCCACCTGATGAACATGGTTATTGTTCATTTGGAGTAAGTAATGAAGTTTCTAAAATAGCTGCAGAAAATGCCAAGGTGGTAATTGCCCAGATAAATACAAAAATGCCAAGAGTGCTTGGAGATAATTTTATTCATATTAGTAAAATAAAATATATTGTTGAAATTGAGGAAGAGCTACTGGATGTTCCTATGGTTGATACTAACGTAACTGAAGAGGAGAAAAAAATTTTTCAGAAAATTGCTGAGCACATTTCTACATTAATTGAAGATGAATCAACACTACAAATGGGTATTGGGGCTATACCTGATGCTGTTTTACCTTTCCTACGTGAAAAGAAAAATCTTGGGGTACATACTGAAATGTTTTCAGATGGGTTAATAGAACTTATTGAATCGGGTGTAGTAAATGGTGAAAAGAAAACTTTTCTACCTAATAAGGTTGTTGCTTCGTTTGTGATTGGAACCAAAAAAGTCTTTGAATATATTGATAATAACCCTTTAATTGAGTTTCGTTCCTCGAAGTTTGTAAATGATCCTTTTAATATTGCACGTAATGATAAAATGGTGTCAATTAATTCAGCTATACAGGTTGATTTAAGTGGACAAGTTTGTAGTGATTCTTTCGGGACAAGAATTTATTCAGGTTTCGGTGGTCAACTTGATTTTATAAGAGGTGCTATGCGAAGTAAGGGTGGAAAACCAATACTTGCTTTTGCATCTACTACTAAAAACGAAACTATTTCTAAAATTGTGCCAATTCTGACACCTGGTTCTGGTGTTGTTACTACACGTGGTGACGTACAATATATAATTACTGAATATGGAATTGCAGATCTTTATGGAAAAACACTTCGTGAGAGAGTCAAGGCACTTATTAATATAGCACACCCTAAATTCAGGGATGATTTAGAGCGACAGGCTCGGGAATTTAAGTGGCTTTGGTAAAATAAAAAAAATACGATATCAAATTATTTTTTGCTATGATATCGTATTTTTTTTATATTTGTATATATGAAAAAACAACTTGCGGTTGTCCTTGTGAGTGGTGGGATGGATAGTACACTTTGTGCTGCTATTGCAAGGCAAAAGTACGAACTTGCATTTCTTCATCTAAATTATGGACAGCGAACTGAGAAAAGAGAGTTGAAAGCTTTTAATGAAATTTCAGATTTCTTTAATGTTAAATATAAACTTATTGTTAATGTCAAATACCTCAAAGATATTGGTGGTTCATCTCTGACTGATAAAAACATTAAAGTATCACAAGCAAATCTTAAAAGGAAAACTATTCCTTCAAGTTACGTTCCCTTTAGAAATGCTAATATACTTGCAATTGCTACCAGCTGGGCGGAGGTAATTGGTGCGAAGAGAATTTTCATTGGTGCAGTAGAAGAAGATTCAAGTGGTTATCCTGATTGCAGAGAAGTTTTTTTTAGAGCATTTAACGAATTAATTAAATATGGTACAAAACCCAATACTAATATAAAAATAGAAACGCCACTACTTCATATGTCTAAAAAAGATATAGTGTTGGCATCCTTAAAGTATAACAGTCCTTTGCATTTAACCTGGTCCTGTTACAAGAGCAATGATATAGCATGTGGAGAATGCGACAGCTGTGCATTACGATTGAGAGGGTTTCAACTTGCTGGTGTTAAAGATCCTCTCTCTTACAAAAAATTAATTAATTACATTTAGTGAATGATATAAATACAAATCGTTTTTTAAACATTGTAGCAGCACTTTTTGTTGTTGGATTTTCTTTTTATGTACTAAAAGAACTACAATCTATTTTTCTGCCTTTTTTCATTGCTGCAATAATTGCAATTCTATTTGAACCATTTTATGAATGGTTGAAATCTAAAAAAATACCAGGGCCAATATCACTTATTATTGTTGTTATTGTTATCATATTACTCAGTAACATTACCAGTCTTTTTGTCTTAACCAGTATAACATCGTTTCAGGGTAAGATCCCTGAATATGTTGAGAAGGGAAGTATAATGATTTCAAAATTTACTGGTTATTTTTCACAATATGAGTTTTTAAGAGGAATTGATTTATCTGGTATTGTAACAACAGAGAAACTGACTCAGTATGCTTCAGGAGTTATTTCAAGTATCGTCAATTTATTTGCAAATTTTATTTTAATCTTAATCTATATTATATTTCTTATATCTGAGATTGGTAGCATAAAAAAAAGAATATTAAGCGCTTTTTCGAGTAGCCGTGCAAGACAGATTGCTGATACACTTTCTGATATATTTCAGGATGTAAGAAAATACATTCTGGGAAAGACATTAATAAATCTTTCACATGGATTGTTTGTAACTGCTATACTTTGGATTTTTGGAGTGGATTTCTTTTTAGTCTGGGGATTTCTTGCTTTCCTGATGGCATTTATACCAAATATAGGTTCATTGATATCTACAATCTTACCTTTTACTATTTCTTTAATTCAATTTGAAGGTGAATACACTAAACCAATAATTATTCTTGTATTGATGATTGTATCTGCTAATATTGTAGGTAACATAATTGAACCTAAGGTACTTGGAGACAAACTTAATTTAAGTCCTATCTTACTATTATTTTCACTTATTTTCTGGGGCTATCTCTGGGGGATAGTTGGTATGATTTTGTCTGTACCTATAATGAGTATGATTAAAATAGTTTTAAGTAAATTTGAACAAACAAAACCTCTTTCAATATTAATGTCATACAATATTAGTAAAACAAAAAAATAAAGAAAGGATTGATAATGACTAAAAACAAAAAGTTACTTCAATGGGTAAATGAAATGGTTGCATTGTGCCAACCAGATTCTGTACATTGGTGTGATGGCTCGGAGGAAGAAAATCAAATGCTCATTCAAAAGGTTGTAGAAAATGGTTCTTTTATACCAGTGCCAAAACGTCCAAATAGTTATTGGGTTGTTTCTGACCCAAAAGATGTAGCAAGAGTAGAAGACAGAACATTTATTTGTTCAGTAAATAAAGAGGATGCAGGTCCAACTAATAACTGGGAGGATCCTGTAAAAATTAAAAAGATAATGACCGAACTTTATCGGGGTTCAATGCGCGGAAGGACAATGTATGTTATTCCATTTTCAATGGGTCCATTGGGCTCTAAAATATCACATATAGGAGTTCAACTTACAGATTCTATTTATGTTGTTGTAAATATGAGAATAATGACACGTATGGGAAAGAAAGTTCTGGATGTACTTGGAGAGGATGGTCATTTTGTTCCCTGTTTGCATTCGGTAGGATATCCTTTAACTGATGGAAAAAAAGATGTCCCCTGGCCATGTAACGATACGAAATATATTGTTCATTTTCCTGAAGAAAAAATGATTTGGTCTTATGGAAGTGGTTATGGTGGTAATGCATTATTGGGTAAAAAATGTTTTTCGTTGAGAATAGCTTCGGTAATGGCAAGAGAAGAAGGTTGGCTTGCAGAACATATGCTCATTGTTGGTGTTACTCCTCCAAATGGGAAGAAAAAATATATTGCTGCAGCATTCCCATCTGCATGTGGTAAAACAAATCTTGCTATGATGGAACCTTCATTACCAGGTTGGAAAGTTGAAACTGTTGGCGATGATATTGCATGGATGAAGTTTGGTCCTGATGGAAGATTATATGCTATTAATCCAGAAGCTGGTTTCTTTGGTGTGGCACCAGGCACTTCTATGAAGACAAATAAAAATGCTATGTTATCCTGTGAAAAAAATTCAATTTTCACAAACACAGCTTTTACTGATGATGGAGATGTTTGGTGGGAAGGAATGACTGATGAACCACCCGCACACCTTTTAGACTGGAACAAAAAGGAATGGACTCCATCGAGTGGTAGGAATGCAGCACATCCAAACGCAAGATTTACTGCCCCCGCTCATCAATGTCCTGTAATTGATCCAGATTGGGAAAATCCCAAAGGAGTTCCTATTAGTGCATTTCTTTTTGGGGGGCGTCGTTCTTCAGTTGTACCATTAGTAAATGAGGCTTATGATTGGAATCACGGTGTATTTTTGGGCTCTGCAGCTGCTTCTGAAACGACAGCGGCAGCAGCTGGTGCTGTTGGTAAATTAAGACATGATCCTTTTGCTATGCTTCCTTTCTGTGGTTATCATATGGGAGATTACTTTGCTCACTGGATACAGATTGGAAGAATGTCTGATCCTGACAAATTACCCAAAATATTTTATGTAAACTGGTTCAGAAAAGATGAAAATGGTAAATTTATTTGGCCCGGATATGGTGATAATATTCGCGTATTAAAGTGGATAATTGAAAGACTTGAAGGTAAAGGGGAATATATTGAAACTCCAATTGGTAGGTTACCAAAACCTGAGGCAATAGATCTCTCGGGTCTTGAGATAGATAATAATAAGTTCAGGAAACTATTTGTAGTAAATAAACAGGAATGGCTTGATGAAGTAAATGAAATGAGAGAATATTACAAAATCTTTGGAGAAAAACTTCCAAAAGAACTCCAGATTGAATTAGATAAAATTGAAAATAGATTAAAAAGTTAATTATTACTAAAATTCAATATTTGCGGGAATTCACTTTTTGAATTCCTGCTTTTTTTTGAGGATTATCATAAAAACGATGGTTTGTTTTAATTGCTTTATTTATGCTATACTGTAGTTTATATAAATTTTAGAATTGGTATATTTAATTTTATTAATATTTGAAGGTAGAACTAAAAGAAGTTTTAAGTAAGTCAGATTTGAGGAAATTTATTGAATTTCCTTTGGAACTATATAAGGATTGTCCTTATTTTGTTCCGCCATTTTACAAAGATGAATTTGAGACTTTCCTTCCACGAAAAAATCCTGCTTTTGAGTTTTGTAGTGTAAAACAATGGCTGGCTTTTAATGGGAAAAATGTTGTTGGTAGAATAGCTGGAATAATAAACCATAAATTTAACGAATTGTGGCGTCAAAAAGCAATTAGGTTTGGCTGGATTGATTTTATTGATAATGAGAATGTTTCTAAAATTCTTATTGAAAAAGTTGCTCAATGGGGTAGAAAAAACAAACTTGAGTATATTCATGGACCACTTGGTTTTTCTGATATGGATTATGAGGGTATGTTAGTTGAGGGGTTTGAAGAAGAGGGAACACTTGCTACAATTTATAATTACTCTTATTATCCAGTTCATCTTGAAAGATTAGACTTCGAGAAGGAAGTTGATTGGGTAGAGTTTGAAATAAAAGTACCAACTGAAATTCCCGAAAGAGCAGAAAGAATAGCAAAGATTGTTTCTGAAAAACTTAACCTTAAGATTCTTGAAGCAAAATCGAGGAAAGAATTATTACCATATGCAAATGATTTATTTTCTACACTTAATGCTGCATATAAAAATCTGTTTGGATTTGTTCCGCTAACAGAAAAGCAGATTAAGAAATATATTAAACAATATTTAAGCTTTGTTTTACCTGATTATGTAAAATTGGTTCTTGATAGTGAGGACAAAGTAGCGGGATTTGTAATTGGGCTTCCATCTCTATCAGAAGCATTAAAAAAAACTGGTGGGAAATTATTTCCATTTGGTTTTTTAGAAATTATGAGAGCCCTTGGTAAAAAAAATAAAAAAATTGATTTGTATGTTGGTGCTATTAGACCAGATTTGCAGGGAAGAGGAGCGGATGCTTTATTAATGGTAGAATTGACAAAATCTTGCATAAAGAATAAGGTTATTTCTGCCGAAACTAACATTGAACTTGAAACTAATACACTTGTACAGGGACACTGGAAGTATTTTGATTCCCGTCAACACAAGCGTCGAAGATGTTTCAAGAAATCATTAAAAGATTTTTTAAACTAAACAAAAATAAAAATGAGTAAAGAAGTAAAATGTAAGAACTGCAACGAGTTTTCGATACTTACAACTGAAGAACTTGAAGCAGGTAAATTTATTTGTCCTAATTGTGGTGCAGAAGTCTATTTTGAACCAGAAGAAGTAAGAGAAGAAGTTAAAGTTGAATATGAAGACAATGATGAGTTTAGTGAAGAAACTTCAGCTAAGAAAAAGAGTATTAAAGTTCCATTAACTATCTTCCTTATATTAATAATTCTTGGTGCTGGTGGTTATTTCGTATGGACGTCAGAACTTGTGCCATTTATAAATTCTAAAAGTAAAGCAAAAGTTCATTCAGATAAAGGTAACTCACTATTTAATTCTCAGCAAAATAACCAAATTCCTGACCAAAAAGTGCTACAAGAAGCACTTGATGAATTTACAAAAGCAAGTGAACTTGATAAAGAAAACTATGAATATAAGTTAAATAAAGGTGTAGCACTTGCTGCTCTTGGGAAATTCAAAGAATCAAGTGAAGAAATGACCAAAGCCATTAATCTAAATCCTAATATATCAGAAGCATATTTATATAGAGCCTTGTGTTATCTTCAATTGGGAAATATTCAGGAGTCATTGCCAGATTTTGATAAGGCAATTGAAATTGATCCTAACAATAACAATGCAATATTTTATCGTGCAAATACGAAATATGAACTTCGTGATTATGAGGGAACTATTCAAGATGTGAACAAGTTATTGGAGACAAACCCCCAATTACCAAATTTGTATGTGTTTCGGGGATTGTGTTATGTAAATCTTGAAAACAACAAGTCTGCTTGCGATGATTTTAAAAAGGCAAAAGAAATGGGTTTTCCCCAAGCTGATAGCTTGATAAAACAGTTTTGTAGATAATTAAAAATGCAGGTTAATTGTTTTCTTCAATTCTGAATTCAGACTCAGCGAAACTGGACATGTTTCTGCACAAAGTTTAATTATATTTTTTTCTTTTTCAGTGTATTTATTATTTGGGAAATAAAAATCAAGAATTATTTCACCAATTTTGCGAGGATTGGTAGTCATAATTTTTGTTACTTCAACATAGGCACCTTCGATTGAAAACTTATGTTCTCTGGAAGCAATACCCATAATTGTCAATGCACATGAACCAAAGGCTGATGCTATTAAATCTGTGGGAGAAAAAAATTCACCTTTCCCTAAATTATCAGGTGGTGCATCAGTCATAATTTTTTCACCAGACTTTAAATGGGTTGAAACTGTTCTGAGATCTCCAATATATCTAATTAACGCTGTTTTCATAAGTTTTTACATAAAATTTAAGAAGATAAAAGAATAAATAATACAATGTTTTTAATAACAATTGTTAAAAAAAGGTCTTTGTATAAATAGCAATGCAGAATTTGGAAAGAAAATTCTGCATTGCAAACTTCTTTTTTTGTGACTGTTTATTTTAAAAGAGTCATTTTTCTGATAGCATTGTAACTATTAGCATCAAGTCTATAAAAATAAACTCCACTTGAAAATGTTGAAGCATCAAATTGGTATGAATAAACACCTGCTGATAAATTACCATTTATTAATGTAGTAACTTCTTTCCCGTTTAAATCATAAATTGTGAGTTTTACTTTCCCTTCTTTTGGTAAAGAAAATTTAATGTTTGTAATTGCGTTAAAAGGATTAGGGTAGTTTTGAGTTAGTGAGAAAGTAGTAGCAATTTCATTCAAATTTTTTATTCCAACAGACTGATAAATTTTTACAGGTAATCTAATAAGAAAATTCCAAGTATCACCGGTAGTCTGACCATTATTATTAGTACTATTACCACATGCGTAGAGTGTGTCGTATCCAGGAGAAGAAGGTGCTGTGTAGTTAAAAAACCATGAAACTGTATCAGCTGAAAAAGATTTCGGTGATGTATGTGTTAACTCCCCTGAAATAAGCTGAATACCCGGAAATGAACCTGTTGATAAAGTACCAAATTTTGATGCAACGTTAAATCCTCCGGTAATCGCAGAACCACCTTGAATTTTTATCCTAATTGTTTTTGTTTGCCCTACAGCTACGCTATCCGCACCTATTATAAAGACGTTTACAGTTGGAGTGAGATTCCCGTGACAACTACAGCCAAGACCTCCATTTTTATATGTCCTACCTACAATTCCGGTAGGATACGAGAATGTATTGGTGTTAAAGAATATCAGTAGCAGTATAAAGAATAATGGTAATTGTAAAAATAGTTTTGATAGGAACTTGTTCATTTTTGTGTCCTTTCTTTTTATTTAAAAGAGGAAAACAAAAATATTGTTCTAAAAGTTCATTATTTAATAAAGCGGAATGTAGAGAATGTAGTATTAAAAAGATTTTCTTTTTCTTGATATTTTTCAATTGTGGCAGTTGCTATAAGTGAATAGATATTCTGTTGGTAAATAGTCATATAAATAAATGCAATAAAAATTTTAGGATAATCATACACCAGATCAGGATATTTAACAAAAAAATAATACGCTGGTATTCCATCAATCTTTCCTTCAGAAGCTTTCATAACATCACAATTTCTGTATTTGTTCAAATAAGATCGTTCAATTTGATTGCGAATAGTATCAAGTGGTATTTTGGTAATATCGATATCGGGAGGGAAATTTGTTTTTTCAACTTTTATAGTTATTGAAGAATAATCGTTACTATTATCAGCTCGTACAATAAAATCGGGTTTGTATGTTTCTATTGTCCAGCCTTCTGGTAGTTGTATTGAGAATCTATATGCGTTACTTTCGAAAGTATACTGAGCAAAAACACTTTTTGAAAGTGATAAAAACAAAAGACATACAAAAATTGTAAGATTTATGGTGAAAGCCTTTCTATGATCCATTTATCGTTTTCCCTTCTATATCTAATTCTGTCGTGAAGTCTGTTAGCCCGTCCCTGCCAGAATTCGTAAATAAGAGGTTTAAGAACATATCCTCCCCAAAAATCTGGTAAAGGTATTTCCTTACTGTGAAATTTAACAAGATAATAAAGAAATTTTTTTATAATAGTTAGTCTGTCTGGTATAACTTCACTTTGGTTTGAAGCCCATGCACCAAGCCTGCTTTTATAAGGTCTTGTTGAAAAATATTTTTCTGATTCTTCGCGTGAAATTTTGTTAACTATTCCTTCTATCCTAATTTGTCTTTCAAGTTCAGGCCAGAAAAATAGTAAGGAAGCATTGGGATTCTTTTCCAGTTCTAAACCTTTTCTACTATTATAATTAGTATAGAAGATAAAGCCACGTTCATCAAAGCCTTTAAGAAGTAGGGTTCTAACAGAAGGTTTACAATCTTCACTTACTGTTGCCAGTATCATTGCATTTGGTTCAGGAACTTGAGAGTTTAGTGCTTCTTCAAACCAGATTGAAAATTGTTCTAATGGTTCGACTTTGACCTCTGTTTTCGAAAGTGTTCTTAATTTATAATCACGCCTTAAGTTCTGAATGTCTTTAGTTGTAATCATAATAATCCTTCTCTTTAAATATGTTTATTGAGTAGTAATTCCATAACCAAATTTATATTTCTCTGAAATAGTAACTGGTAATTTCCCTCTAAATGGAATTTCTCCAAACATAGCTTTTACGACAGCATTAATTGAAGACTTGCAGTCACTGTAGGTTGCTATATAAGAATCAACATATTCAAACTCAGCTAGTAAATATGGATTTCCAAATGATATAACGAAGACTTGTTTTCCACTTGAGATAAGAGTTTTCAACAATTCTTTTTGAGAGTTTGGAATATCAATTACCCCTGATTTAATTTTGACTTTTGAAAAAATTGGAACAATTATATACATAAATTTTTGTGATTCATCAATTATTTCTTTTTTGTTCTTTACTTCACCTGTGATATCATATATTTTTGTTGGTCCAAAATATTCATTTGATTTAGATGAAAAATTGTCAATAAAGTATTGGTTATTATAAGTTGTTTTACCATCATTCAGAGAAATTATCATACAATTTTCACGAGCAATCATTCTTCTACCAAGAGGGATATTTCCGGAAGAGTTTTTTACAAGTGTAATAGACAAATCTGCTATTTTTTGAGATAGACTCATAGCATCTTGTGAATTTATAACTTGTCCTACAATATGTTCATCAACTAATTTATTTTCAAATAACCCTAAAGAAAGTTTCATCTGGAGAATTTTTCTTACAGAACGAATTATCCTGTCTTCAGTAATAGTTCCTTTTTTAACTGCATTTTCAATTGCGTCTATTGCTTTAATTGGTTCTGGTATCATTAATAAGATATCATTACCCGCCATAACAGCCATTATTGCTGCTGATTCAGTATTATATGTATTTGTTATTGCTGACATATTCATTGCATCTGTAATAATAAGTCCAGTGAAGCCCATTTGTTTTTGTAAAAGCTCAGTTACAATGGTATAAGAGAGTGATGATGGTAAATTAGAATTATCAAATGCTGGGATACAGAGATGTGCAACCATCAGAGATTTTACACCGTTTTTTATAGCTTCCTGGAAAGGTAAAAGTTCTACCATTTCAAGCCTTGTTTTATTAGCATTAATAATTGGTAATGAACTATGAGAATCTATCTCTGTATCTCCGTGGCCAGGAAAATGTTTCCCTGTTGCAATAACTCCTCCATCCTGTAAGCCCTTAATAAAAGCTACTCCTAATTTACTAACAAGAAGTGGATCTTCTCCAAATGAACGAATGTTAATAATGGGATTTTTGGGATTGTTGTTAACATCAAGCACTGGTGCATATACTTGATATACTCCTAAAGCTTTGGATTCTTTAGCAATTTCATAACCAAGTGAGTAAGAAAGATTTTCATCCTGTGTTGCACCTAATGCCATTGCCCCTGGGAAGATGGAACCATCCTCTAATCTCATACCTGTACCATATTCAAAATCCTGTGAAAAAAACAATGGGATACTACTTACTTGCTGAAATTTATTAACCATTTTAACTTCAACATCAGATCTTCCTCTTAGAAAAATAACTCCACCTATATGCTCATTTCTAATTAACTCATAAACTTCGTTAAAATCTTTTCCTTCTTCTGAAAAGCTTTCACAAGGAACAACTATCATTTGAGCAATAAGTTGTCTTAATGATAGCTTAGAGATTAAACTATCAATTTCAGTATTACTCTTTATATCATTTACTTTATGATTTGTTCTGAATAGTTCCGGAAACTCAAGAAACAAAGTAAATAATATTAGTGGTATTAGGATATATTTCATAATTGTTGTTATAATATTAGGAATATCGTTCCTCAAATATTTCGAAATAATGTTCTTTTAAGTATAAAAGTTTTTCTTTTATCGGTTCAAATTCTTTGAATTGCATAAGTTCAAGTCTGAACTTAGATATGTTTGGCAAATTTCTTAGGTACCCTGCAAAGTGCTTCCGAAACTCAATTACTCCATATTTTTCACCTTTTAATTCTATGGCAAGTTTTAAATGTTCCAGACACATATCAACACGTTCATATATTGTTGGTTCTGGTTCATAATAACCATTTTTAAGGTAAAATTTTGATTGTCTGAAAATCCAGGGATTATTAATTGCCTCCTGTCCAATCATTACTGAATCAGCTTCATATTCTTGAAAAGCCGTTTTCACGTCTTCTGGCTTATGAATATTCCCATTGAGAATTATAGGAATTTTTATCCCAGCATCTTTAATTCGTTTTATCCATGACCAATCTGCAAAACCTTTATTTGCCTGATTACGATACCTACAATGGACCGTTAATGCACGAATACCAATATCTTCACACATTTTTGCAACTTCAAGTATCACAACACTTTTTTCATCCCAGCCAAGACGTGTTTTTAGTGTTACAGGTAAAGAAGTGCTTTTCACTACAGTTTCAGCAATATTTTTCATTGTAACTAAATCTCTCAATAAACCAGCACCAGCGCACCTTAATGCAACATTTTTAACCCAACAGCCGCAGTTTATATCTATAAAGTCGGGATTAAAAGATTCAGCAATTTTTGTAGCTTCAGCCATCACCTCAATTTTTCCTCCGAAGATTTGAATTCCTATAGGTCTTTCTTCTTCTCTATAAAACATTTTTGCGTATGCTTTTTGGGCTGTGCGGATTAAAGCTTCAGATGAAATAAATTCTGAATATACCAGATCTGCTCCTAATTTTTTACAAATTAAACGAAACGGTGATTCTGTAACATCCTCCATTGGAGCCAATGCCAATTTATTGTAAAACAAATTATCTTTATAGGTTTTCATATATGACATATTTTAATATATTGATATTTTAAGTTGAAATAAATGCAATTATAACTTAGATATAATAAACTTTTAAACGAGATTTATTAAATTTAAAGTTGCTTCTTCACTTTATTTGTAGAGGGAAGTTATATGAATGAGTATAGAGATATAAGTTTACAAAAATTATTATATCACTCAAATAAATAATAGGTATATTTATGAAATAATAAAAGGGAACTTTAATTTTTTAATTTTGCAATAAGATTTAAAGCAGACCCAGCTTTGAACCATTCAATTTGTTGATTATTAAAAGAATGATTAAGCATAATTACATCAGTTGATCCATCTTTATGCAAAAGTGTCATTTCGATTTGTTTGCCTGGTTGAAAATTAGAAAGATTAAGAGTAACGCGATCATCCTCATGAACTTTGTCATAGTCATCTGGATTAGCAAAAGTAAGTGGTAACATACCTTGTTTTTTCAGGTTTGTTTCATGGATACGTGCAAATGACTTTACGATAATTGCTTTACCACCAAGATAGCGAGGTTCCATTGCAGCATGTTCACGGGATGAACCTTCTCCATAATTTGTTTCACCAAAGACTACCCAACCTATTCCTTTGTTTTTGTATGCTCTTGCAACTTTTGGCACCTCTTCATATTCTCCTGTAAGTTGATTCTTAACAGAATTCATTTTATTATTAAAAGCATTAATTGCACCTATAAACATATTGTTAGAAATATTATCAAGATGTCCCCGATATTTTAGCCACGGACCTGCCATAGATATATGATCTGTTGTGCATTTACCTTTAACTTTAATTAAAACAAACATATCCTTAAAGTCATTTTCAATATTGGGAGCTGGAAAAGGTAAAAGAGCCTGGAGCCTGTCACTTTTGGAATTGATTATAACCTTTATAGAAGAACCATCTGTGGAAGGTTCTTCATATCCTTCCTTATCTTCAATAAATCCTCTGTCGGGGAGTTCGTTACCTTTTGGGATATCGAGCAATATTTCCTTGCCAGCTTCGTTTACTAATTTATCTTTTAGAGGATTAAAAGTTAATTTTCCAGCAAGTGCAAATGCAGTTACTATCTCAGGTGAAGCAACAAAGGAATGTGTTCCTGGATTACCATCGTTTCTTTTTATGAAATTTCTGTTATATGAAGTAATAATAGAATTTTTCTCACCTTCTTTAACGTCGTGACGTTTCCATTGTCCGATACAAGGTCCGCAGGCATTAGCTAAGACTTTTCCACCAACTTTAGTGAAAATATCAAGATGCCCATCACGTTCAATAGTTGCTCTAATCTGTTCAGAACCTGGTGTAATAATAAATTCTGATTTAGCTCTCAATCCTTTTTCGACTGCTTGTTTTGCAATAGATGCTGCACGTTCCATATCTTCATAAGAAGAATTTGTACAACTTCCGATTAAGGCAACTTTAAGTTCTTCAGGGTAATTGTTATTTATTACATCTTCTTTGAATTGGGAAAGAGGATGTGCAAGATCAGGTGAAAATGGTCCATTAATATGTGGTTCAAGTTCGGAAAGATTTATCTCAATTATTTTATCATAGTATTTTTCTGTATCATTATCACTTCTAAATTCATCTTTAATCTGTTCTGCAAGTTCCGCAACTTTATATCTACCTGTAGCAACAAGATAGTTTTTCATTTTCTCATCATAGGGGAAGATAGAAGTTGTTGCCCCTATTTCGGCACCCATATTACAAATAGTGGCTTTACCTGTACAAGAAATTGATTTAGTTCCCTCTCCAAAATACTCAATAATATAACCTGTTCCACCACTTACAGTTAGAATACCAGCAAGTTTGAGTATTACATCTTTTGGAGAAGTCCATCCCTGTAATTCACCTGTTAGATGGACACCAAGTATTTTAGGGAATTTTAGCTCCCAAGGAAGACCAGCCATCACATCTACTGCATCAGCACCTCCAACACCAATTGCAATCATCCCAAGTCCTCCAGCATTTGGGGTATGTGAGTCAGTTCCAATCATCATTCCTCCAGGAAAAGCATAATTTTCAAGGATTACCTGGTGTATTATTCCTGCACCTGGCTTCCAAAAACCAATTCCAAATTTTTTTGAGGCAGAAGCAAGGAAATCATATACTTCTTTATTATCTTTAAGAGCTCTTGTCAAATCATCTTCTGAACCTCTTTCTGCAAGTATTAGGTGATCACAGTGAACAGTTGAAGGAACAGCCACTTTAGGAATACCAGCAGACATAAATTGTAATAATGCCATTTGGGCTGTTGCATCTTGCATTGCAACTCTATCAGGACGAAATTCAACAAAATCTTTGCCACGTGTATATAACTCAAATTTTTTATTGAACAGATGTGTGTATAAAATTTTTTCTGAAAACAGGAGTGCTCTTCCAATAAAATTTCTGATTTCTTTTAGACGTGTTTGATAGTTAGAATAAACATTAGTAATTAAATCAAGGTCAAATAACATAGTATATTATTATATTTTAAAAAAACATAATATTTTAAATTTGCTTTTTTAATTCAATGATATTTTCTACAGGTGCATTACAACGAAAGTTTTCACATATATATATCATTTCTTTTGATTGCTGTTCAAGATAGTATTTGGCGTAAGGGACAAGAGAGGTAATTTCTGAACTTAGATGAATTTTTATGGTGTTTGGTAAAAACTTTTTATTCAGATAGTTTAATGATTCAGAAATAAAATTGCTTTTAATATCTCCTAAAAAAATAATCTCGCGTGGTGAGTGCGTCAAGAAAAACGAAGCATTTACAAAAACAGGACTTGCTGATGGATTTTTCTCAATTATAGAATAAAAATATTTAAGGGAGTTCTCAGCTAATTTGAAATATTTGTCGTTTGAAGTAAATCTTCCAAGTCTAAAAAGGTTATTAATCATAACAGAATTTCCTGAAGGTTCAGCACCATCATAAATTTCTTTTGTTTTTAATATTACATCATCAAAATTATATGGGACATCATAAAACCCTCCCTGATTTTGATCATCATAAAATTTACCAATTGCTATATTAATTAGTGTTATTGCATAATTGAGATATTTGGGATTAAATGTTGTTTCATAAGCATCAATTAAAGCCTGTATGAAAAAACTGTAATCATCAAGAAGTCCCTCAAATTTCCTTTCTTCTTCGGCAAATCTCCTGAATAATTTATTGTTTATATTATCAAAGAGATTATTTAATATAAACTCAATAGCAGTAATGGCTGAGTTCAACGCTTTTTTGTCTTCAGTAAGACGAGAGTATTTCAATAATGTGGAAATCATTAATGCATTCCATGAAGTTATGATTTTTGTATCTGTTGCTGGTTTTGGCTTGTTTTTTCTTTGCTGAAAAAGAATATTGCGGCATTTTTTAATGATAAACTCAATTTCATCAGGAGTTTTATTGAAATGTCTGGCAGTATCGTAAACATCATTAGCGAGATAAAGGACATTTTTATTTTTAAATATGTTATGAGGGTCTGAAATAATATTACCTTCATAACTGACACCATACATATAGGAAAAAATTTCTGCGTCTTTTGTACCAAGTAAATCCCGTAAACTATTAAATGTCCAAAGGTAATAAAATCCTTCTTCTTTATTTTCAGGTGTATCGAAACTTATAGCACTTTCAGCATCTTGTGCTGAATAAAAGCCTCCACTCGGATTCTGAAGTTCAGTTAAAACAAAATTAATTGTTTCACCTGACTTTTCAATTAAGAAATTTTTTCTTGTAATTATATAAGTATCAAGTAGATTAGAAGTTATAAGAGCTTGATCATAAAGCATCTTTTCAAAATGAGGGGTCCTCCACATATAATCTACAGAATATCTATGGAATCCTCCACCAAGATGATCAAAAATACCTCCATCCGACATCTTTTTTAGAGTAAAAGTTACCATATCAAGTGCATTCGGATCTTTATAATAATGATAGTAAGTAAGAAGAAAATCAAGTAAAACAGTTCTTGGAAATTTCATACTTTTTCCAAATCCACCAAATTCATCATCATATAAGGATGTTGCTTCATCAAACAGTTTTTTTTGTAAAAATTTAAAATCAGGAGTTTGATCTGATTTATTTATATAAAGTCTATTCTGTAGAATAGAGAAAATCCTTTCACTACTTGAAATAATTTCATTTCTTTTAGTTTTCCAGAGTTGATTAATTTGTGTAATTACATCTTCAAACCCTGCTCTTCCATATTTTGCTTTTGGAGGTATGTAAGTTGAACCATAAAAGGGCTTTAAATCAGGGGTAAGAAATACATTGAGGGGCCATCCACCTGTTCCCATCATTGATTGAACTGCTGACATATAAATTCTATCAATATCAGGTCGTTCTTCTCTATCGAGCTTAATATTGATAAAAAAATCATTTAACATACGTGCAATATTTTCATTTTCAAAACATTCTCTCTCCATAACATGACACCAATAACAGGTTGAATATCCAATAGAAAGAAAAATAGGTTTATCAAGTTCTTTAGCAAGCGAAAGTGCTTCTTTACCCCACGGATACCATTCAACAGGATTATATGCATGTTGCAATAAATATGGGCTTTTTTCGTTGATAAGTTTATTTGGTTTCAAGATTAATTAAGTTTTTTATTTTAAACAAAAAGTAAAAATTAAAAATTCTCAATAATCAATTGAATAAAGTAATAACTTTTTTTTTACAGAGGTCTTTTTTATATTGTTATATTAAAATATAAAATTAAATAGTGAGTTTATGCCAAGAATATTATTTGAAGTAAATTATAACATTTATCCAGAAAAAAGAAGTGATTATTTTATACTGATTGGTGAAATGAAAAAGGAAATGGAAGCTGATGGTGTAGAAAGATACTATATTTTTGAAGATAAGAAACGAAAAAATAATTTCAGTGAAGTAACCATCTTTAAAACGGAAGAGGATTTTGAAAAATTTGATGAAAACCAATCTGAAAAATTATCAGAGCTTACCGCCAAACTAATGGAAAATTATATCGTTGATAAGAAAGTTAACTATTCCATTAAATTTGAAGTATAAAGTTAATTTTGTTTGTAATAGCAATTCATATTTTTGGAGTAGAACATTGCATTAAACTGTTTCAACCTACAATTTTGAAATGATATTTCCAAACCTTAAGCGTAAGCTGGGAATTAATAAAGAATTCGATTTAAAATCAAATTCTTATATTAAGCTTCTAATTGGGGGAATAACAGTTATAATAACGAGTTTTCTACTGCCAAGTTATAAGGAGGTTGATGTTAATTATGAAATTGGTACGGTTTGGAACAACGAGGATTTAATTGCTCCGTTTTCATTTCCAATTTACAGAGATGAAGCTGAATATGAACAGGAAAAAGCTGAAGTTCTCAAAAAAGTTTCCCCTGTCTTTGTTGAATTAGAAAAAGGGGTATTTAATATTGAAGATTCATTGAACAATTTCTTTTTGGGAATTGAACAAGCATTTAAGAATGTAATTAATTCAGAAATCCTTTCAAAGTGTAATCTAACAAAAGAAGATTTTGAAAAACTTCGTCAGCTTTATAAAAAAGAAAATAAAACATTAAATTTTTCTTATTCTTATTTAAAGGATGTTATTAAGAGAACTATTTCTCAGGCAAACCAAAAATATATAATCAATCTTCCAAAGTCAACCATTACTTCAAAAGACATTTCTATAAAAAGACAAAATCAGAAACAACAGGAAGTAATAAGCCTTGCGAAAGTTAATGACAAACAGGAAATTCTCGAGCAAGTAGGTGAAATACTTTATAATAAAATTCCAAATAATCAATATGCAGAGATCTCTAAAAAGATAGTAGAGCATTTTGTATTAGAAAATCTGATTTTTAGTCAGGAACTAACTGATCTTGAAGTTCAAAATAAAGTTGCTCAAATTCCAAAAACAATAGGAATAGTTCAAGAAAACGAACGTATCGTTAGTAAGCATGACCCAATAACTAAGCTAACTAAACAAAAGTTAGAGTCTTACAAAAAAATCAGGTTAGAAAATATGGGCGTTAAGGAAATTGCTGGTCGAAATATTGGACGTATTTTAATAATTACAATTTTAGTTGTAATCTTATCACTGTTTTTATATTACATCAGACCAGATGTGTTTAATAGTAACCTGAAATTAAGTTTAATCTCAACTTTAATAATTTTAATAGCGTTTTTGTCTTTTTTAAGTGTAAATATAAAGGTGAATTTCCCAGTTGAGCTATTAATTTTTGTTCCAGTTGCTTCTATTCTTTTAACAATAATTTTTGATTCAAGATTGTCATTTTTCACAACTGTTATTTTATGTTTTTTAATTGGTGCTATTAGAGGTGGTGATTTTACAACTTCATTTATCTCTTTTGGTGGTGCAACTTTGGCAATTTTCAGTGTGCGTGATATTAAAAACAGGTCACAGATATTTCGTTCATTTTTTTACATTCTTATCGGTTATTTTTTTACAATTACAGCAATGAGCTTGGACAGATCATATGATACTCAAAAGTTTTTAATATCTCTAAGTTATGGAGCAGTTAATTCTATAATGTCACCAGTTATAGCATATGGCTTATTAATTTTCTACGAGCGAGTTTTTAGAATAACAACTGATCTGACTTTATTGGAACTTGCTGATTTCAATCAACCTTTATTGAAAGAATTATCCTCGAAAGCTCCTGGCACATTTCACCATAGTATAATAATGGGTACTCTTGCCGAAGAAGCAGCTGCTGCCATTGGAGCAAATAGAATACTTGCTCGTGTTGGCTGTTATTATCATGACATTGGGAAAATAGCTAAGCCAGATTATTTTGTTGAAAATCAGGTGGAGCGTATAAACAAACATGAAAATCTTAATCCTGCAATGAGTGCTAAAGTAATAATATCACATGTTAAGGAAGGAATTGAACTTGCAAAGCAATATAAGCTTCCACAAGAAATAATAGATTTTATCCCAATGCATCATGGTACAACACTGGTTTCATATTTTTATAGCAAAGCCAAAAACGTTATTGATGAAAATAAAGAAGATTTCTCTGAATATCTCTATCGATACCCCGGCCCGAAACCCCAAACAAAAGAGACAGGAATAGCTATGCTGGCTGATTCAGTTGAAGCATCAACAAAATCTATTGAAGATCCAACTCCAAAGAAACTTGAAGACAAGATCGATGAGATTATTAAAAAAAGGTTTATGGAAGGGGAACTTGATGAATGTGAACTTACACTTAAAGATCTTACAAAGATAAAGAAAAGTTTTTTAAAAATTCTTATTGGGATTTATCACCAGCGAATTAAGTATCCTTCTATTGAAGATGAGCAAAAATGAGAGTAATCTTCAGTTGTATCGTAAACTATTTAGAAATTACTTAAGAGTAGAACGCAACTTGTCCGAAAATACAATAGCGTCGTATGATTATGATCTAAATGCATTTTTGGAGTATCTAAAGAAAGAAAAAGGGATTGTTGAGGTAAGGCAGGTTAATACAGAAATTATTAATACCTATCTAAAATATCTCATTACAACTAAAACAAAAAAAGGTAAAATTTACAATATCAAGTCTCTAAACCGCAAAATATCTTTTTTAAGGAGTTTTTTTAGGTACTTGATGATAGAACATGTAATTACTATAAATCCTACAGATGGATTGGAACTTTTGAAATCTAAACGTGAGTTACCAGCTATATTAACAGTTGATGAAGTTGATAAAATGTTGGATCAGACGAATACAACAAATAAGTTAGGATTGAGAGATAGAGCTATACTGGAAATATTGTATGCTTCAGGTCTCAGGGTTAGTGAATTAATAAATTTAAAATTACAGGATGTTTATTTTGAGGAAGGATTTTTAAGGATATTTGGTAAAGGTTCAAAAGAAAGAATAGTACCTATTGGTCGATCTGCATTAATGTATTTGTCAAAATATATTAAAGAGGCAAGAAATCTTTTTGGTAAACGACAAACTGGAGATTATATATTCCTGAATAAACGTGGTTTGAAATTAACCCGGATGGCTGTCTGGAACATTGTCAAGAAATATTGTGTAATGGCAGGAATAAAAAAAGAAATACATCCCCATACATTAAGACATACTTTTGCAACTCATTTACTTGAAGGTGGAGCAGATATAAGAGTGATTCAAGAGATGTTAGGTCATGCTGATATTTCTACCACTCAAATATACACACACCTTGATAGTTCATTGTTAAGAGAGACTTACCGACAATTTCATCCGAGGGCATAAACTATAAGAAAAATAAAAAACTTGAAAAAAGCCTTATGATTATTTAAATTATTTTAATTTTGGAAAAAACTCTTAAGTTATGTATTATTTAGTAGTTAAATGGGAGTTATATAGCGGAGCTATATTTAAAAAAGGTTTTTTAAAATAATTTAGTATTTAAAATAAAATGAATACTTTAAAGTTTATAATATTTTGTATATTTGTATTTGTACTTACATTCAGAATAGAACTGGGTATATCACAGGATATAAATGAGAAAATTGGTACTGATGAGCTTATGAAAGGAGGATCAAATTATTATAACTATGCAGATAAAAAGAAAGTAAATTTTGAAGTGAATGTATGGGGTTATGTTAGAAGTCCCGGAAAATATTTAATTCCTGAAGGAACAACAGTAATAGATCTGCTTACTTTAACAGGTGGCCCATTAAATGATGCAAGACTTGAAGACATTAGACTTGTGAGATTGAAAAATGATTCCTTGAATATTAAACAAAATATGGTGATAAACCTAAATTATAATGATTTTTTGTGGGAGGAAAAAATTACTCAGCCTGTAAAAAATAATCCTGTATTGATGCCCGGAGATGTTATATTAATACCTGGAAGTCCAAGATACACCTTGCGTGATAATTTATCAATTATACTTACAGCAACATCTGTACTTACCTCAGTGGCAATTCTAATTGTTACAATATTAAGAAAATAAAAAAGATTTTTTAAAATGAAAAAGTCAGAACCCATTGATACTGACATACTGGAACTTGATTTTGAGTCCGAATCAAAAAAGTTTTCAGATTACTTTGGAATAATTAAGTCTAACATAGTACCAATTACAATTATTTTTGTAATATCAATGATTGTTACTGTAATATATATAAAAAATTACCCAACTGTATATAAATCTGTAACTGTAGTAAAGATTGATAAACCTCAAAGTATTTTTGAATCACAGACGATTTTCTTGCAGGTCCAGATGTCAGAGAGAATGCTTCAGAATCAGCTTGAGGTAATGAGGAGTTATTATATTAGGGATGTGGTTGCCAAATCACTAATTGATTCACTTGCAAAAATAGGAGATTACAGTGCTTTTACTTTACTTGTAAACAAAAGCGGTAACAAGGTTACACCTTTGAGTCAAGATGCTTTAAGAAAACGGCTTGCAAATATGGTAAAGTTTGAGCTAAAAAAAGGTGTAGATGCCGTAATGATAAGTTGTGAAGGGCGTCATTATCATGAAGTACAGCTTATTACTAATGTTTATGGTGAAGTTTTTATTAATTACTCAAAAGAATTAAATAGGCAGGATATAACTAATGTTAAAAACTTTCTTGAAGTTGAAAGAAGTAAGAAACTTGATGACTTAAATCGGTCTGAAGCAAAGCTTGAAGAGTTTCATAAAAGAGCTGGTTTCGTTGTCCTTGATGATAAAGCCAGAACTTTAATTGATGCTATTTCTCGTTACGATGCAGAAAAAAATTCTCTTGAGATTGAACTCAAAGCTAATGAGAACTCACTTGCAATGCTTAAAAAACAACTTGATGAAACGGATAGTAAACTTTTTGATTATATCGAAGGGCAAATAACCCAACCTTATGTTTCCGAACTTCAACGCCAGATTGCAGAACTTGAAGTTAAACGAGATATTGAACTTGCAGTTACGAAGGATCCTAAAGTAATAGAAAAGGTGCGTTCTGATTATGATGCAAAGATAAGTAAGCTTAAAGAAAATCTTGATCAAAAAACTGAGATCTTACGTGCTGGTGTAATTGCTCGTTCACCTGATGAATTGAGGAATTTAAGCCAGCGAGTATTTGATGCAAAATTAATTTCGAGTTCATTACGGATTAAGTCAGCTGCACTAAAAAACCTTTTAACTCGATATGAAGCCGAATTCTCTCAACTACCAGCAGAAAGTATTGAAGCTGCTAAATTAGAACGTGAGAGAGCAACAAATGAAAAACTTTATATTACTCTTGAAGAAAAATATCAGGAAGCTACGATTAATGAAAGGTCTCGTTTTGGTAGTGCAAGTATGATAGAGCCGGGATTTGATACTACTACAATTGTTGCACCTAATAAGAACCTAATCTTACTTACAGGTATAATTGTTGGAATTGTGCTGGGTCTTTTATTTGCTTTTGTGAGAAATTTCCTTGATAAAACAATTAAAACTCCAGAACAACTTGAGGAAGCCGGCTTTAGTGTATTGTCTTGGATTCCAAGTTTCAAGGAATTGCTGGATGAACAATCACCCGAAACAGATTTTGTAGTTGAGCTTAAACCAACAGCATCTGTTTCTGAAGCTTTTAAAGCATTAAGAACCAGAATTCAGTATTCCAAACTTGAAGAAAAGCCTCTTAAAAGCATATTGATAACGAGTACAATTCCTTCTGAAGGTAAAACAATAGTGGCTGTAAATCTTGCAGGTAGCTTTGCACAAGCTGGAAAAAACACTTTGTTGCTTGACTGCGATCTGAGGAAACCAAGAATTCACAATATTTTTAAAACAGAACGTTATCCTGGTTTAAGTGATTATCTTTTCAACAATGTAAAATTTGAAGATATAATAAGAAAAGCAAAGATGGATAATCTAAGTTATGTAACAAGTGGAACTATACCTCCAAATCCATCGGAAATCCTTGGTTCAGTTCAAATGCAACAATTTTTGAAGAAGCTTGAGGAATTTTATGAGATTATTATAATTGATTCTCCACCTTTTATCTCAGTTACAGATTCAGAGATACTTTTTAACATAACGAATGGTACGATACTGGTTGCTCGATCACATCTTACACCATTTGAACCATTTTATAAGACCTATCGTCGTTTACTCACTTTAAATCCAAAAAATCTTTTAGGTTGTGTATTGAATAACTTTGCATTTAAGAGTAGCTATGGCTATTATTACAATTACTATTATTATTATTCTCGACCTGAAAGTAAAGGGAAGAAAAAAGAAAATACATAATGTATCAAAACAAAACAATTTGTGTTGTAATACCTGCCTTTAATGAAGAACATCAAATAGGACAGGTTATTGATAATATTCCTGATTTTGTTGATAGAATTGTTATAGTTAATGATGCTTCAACAGATAATACTGCTAAAATTATTAAGCAAAGAATAATTAATCAAAATACAGAAACGTTAATAATCCCTTCTATATTTTCTACTCCACCTGTTAGAACTTATTTCAATGAAGCTGAAATAAAATATTTTGAATACTCAAAAAAGGAAATTAGTAAATATGCTGAATCTGAGATCTTTAACTCCAATGATGAAAGAGATAGAATTATATTAATAAATTTAAAACGAAATTCAGGAAATGGTAAAGCAATCGCGCGTGGCTTTAAATGGGCAAAAGATCACAATATTGATTGCACAGTTGTAATGGATGCTGATGGTCAGATGGATCCCTCTGAAATTGAGAAACTCATTTCTCCAATAATTTATGATGGTGTGGATTATGTTAAAGGAAATAGACTTATTCACAGAAGTGCAATATTAATTATTCCTAAAATTCGATTTCTGGGTAATTCTATACTATCTATTTTTACAAAACTTGCATCTGGATACTGGAGAGTGTCAGATACACAGACTGGTTTTGTTGCATTATCTAAGAGAGCTTTAAATTCAATAAGAATTTATGAACTTTATAAAAGTTTTGGTTGGCCTAATGACTTACTTGTAAAAATGAATATTGCCCTTTGCACTGTAAAAGAAGTTGAGATAAAGCCAGTGTATAACATAGGTGAAAAGTCAAAAATGAAAATTTATAAAGTAATTCCAAGAATTAGTTTACTACTTTTACGTTTGTTCTTTAAAAGACTTTGGGTTAAATATCTTTTTAGAGACTTCCATCCTTTGTTTTTACTTTATCATTTTTCATTCCTATTAGGATTTTTATCACTGCCATATATTTATAAAGTTATTAAAGCTTTTATTACAGGATCTGTTTTAAATTACGAACCTCTGCTTGCCTTTATGTTTCTTACTATTAGTAGTTTTCAGTCTTTTCTTTTTGCAATGTGGATGGATATTCAGAATAATGAAAGGTTGTATAAAGACTGATGAAAGATTTTATTGGTAGAAAGCTTCTTGAAAAACGAATTAATATTGTATTACCACTAATAAGCGGGAAACTACTTGATATAGGATGTGGTTACAACAAATTGGTTAGAAGATACGGTAATGGTATTGGTGTAGATGTTTTTGATTGGGGTGATGTAGATTATGTTGTTGAAGATACTTCTAACCTTCCCTTTGAAAATTCAGAGTTTGATACAATTACAATTGTTGCTGCATTGAACCATATCCCTAATAGAGAAAATGTTTTAAAAGAATGTAATCGATTGTTACAACCTAAAGGAAAACTAATTATAACAATGCTTACACCTGGTGTTTCGAGAATTTGGCATAAATTGAGAAAGAGATGGGATGAGGATCAACATTTAAGAGGAATGAAAGAGAATGAAGTATATGGATTAACAAAATCTCAGATGAAAGAACTTTTATTTAATGCTGGTTTTGAAATTGTAAAAATTAAAAGGTTTATGTTGGGATTAAACTCATTATATATTGCTAAAGTAAAAAAATAATGTGTGGGATTTTTGGTATATCATTTAAAAAAGAGTGTGTTCTAACTAATCCTGAAGTGGAACAGATCTTTGCCAATCTATTTTTAATTTCTGCCAGACGTGGTAAAGAGGCTTCGGGTTATGCTCTCAAAAATGATAATAATATAAAAGTATTTAAAGCTCCTATTCCTGCAAATGAAGTAGTTACTACAGAAAAATTTTATAAGGATATAAATGGATTTTTGGTTGAGAGAAATACTTCTAATACGTTAACAGCTATAGGTCATTCAAGACTTGTTACTGATGGAGTTGAGATCTATAATGAAAATAATCAACCTGTTATAAAGGATGGAATAGTAGGTATCCATAATGGAATAATAGTAAATTATAAACATCTCTGGGAGAAAAATCCTGATTTAAAGCAACAATCAGAGCTTGATAGTGAAGTCATTTTTGCGCTCTTTAATAAGTTTTATTCTAAAAGTGAGAATCTATGTTATGCATTGAATTCATTATACAATGAAATTTTTGGTATGGCATCTATTGGAATGATATTTGATAAATTTGATAATATGCTTTTAGCAACAAACAATGGTTCTCTATACTATACCACTTCTAATGATGGATTAGCTATAATATTTGCCTCAGAAAAAGTTATTCTCGAAATATTAATTAAAGAGAAAAAACTCGAGTTCTATTTTGACCCGTTTAGAATATCTAAGTTAAAACCATGGGAAGCATGTTTGGTTAATCTATTAGATTTAAATATAACACACTTTTCTTTTCATAATTGCAGTGAACATAGTTCTAAATTAACTTTTAGGGTAACAACCATCATCGATGACTCTGATAAAAAGTTCAAGTATGAAAGTAATCTGAATATAACTCCTCCAAAATTTATAATTCCTTCAAAGTATGTTAAACTTTATGAGGAAAACCGATTACGAATAAATTCATTAAGAAGATGTTCAAAATGTCTTTTACCCGAGACATTCCCTTTTATTAAGTTTGATCCTCATGGAGTTTGTAATTATTGTCATAATTATCGCAAGTTAGAGTATTTTGGGGAAAAACAATTAAGTGAGTTAGTAGAAAACTATAGAAAACCCGGGGAGTCTCCAGATGTGATTGTTGGATTTAGTGGTGGAAGGGATAGTAGCTATTGTTTGTATTATGTTAAAGAAGTTTTAAAAATGAAACCTTTAGCATATTCTTATGACTGGGGGATGTTAACAGATCTTGCCAGAAGAAATCAATCAAGGCTTTGTGGTAAACTTGGAATTGAACATATTTTAATTTCAGCTGATATCAAAAGAAAACGTAACTACATTAGAAAAAATGTTGAAGCCTGGCTACGTAAACCACATCTTGGAACTGTCCCATTGTTTATGGCAGGTGATAAACAGTATTTTTATTATGCAAATAAATTGATGAAAGAATATAAAATAGATTTAATTTTTTTCGGTGAAAATTTATTAGAAACTACTTTTTTTAAATATGGATTTTGTGGTGTGCAACCTCATTTCAACAAAGAAAAATCATTTACTCTCAGTATAGGAGGGAAATTAAAACTTTTAATGTTTTATACAAAACAGTACTTATCAAATCCTAAATATCTCAATAGATCATTATTAGATGGTTTTGGAGCATATCTTTCTTTTTATTTTATACCTCACAATTACATAAATATTTATAAATACATTGAGTGGAATGAAAATAAAATTGTGAATCTTTTAAGAAAGGAGTTTGATTGGGAAATAAGTCCTGATACTCCTTCTACCTGGCGTATAGGTGATGGAACAGCATCGTTTTATAATTATATATATTATGTTGTTGCAGGATTCTCTGAATATGATACCTTTAGAAGTAATCAAATAAGAGAAGGCATTATTACCAGAGATGAAGGACTTAAGATGATTGATGAAGAGAATAAACCCAGATTTGAATCAATTAAATGGTACCTTGATACGATTGGTTTGGATTTTGAAAGTACATTGGATAAAATAAATATGATTGAAAAATATTATTAATGAAAAAGGTTTTCGATGAAAGAAATGCATCTGCTGATGAGTTATGGGAATATTATATGCTTGAATATAAAAGTACTAATGCTATTTCACGTTATCTTTATGATAGGTTTTTTAGTACTATAAAAAAAATTATAGATTCACTTGAACCTGATATTAAGATATTAGAAGTAGGTTGTGGACCAGGAGAATCCTCGAGAAGAATTATGTCTTTTTTGAAAACACAACATTTTGAAGCTTCTGAATACGATCCGAGACTGGTTAGAAAATTAAACGAGTTAAATCCTGAATTTAATGTTATAGAAGAGTCGGTATATGAGATGAAACGTGAAGATAATTCGTTTGATCTTGTAATTATGCTCGAAGTACTTGAACATCTCGATGAAATTGAAAAAGCACTTAGTGAATTATTTCGGGTAAGTAATAAATACGTTTTATTATCTGTTCCAATGGAACCACTCTGGAGGATCCTAAATTTAATAAGATTTAAGTATGTAAAGGCTTTTGGAAATACTCCAGGTCATATTAATCATTTTACTCCTAACAAGCTTAAAAAACTTATTTCAAAATTTGGCAAAGTTTTATTGTTAAAAAAGCCTTATCCATGGCTTTTGTGTTTGGCTGAAAAATATAAATGAGATTTTCTTTTTTATCAAATATTCTTTTCACCTCAGAAAAATTTAATAGAGATGTATTTTGGAATATAGTAAGTTTCATAGTTAGTGGAATTTGTGGTTTAATTGTTACATATCTAATAGCAAGAAATTATGACGCAGAAACTCTTGGACTATTTAATATTTCATTTGTAATATACAACCTCTTTGCTCAATTGTTTTCATTTGGAATTCATTTTTCTGTTTTGAAATATGTTGCGGAATTTGTTGAAAACTCATTGTTAGTAAGAACAATATTAACATCAGCTTTAATATTGGTTTTTGTAACTTCAAGTATCTTATCCTTTATTGTGTTTATCTTAAGATATTTAATAGGCGATGTTTTTAATTCAGTCTTGTTGCCAGAAGCTCTTACTTACTTATTACCGGGAATTTTCTTTTTTTCAATTAACAAAGTGTTTTTTAGTTTTTATAATGGGTTAAGGTCTATGAGAATTTTTTCGGTAATGTTTTCTTTGAAGTTTGTAATTATGCTTCTGACTGTTGTGCTACTCATAAACTTGAATTCTCCTGGTGTGAAGAGCACTTTAGCATTTTCTTCTGCCGAAGGACTTGTATTTTTTGTGTTTATTATATTTTCTCTTAAAAATATTAGATTTGATTTATCCTCTCAAAAAGAGTGGTTAATTAAACATTTCAAATATGGTTTAAGAGTTGCAGGAGGGAATTTGCTCGTTGATGTAAATACAAGAATTGATGTAATGATATTAGGAATTATTACAAACGAAAAAATTGTTGGATTATATAGTCTGCCAATAACTATTATTGAAGGTTTTAATCAGTTTATAACAGCAATTCGAAATAATGTAAACCCTATTATTACAAATTATTTTATATCTAACAGAGTTCAAGAGCTTAGACAGAAACTACTAAAAGGAAGGAATCTTCTTTATTTCCTTGGAATCCCTTTAATTTTGTTTACTATTGTCATATATCCTTATTTACTATCATTTCTTGGGTTAGATGAGAAATATGGATTAAGTTACCTTCCATATATAATTTTAATTATTGGTTTTACAATTAGTTGGGGATATCAGCCCTATACTATGATTTTCAATCAGATAGGTTATCCACATTTACAGAGTTTTTACTATTTATTGGTTTTCTGTACAAATCTGATACTTAATCTTGTTTTGATATCTCAATTTGGTTTGATAGGTGCAGCTATTGCAACAGGCTTGTCATATATTAGCTGGGTACTATATTTAAAGCTACTACTTTATAAGGTACACATTTTGAAAATATAGGTTAAATAGCTTTAGGATTTGAATGGTAATTTATTAGCATATTTTTTAACAGAGTAAGAAAATTTATTTATGTTTATTACTCTAAAAAAACGATTTATAAATGAAGCAGGTGAACTTAATGTACTGGCAGAAAGTTTGGCAATTGTAGCTTTATTTGTTCTATCAGTAGTCGTTGTGTATTTATCTCCAAAAGGATTTGACAGGATTTTTTTTGGTTTAACTTTTGTCTTCTTTTGGTTTTCTAAAAGAAACTATTTTTGGTTTGCGTTTTACATTATAATTTTTCTCACTCCAGGTGGCTTTTTTGTTGAGTCATCTGCAGAAGCTACAAGGAGAATTCCTATTTTTACTTTATTTCCAAAAGCTTCGTTTTCAGTGTTCGATATTTTTCTAATAGTTGCATTATTTAAAGCTATATTTAAAGGGGTTTCACGTAGATATAAAGATGTTTTTAACTATAAATTAATGTTAGCTGTAGTAGTAGGTTTGTTTTTGATTTCATTTTATCATGAAATGAGTGTAAATACTTTTTTTAATAGAACTCTTAGGGGGACGTTTTATTATACACTTGCCTATTCATTCCCTGCACTGATTTTTAAGAAAAAAGATTTGTATAAGTTTATGTATTTATTTTTCCCTTTTGTGTTTTTTGAGATATTTACGCAAATATACTTATTACAGACAGGTGTTGATTTTATTACAAATTTCAACCCAGAGTTAACTCTTACCGCAGGAAGAGAGGATGAGCTTATAGGAGGCTTAAGACTTGTTGCTAATGGCTATGTCATTGTAATTTCTTCCTTTATCTTTTCATTTGTATTTCTTGATAATCCTGAACGTCTTAGTCCTCGTTCCTATATACTTGCTGTTACAGCAATCTCAGCTTTATCAATTCTTTTATCTGCAACCAGACAATCAATTATAATGATTGGCTTTATGTTTGTGCTTTATTTTTTGCTCACTGGAAAGAGAAAATCTGGTTATGTAATCCAATTTTCATTTGTATTATTAATACTTTTTTTGCTAATAGATTTTGCAGATGTGTTTGATTTAAACAAAATGATCAAAGGCTCTTTTAACCGCTTGACAGGGGCAGTAGTTGTAGAAGGTGGAGAAATTGTTGCTGAAAACTCACTTGCATATAGACTTGAATACAGATTACCAAAATTAATGGCAGCCTTTGAAGAAAATCCATTTTTAGGTTATGGTTTTTCTGATAAGTTTTATGAAGTATATGATGGTCATCTTGGTGGAGTTATTGTGGGACTTTTACAAGCAGGTATTATAGGTTACATTTTTTATATTTATTTTATTATAAGATTATTTAGGGTAATTATTTTTTATCAGCGAAAATTCCGTAAAAGAAAGATTAGCTATTCTGAACCATTAAAAGTAATGGTTATAGGTCTAACGGGTTATTTACTTGTTAACGCAGTCATTGAGCCGGTTTTTATATATAACATATCATATAGACCGCAAGGTTTTTTTCTACTTGTGCTACTTTCTTATGTTTTTATTCATAACGGTATTGATGAATATAAATTAAAAAAGCAAACTTTAATTAAATTAAGCAATCGAAAACAAGCCTTGACAGAAACTGCAACAACAATTAATAGCAAATGAAATTCAATATTAACAGTAAATTTTTAGGTGTATTTTATGTAATTATATTAAGTGCTATCTATATTCCTATTTATCTTAATTTATATAACTTGCTTGTTTTTCTTTCTCCTGATGGAAATATTCAGCAGCATCTATTTTTATCAGCAAGAAAATTAGTTATAGAGAGCTATGTTTTTTTACTCTTTGTATTCTTGTTGTTGAAATTTCGTTCAGTAATTAGAACCGTTGTTGAAAGTTCCTTTAATATATTTGTTAGTAAAATTACACGTATTTTTAATTTTAAGCTTTCAAATTCTTTAAAAACTTTTTTTTCTGTACTATTCTTTCTTTATATAATTATAGCATCTTTGATTATTGTTTTTTCTATGGATGTAAATTCTGATGAAGCAACTTATCTTTATACAATTAAACATTATTTTGAACATGGCAAGTTTTTGTATAAGTCCTATTATGATATGAACATTGTGCATTATGACTTGTTAGGACAAAATCTAATTGCAGTATTATTAAAGCCTATCACTAAATATTCTATTTATCTTCCACGTTTAATTACCTTTGGATATTCATTAGGATTTGTAGTTTTAATGTTTTTATATCTCAAGAAAACTTTTTCTCATAATACGGCAAATATGTTTTTAATTTTATGTTGTTCTTATCCTGGATTTATTTATTTGTCTGGTACTGCTTTTGGTGAAAATATTACACTTTTTTACTTTTTTGTAAGTATGTATTACTTGAATAGGTATATTTTAAAAGAGGAAAAGAAATTTCTCTTATTTGCTGGAATTGCAGGTGCATTAGCTTTGGTTACTAAAATGCAATTTGCCTTTTTCTTTGTTTTAGCAATGCTTGTAATTTTAATTTGGTATTACATAAGAGCAAAGGAATATAAAAAACTATTATGGTATCTATTCTACACTTTTGTCTTTGTGGCTATTATCTGGGTACTTTATGCTATCTTACAATATAATCCACAGGAAATTAAGAAGTTTCTTGCAAAGTTTTATAATTTTGGAAGTTCGAGTGTTTCGAGTTCTGAAACTTTTATTACTGTTTTAATTAACATTGAGAGATTTTTGGGTTTTCAGATAGTCTTTCTTTTTGCGGTTGTAATAACTGGTATAAAATACTGGAAACGTGAATTTCTCACAAGTTTTATTTTTATTTTTATAATTTTGAATACTCTCTGGTATATTTTCTTGAAAGGACACAGCTTCAGGTTTAGTTATTTTGTTTATATGGGAATAATATATTTGGCTGTCTTGCAGATTACAAGAGCCTTGAAAGAAAATGGTTTTAAGCTTAAACCTTTTATTATTACTTTTTTAATACTGATGTTTATTTCCGGTTTTGTACAAAATTTCAAGTTAACAAGGAATGGTGTTGGTAATAATTACCAGATGTATCTTACCGGCAATAATCCTTTTACAGTGTATGAAGCTTACGAAAAAAATAATGATCAAAAAATTTTTTATGAAAAGGTTAGAACATTAATCAAACCTGAAGAAGAAATAATTTTCATTGGTGTAGAAAACGAAATTATGCTATTTCTACCAAATAGATTTATCTGGATAGATCCTAATGATTCTGACTTCAGTAAATATTCAGGGAAATTTGTTGTAAAACCCGCAACAAATTTACAGCTTAACATAAATACTGAGTACAATAATTTTTTAATTAATTATTGTAATTTGATTTATAAACAGGGTTTATATGAACTATATAAAGTAAAATAAAAAAAATGAAAGTAATAATTTTATGTGGTGGCAAGGGAATGAGGCTCAGAGAAGAGACTGAGTATAAACCTAAGCCTATGGTTGAAATTGGTGGTAAACCAATATTATGGCATATAATGAAAATATACTCGCATTTTGGTTTTAATGAATTCATTCTTGCTTTAGGGTATAAAGGTGAAGTAATCAGGAACTACTTTGTTAATTATGATATTTATAATTCTGATTTTACTATTTCCCTTGGAAACAAAAACCAGATTGAATTTCATAATGAACATAAAGAAAAGGATTGGAAAGTAACTCTTGTAGAAACTGGTGATGAAACGATGACAGGTTATCGCGTTAAGCAATGCGAAAAATATGTCGATGATGAATATTTTATGTTAACTTATGGAGATGCAGTTGCTGATATAAATATTTTACAATTGTTAAAATTTCATCAACTCCAAAATACAATTGGAACTGTAACTGGGGTTTTTCCACCTTCAAGATTTGGTGATTTAATTGTAGATGGTAATCTTGTTAAGTTATTTAAGGAAAAAATAAAAGATCCAGAAAATCAATTACCAATAAATGGGGGTTTTTTTGTTTTCAAACGTGAGTTTTTTGATTTTCTTCCGGATGATCAATATTGTGACCTTGAACGGCAGCCAATGGAGTCTCTAACAAAAATTAAACAGTTATCAGTTTATAAGCATACAGGTTTCTGGCAATGTATGGATACTTACCGCGACTATGACCAGTTGAACAATTTATGGAAAAATAATCCACCTTGGAAACTTTGGAAATAGGTAATTTATTACTAAGAGATTTTTATAAAAATAAGCGGGTATTAATTACTGGTCATACCGGCTTTAAAGGTTCATGGCTTTCTATCTGGTTAAAAGAGCTTGGAGCAGAGGTCTTTGGACTTGCACTCCCACCTTCAACAAGACCTAATAATTTCAAATTGACTCAACTTGACAGAAGGGTAAATTCAAATTTTGTTGATATTAGAAATTATAAGAAGTTTGAGTTTTTTTTAAAACAGATAAAACCAGAAATTATATTTCATCTTGCTGCTCAATCTCTTGTGAGACGTTCTTATCTTGAACCAAAATTAACTTATGAGACAAATTTGTTAGGTATTATAAATCTTCTGGAAATAAGTCGTGTAATTCCTCAAATTAAAACGATTCTTATAATAACAAGTGACAAAGCATATGAAAATATTGAGACAAGAAGAGGTTACAGGGAATTTGATAGGTTGGGAGGTAAAGATCCATACAGTGCAAGCAAAGCAGCAGCTGAAATTATTGTTAGTTCATATTACAGAAGTTTCTTTGCTGAAAAAGATGTCGGAATCGCAACAACACGGGCAGGAAATGTTATTGGTGGTGGAGATTGGTCAGAGGATAGAATAATACCTGATTGTGTCAGAAGTATTGTGCAAAATCAACCTTTAAAGATTCGCTATCCTAATTCAGTTAGACCATGGCAACATGTGCTTGAACCTTTATCGGGATATTTATGGCTTGTATATAATTTATATCATAATCCGGAAAGATTTAGCACACCATATAATTTTGGTCCTTTAAATAATAGTTGTTTTTCAGTAAAAGAAATTATAGAAAGATTCTTTATTGAATTTGGAAAAAAACCCAAAATAATATTAGAAAAAAATAATATAATTTATGAATCTGGAATGCTAAGGTTAAATATATCAAAGGCTAAAAAAGATCTGCGCTGGTATCCGACATGGAATTTCAGTAAATCAGTTCGAAAAACAGCACAATGGTACAAATATGCTCTGAATAAAAAAGATGCATATATTCTTTGCTGTGAACAAATTAATGAGTATATACAGGATGCAAAAGAGAAACTTATAGAATGGGCAATAAAATAACATATACATATCTACCTATAAAAGATGCAATATTATTTAAGACTGAGCCTATTGAGGATATGCGAGGTTACTTTATGAGAGTTTATGATCACAGTCTAATATTTGAAATATTAGGTGATATAAAATGGCTTCAAGAGAATCACTCATATACAAAAAAGAAAGGAACTATTAGAGGTCTACATTTTCAATTGAAACCCTTTACAGAATCAAAATTGATTCGCTGTATTAGAGGTGAAATACAGGATATAATCGTTGATTTAAGAAAAGGTTCTGAAACATTTGGTTTATGGCATTCAGAAATACTATCTGAAAAGAATCATAAAATTTTATTTGTACCTAAAGGTTTTGCCCATGGATATTGTACTTTAAGTGATGAGGTTGAGGTACTATACAAAGTTGACAATATATATAACAAAGACTATGAATGCGGAGTTAGATGGAATGACGATAGCTTGAGAATTAAATGGGTAGAATCCAATCCAATTCTATCTGAGCGTGATGCTAATCTTCCTTTTTTATCTGATATTAAAGACAAAATTAATTTTTGATTTTAAGAAAATTGTTAAAATTTAAAAGAAGCAACAAGCATTGTTTAAAAAATTAAAACACACGATAAAACAATTTTTACTTAGAAGAAAATTCGGACGATATAATCATCTTTTTGGTAAAATAGAATTTTCTAAAGATTTAATTATTGGCAAAAACTGTACAATTTTAGAAGGTGTAAAAATTGGCAGAGGAGTTATATTACATGATAATTGTCACATTGGAAGAAATGTTTTTCTTGAAAATATTGAAGTTGATAACAATACAACTATTGAAAGTGGGGTAATATGTACGGGTTATGGAAATGGCAAAATCAGCATAGGGAAAAATTGTTATATTGGTATAAATAATGTACTTGATTGGAGCAATAATATTAAAATAGATGATTTTGTTCATATTGCAGGCCCATCTACTGGATTATGGACGCATACAAGTGCCCCTATGTGTCTTAATAGTATCCCTTTAAAAGAGAAAAGTGAAAAGTACAGGCCAACAGCACCTATTGTGATTGAAAGTAATGTTTATATTGGAGGTAATTGTACAATTTATCCTGGTGTTACTATTGGTAAATTTTCTGTTGTAGCACCAAATTCTGCTGTTACGAAAAATGTTCCTTCAAATAAAATGGTTGGTGGTGTTCCAGCATCAGAAATAAAATCAATAAATCCGATTCTAAACGATCAATTTTAGTACGAATGAAGAAAAATCAAAAAATAAGACTTTTTGCTCCATATCTCGGAAAAGAAGAATTGAATGAAATCAATGATTCGTTTAAGAAGGCTTGGATTGGGCTTGGAGCAAAAGTTAAACAATTTGAGGATAGTTGGTGTAAATATCTCGGATGTAAGGCATCTCTTGGAGTAAATTCTGCAACAGCAGCTTTACACCTGTCTGTTTCTGCATTTGGATTTAAACAAGGGAAAAAGATACTTGTTCCAAATATAACTTTTGCTTCTACAGCTTTTGCTCCAATATATAACGGTCTTGAACCAGTTTTTGTTGATGTTGATGCTACTACAATAACAATTTCAATTGAAGATATGGAGAAAAAGTACACTCCTGATTGTGTTGCTGTTATACCTGTGCATTTTGGTGGGCAACCTGCAAATATGGAAAAGTTGCTTGAATTTGCAAAGGCTAAGAATATTAAGATTATTGAAGATTGTGCTCATACTGTTGGGGCAAAGTATAAAGGACGAAAATTGGGACTATGGGGTGATCTTGGATGTTTTAGTTTTGAAGAAAAAAAAGCAATGACAACAGGTGATGGAGGAATGATTTCTTCAAATGATAAAGAATTAATTGAATTACTTAGACCTCGACGCTGGGTTGGAATTGATAAAGATACATGGAAAAGGGAGAGTAGTCTTAAACTAAAGGATATCAATAATGCATATCATTGGTATTACGAAATAACTGATCTTGGATTCAAATATAATATGAATGATTTATGTGCAGCCATTGGACTGGCACAGTTGAAAAAAATTGATTGGATGAATAACAAACGTTCAGAACTTATAGAAACTTATCTAAATGAGATGAAAATCTTAAAGGTTATAAAACCTTTACTTCCTTATGAACCTTATAAATATAATTACTGGATTTTTGGAATAAGGACACCTAAAAGGGAAAAACTAATAACATATCTCAAATCAAATGGTATAGCAACAGGTGTACATTATATGCCATTAACCCTTCATCCTTACTTCAAACAGTGGTATAGTCATAATCCTGTCTCTGAAAGTATCTGGAAAGAGTTCATTACATTACCCCTTTATGTGAGGCTTAAAAAGAAAGAAGTAAGATATATTGTATCTTTATTAAAAAACTTCGAAGTTAACCTTTAATGAATCCCCGAGTAACGGTTTTAATATTGACTTATAATGGTAAACATTTGCTTGATGATTCAATTAGTTCATATCTAACTCAGGATTATGATAATTATGAGGTCTGTATAGTCGATAACGGTTCGAAAGATAATACCGTTGAATATGTTAGGGAAAAATATCCTGAGGTAACAATTCTTAGAACAGAAAAAAATCTTGGATATTCGGGGGGATTGAATTTTGGTTTGAAATACGCATTTGAAGAAAAGAAATCTGATTTTGTTCTTATAACAAACAATGATGTAAAAGCAGATAGAAAGGTGATTAGTGAACTGGTAAAAGTAGCTATAGTTGATGAGAAAAATGGTTTTGTAACCGGTAAAGTCTATTATTATGATAATCCTACTGTTTTGCAGACGGTTGGTAAACAATATCACCCTGTTAGATGGAATGGTGGTCATATTGGTAGTGGAGAAATTGATAATGGACAATATGATAAAATAGAAGAACGGTATTTCAGCGATGACATATATACACTTGTAAGAAAAAATCTATACGAAGAGGTTGGAGGTTATGATACTGATTTTAAATTTCAGGGAGAGGAATACGATTGGCAAGCAAGAGCAAAAGCTAAAGGTTATAGGATAATGTATACCCCATATGCTAAGATTTGGCACAAAGAGAGTATGACTATAGGGAAGTCTTCAGCTTTCAAACTTTTCTATGATTCAAGAAATCCAATGCTTGTAATATTAAAACATAAATCTCCTGATTATTTTAGAAAATTTTTCTGGTTACATTTTAAAAGAGATATTATCCGAACTTCGCTTGTAGTACTTAGGAGATTAAGGATTTTTGTTTTTTTTAGTATATGGGCAGGATTTTTTTCAGGTATTTTTTGGGGAATTAGAAAAGGGAAATTTACATTTAGACATTTTATTAAATTCTAACATTGGAAGAATATATAGGTCAAGATATATCATTCTGGCATAAATGGTGGCAGAATAAAACCCCTGAGTCTGAAATACAAATGTGGGATTTTTATGCTGGAAGACATTGGGTGTTAAAATATGTTCCGCGAAATGGTATCGTTCTGGAACTTGGTTGTGGTTTTGGAAGGTATAATTTTATACTTGATAAAATGGGCATTACAAATGAAGGAATAGATTTTGATGGTGAACTTATTGAATATCTTGAATTATGGAAGTTAAGGTATAATTTAAATCCCAAATTTAAGCAAGGAAATATTCTCAAACTACCTTATAATGATAATTCAATCTCTGGTTGTATTTCACTTGGTGTTGTTGAACATTTTATTGAAGGACCTCACAAAGCAATTTCTGAAATGTATCGAATTTTAAGGCCTGGAGGAATAGCTATTATTTCTACTCCCTCTATTACCTTGCATAATTTCTATTTTCATATAAAGAAGTTTATTAGAAATCTATTTAAAAAGTATCTTCACATAAAGTTAATTGACTCTCCCTTTTTTCAGTATTGGTATCGTCCTCGTAAATTAGTTAAATATATTAAAGATGCAGGTTTTAAGGTAACTCAGTTCAGAGGAATTGATCTGTTGTCAAGTTTTTTTATGCTTGGTAAAGAAACAGGTAAGAACATTTATAATGGCTCATTTGCAGTAAAATTAGCAAATTTTTTTGAGAATACTTTTATTTCTAATATTGGAGCCCAGTCCTTTACAATTGCAGTTAAAGAAGCTGAAAAAATGCACTGTTTTTTTTGTGGGGAACTTTTAGCTACAAGAAGTTCCTTACAAACATATGTAGTGCCTATTTGTATGAATTGTATTAACGAACCATTGATTAAGTTTTACAAAGAGGGATGTTATCCTTTTTTTGATTTGCCATATATTATAAATCCTCCTTTATTAAAACCGGAAACAAGAGAGTGTTTTTATTGCAATAAAGAATATGTAACTGATGAAATATTTGAAGATTTTGGATTTAGTCGTAATGTTTGTTCTGATTGTTTGAGAAATAAAAAAATAAATATTGAACTTGCTATAAAATATGTTAAACCAATCTGGAGAAAGAGAACATAATTGATGCTGGCTCAAAAATTGATATTAAGTTATTTCTCAAAGATTTTGATTCAGCTATTACAAATGGTTGCAATGTTCATTGTAGCAAGGATAGTTGGGCCATCTGTTCTTGGAGTTGTTGCATTTGGTTTAGCATTTGTTTCAATGTTTAATATTATAGCAGATCTTGGGTTAAGCTCTGCTCATATAAAATTAATTTCGGAAGGCCAAGATGAAAGTAAATGTATTGGAACTTTTGCAAGACTAAAGATTTTACTTACTATAATTTATTTCTTAGTTACTTTGGGTTTCTTCTTAACTCAAAAATATGCTTTTAATGTTAAATTTGATAATGAGGATCAGGAGATTGTAGTTTATATATACCTTGCTATTAACACAATATCCCAATTGTTTTACATTGCTAATTCAACTTTTGCAGCAAGGACAGAACAAGCAAAACAAGACTTGCCAAACATTATTCAGACTTTTACTTACCAGATATTGCGAGTTGTTGTTGTACTTCTTGGGTTTAGAGCAATAGGTTTATCAGTATCAAATTTGATTGCGGTAATATTAGTAATTCCTATTTATATTTATTTGTTTAAAGGATATAAAATTGGAAAGTTTGATAAATCACTTGCAAAAAAGTATATGAGTATCTCTCTACCGGTTATTATTATTTTAATTTCTCAAACAATTGTTTTTAATACTGATAGAGTTATTTTACAATATTTGACAAATTCTGAAGAAGTAGGTTATTATGCAGCGGGCTTTAGTTTAAGTCAATTTATCAGACTTATAGAATCTTCCGCAGGATTGCTCTTTTTCCCATTATTTTCAAACCATATTGCCAACTATGAATATGAAAAGATGAATCAAAGCGTCAGTAAGTATGAAAAATTTAATTTTGCATTTGTGTTACCACTTGTTGCAGTTGTCTCGATTTGTTCGGATCTGGTAGTTCGTGTTACCTTAGGTCAAAAATTTTTAAATACGATTCCAATTCTTGGTATAATTACAGTATCAATGTATGCTTCTGTGATAAATCTTCCATATATTAATATGATAACTGGAAAAGGTTTATTTAGATTGTCAGCTGGTTTATATGTATTGTCAGTCTTTATTTTCATTTTATCTGCATTTATATTTGTTTCTCCTATTGTATTTAATTTAAAAGGTTTTGGTATAGCTTTATCTCTTCTTATCTCTAACATTTCTATAGGAATTATGTTTATGTTTGCTGTAAAGAAAAAAATTCCTGAAGCAAATGTATTAAATGATATTAAATTACTTTTTTGGGGGATAACTTATTCACTTGTCGCGCTTTTGATATATCAGACTTTGATACAGGAAGCCTTTCTAAAAATTGTCTTCATTGTTGCATTTATTTTGTTTTATTTGTGGTTTACAAGAATAACCCGTATGGTCAACAAAGAAGACTACAAAATGATTAAGGAACTTATTGATTATAAAAAAATGTACACATATATAAAAGAAGAAATTAAAAAGTAATATAATGGAAATAAAAGGAAAAAGAATTCTTGTTATTGGTGGTGCAGGATTTATTGGTTCTCATATTGTTGATCAACTTATAGAGGAAGATGTTAAAAGTATTGTTATTTATGATAACTTCTGTAGAGGTACATACGAAAATATTGAGAAAGCTTTAAAAGATCCACGCGTAAAAGTTTTTGAAGATGGTGGTGATATTTTACAGACAGATATTCTTAATGCAGCAGTTAAAGAATCAGATATGGTTATTCATCTTGCTGCTCTTTGGTTACTTCAATGTTACGAATACCCTCGTTCTGCTTTTGAGGTAAACATTAGAGGGACTTTTAATGTACTTGAAGCTTGTAGAGATAATAAAATACAGAGACTGATATATTCATCGTCTGCTTCTGTATATGGGGATGCTGTTCAAATTCCTATGACAGAAGAGCATCCGTTTAATAATAGGACTTTTTATGGTGCCACTAAAATAGCAGGAGAAGCTATGTGCAGGGCATTTTATGAACGTTATAATGTCCCGTATGTAGGGTTAAGATATATGAATGTATATGGTCCGCGACAGGATTATAAAGGAACTTATATTGCAGTTATTATGAAGATACTTGATCGAATAGATAAAGGTTTACCACCAATTGTTTATGGTGATGGGAGTCAGAGTTATGATTTTATATTTGTAAAGGATGTTGCCCAAGCTAATATATGTGCTTTAAAAAGTGATGCTGTTGATAAGTTTTATAATATTGGAAGTGGTCTCAAAACTTCTATCAAAGAAATTACTGAATTACTATTAAAGCTAACAAATTCAGATTTAAAAATTCAATATGAACCTGCTGGTTTGACTTTTGTAACAAATAGAATTGGTAGTACAGAACTTGCAGAAAAGGATCTTGGTTTTAAATATTATACAGAACTTGAAGAAGGATTGAAGCAATTGATTAATTGGAGAAATGAACATAAAAATAAGAAAGGATAAAAATTTTGAAAATTCCAATAACGAAAACATCATTTACAGTAAAAGATTTTGAGAAAATAAATATACCTCTTGAGTCAGGCTGGGTTGTACAGGGACCTTTAGTAAAGGAGTTTGAGGAAAAGTGGTCGAAGTTTAGTGGGAGTATTAATTCAATTGCAGTATCAAGTTGTACTACAGCACTTCATCTTTCCTTGATTGTCGCAGGGATAAAAAATGGTGACGAAGTTATTGTTCCATCATTTACCTGGATTGCAACAGCTAACGCAGTTGAATATACTGGTGCAAAACCAATATTTTGTGATATTGACCTTGATACATTTAATATTGATGTGAATAAAATTGAGGAACTTATAACACCGAGGACACGAGCTATTATACCTGTACATTTGTTTGGTTTGTCTGCTGAAATGGATACAATTATTAAGATAGCAAGCAGGTATAATCTGGTAATTATAGAAGATGCTGCTTGTGGTTTTGCTTCAAGATATAAAAATAAACATGTAGGAAACTTTGGCTTAACTGGCTGTTTTAGCTTCCATCCAAGAAAAGCAATTACAACGGGTGAGGGAGGTATGATTACAACTTCAGATGAAAATATTGCCAGTAAACTTCGTTCACTTCGTGATCATGGTGCAGATTTAACAGACTATTCAAGACATTCTTCTAATAAACCATTTCTGCTTCCTGAGTTTAGAACATTAGGCTATAATTATCGAATGACTGATATTCAGGCAGCTCTTGGAAGTTCTCAAATGGACAGGGCGCAATGGATCGTTGAGAATAGAAGAAGGGTAGCTAATGTATATGATGAATTTCTGAAAGATATTGAAATTTTAAAGTATCCACAAACACCAACTGAGTGTTATCATAGTTATCAATCTTATGTATGTTTATACCAACCTGAAGACTGGTCTATTGATGGTATACTGAAAGCAAATGAAAAGCGAAATAGTTTAATGCAAAGGTTATTTGATGAAGGTATTTCTACTCGCCCCGGTACTCATGCTGTTCATATGACACAATATTATTCTAAAAAATATGGAATAAAAAAAGAAGATTTCTTAAAAAGCTTTATTGCTGACCGTTGTTCAATTGCATTACCTTTATATCCAACGATGACAGACGAGGAAATATCTTATGTTATTAAAAATTTAAAAAAACACTTACATACATAAATATTTTAATTATTAAAATTATTATGATGATAATATTTTGTTTAAGCATTTATGAGTAAGGTTGGAAAAATAATCAGTGTTCTAACTCATAAACCAGCACCAGTAGCATTTAACATAAAAGACCCAGAGGAATATATATCAAAATATGACAAAGCTGCTTTCAAAAAACTTAATAAATATCCATTCTGGGTGGGGTTTTTCAGGGATTTTCATCATAAACTTGCTCTTGAAGTTATGAAGATGACAGATGAATTTGAGTTTGAGTGCTGGCGACCTTATGGACCATATATAGATAGAGAATATGAAACAATTTTTGAGGGCATACGTCATAGGGTATTCCCTTCCAAAGATATAAAAATTCCCAGACTTGGATACTGGCATTGGTCAAAGCCCATGCTCAAAGCATTAAATCAAGAACTTGCAAAGGGTGGTAATATATTGCTACATATTAATGATGGCCATACAAACTTTGCAAATTGGTTAATCTTAAAATTAAGATCTATTGTACCTATTATTTATATGCATCGAGGGTACTGGATGGCAAATTTTGATTTTAAATTTAGAAAAAAAAATCCTCTCTTTCTTCTTCTGCACTTAAAAGAAAAAAAAACACTTAAGTATATAGACTACTACTTTAGTGGGTCAATGGTAGAATATAAATATCTTACAAATGATTTAAATTTAAAGAACGTAAGTTTTTTTATGGACGGCGTTGATTTTAATTATTTTAAGCCCTCAGATAAGGTGAAAGCTAAACTAAATTTAGGCATTAACCCATCAAAAAAAGTAGTTTTATCGGTTAATAGACTAAGTTATGGGAAAGGTATCGATTTATTAATTGATACCTACAATGTATTAAAAAAAGAACGTGAGGATTTTATTCTAATAAATGTAGGTGGTTATACAATTGACACACTTTTTGAATATGCAAAATCAGCTGGGATTATTTTATACGAGAGAATGCCTGAGCATGAACTGCTTAGATTTTTTCAAGCAGCAGATTTTTATGTTTTACCAATTTATGAGAAACTTTCGCAAATGTTTTCGGGAATCGGAACTTCAACTATTCAAGCTCTTGCCTGTAATTTGCCTGTATTGAGTAAAAATATTATACATTTCCCAGGGACAGAAGAAGAAAGAAACAAACTTGGTATTTTATTTGAAGATAAAGATGATTTCATTATTAAGTTCAGATATATGCTTGATAATTTTCATTTGTTTAAAGAAGTTAGAAATGTTGCTGAAAAATATTTTGATTTTAAGGTAACAATAAATCAATTAACTCTAAAATATAAGAAAGTATTAGAAAAACATTATAAAATATTATAATGTGTGGAATTTTAGGATATATTGGTAAAGGGAAATATTTTAATCCCAAAAGGTTTGCAGAAGCTACCAACATAGTGACTTATAGAGGTCCTGATGATTATGGTTATATGTTACTTAACAATAAATACCAATTACATCAATTTTATTCAGAAACGCTTGAAGATTGTAATATTACACCAGAGGATTTTTTGGTTGGTTTTGGGTTCAGAAGACTTTCAATTATTGATTTAAGTATGTCGGCTCATCAACCAATGTTATCTCCTGATAATAATTATGCTATAGTTTATAATGGAGAAGTCTATAATTATTTAGAACTTCGCTCAGAACTTGAGTCCCGTAATCATAAATTTATTTCAGGTAATGATACCGAAGTAGTTCTTCATTCCTATATTGAGTGGGGAGTTAATGCTTTTGAGAAATTTAACGGAATGTTTGCATTTGCTATACTTGATTTAGTAAATAAAAAAATTATTTGCTCAAGGGACAGATATGGTATAAAACCATTTTATTATTTCTTTGATACTGAAAATTTTATTTTTGCATCAGAAATAAAACAAATTCTATATTTACTTAATCAAAAACCAGAAATTAATTACAAAGTCCTTTTTGATTTCCTTTCGCTTGGTGCTTACGGCAATGAAACTTATGAAACATTTTTTAAAGATGTATATAAACTTTTACCAGGTCACTATTTTGAAATTGATATTTCTCAAACTGCAAAAATTGACCTGAAAGAAAAAATTTGGATTGATAAATCTATTTCTGAGTTAAACAAGAATGAAAATGGGGAAAAAATATTTGACGAACTATATGCTTTACTTGAAGATAGTGTACGAATAAGATTAAGAAGTGATGTACCATTAGGTACCTGTCTTTCTGGAGGTATTGATTCTTCAGCTCTTGTGTGTATAACAGATAGACTTTTACGAAAGACTTCTGATACTTTTCGTCATAAAGTTTTTACAATCAAATCTCAAAATGGTAAATATGATGAATCACAATATGCCAAAATGGTTATAGATATCACAAATACAGATGCTTATTACAAGGAACCAAGTGGAGCAGATCTTGAAAATGATCTTGAGAAGTTTATATGGCATAATGATGAACCATTAATTAAAGCGAGCATGTTTGGTGGTTATCATGTTTATAAACTTGCAAAGGAGAATGGTGTTACAGTAGTCTTAGATGGTCAAGGTGCAGATGAGATATTTGGGGGATATTTTCAGCTTCCTTATATTGAGAGCCTATATAATTATTTAAGAAATAATAAATTAGCTACCTTTGTCAGGCAATTTAATATTAATAAAAGAATTAGTAATCTATCAGATATAACATTGAGTTATTTTCTAATAAAGTTTATTATTAAAAACATAGCTCATCAGATAATGCCAGAAACATTCAGACCTAATCTATGGTATTCGGTAAAAGATTGGTTAAATAAGGATTTTTATAATCAATATATTAAAGAGTCTAATGTTATTACGAAGCGATTTAATGCTGAAGAAAATAATTTTAAAGATATTATAAAACAACAATGTTTTGAACACTTATATTATACTAATCTGCCAGGAATTTTAAGGCAGGTTGATAGAAATTCTATGGCATTTTCTGTTGAAGCAAGGGTCCCCTTTCTAGATCATAGGCTTGTTGATTTTGTTATGGGATTACCTTCTGATTTCATTATAAGAGATGGTTATACAAAATATGCTTTACGTGAAGCACTGAAAAATGTTATTCCTGAACCTATTCGTCTAAGAAGAGACAAAGTTGGTTTCTTTGTTGATGAATGGACATTGATTAAAGATTCACAAAATTTTGTTAAAAACCTTCTCAGTGATTTTAACGATAGAAATGATATTTTCAACATTGAAGGTATTAAGAAAGAAATTTCTGAGATGTTGAAAGATGAAAAAAGATATAGTTCTCTTTTTTGGCGGACATTGAATGCAATTGTCTGGATCAATAAATTCATAAAATAATGAATATAAGTATTTTTGGACTTGGATATGTAGGCTGTGTAGGAATAGCCTGTTTCTCAAAGGAAGGTCATAAGGTTATAGGGGTAGATATTAACCCTTTAAAAGTTCGGCTGATAGACTCAGGTAAACCGACTATTGTTGAAAAAGATGTTGATATTATGTTAAAGGAAGGATATGAAAAAAAACTTATAAGTGCGACTTCAAATTATGTTCAAGCAGTATTGGATACTGAAGTCACATTTATATGTGTAGGAACACCAAATAATGAAACGGGTCATCTTGATATTAGCTATATAATTCGTGTAACTGAACAAATTTGTGAAGGTCTTAAACAAAAAGACTTATTTCACACCATTGCAGTACGAAGTACAGTCCCGCCGGGAACAATTGATAAAATAATCAATATTATAGAACAAAAAACGAAAAAGAAACATAATGTAGATTTTGCTGTCGTAATGAATCCAGAATTTTTAAGAGAAGGAACTGCGGTTGACGATTTCTATAATCCACCTATGACTGTTATTGGTTCTGAATCGGAAAAAGGAATTGAGATTATAAAAAGTTTATATTCTATGTTGAGTGCTGATATATATGTTGTTGAAACAAAAATTGCGGAGATGATTAAACTAGTAAACAATTCGTTTCATGCTTTAAAAATTACTTTTGCCAATGAAATAGGTAATATTGCAAAGAGATTAAATATAGATTCTAATAAGCTGATGGACCTGTTTTGCAAGGATACTAAACTAAATATTTCTTCTGCTTATTTAAAGCCTGGTTTTGCATATGGAGGATCCTGTTTGCCAAAAGATTTACGTGCGCTTGAGATTTTAGCTTATGATTTATATTTAAAAACACCTTTAATCTCAAGTATTAACCAATCAAACGATATTCAGAAAAATCTCCCGATCGAGTTTGTTGAAAAAAATAAATGTAAAAAAATTGGTGTTATAGGTTTAACATTTAAACAAGGCACTGATGATTTAAGATATAGTCCTATGCTCTTCGTAGTAGAACAATTAATAGGCAAGGGGTATGAGGTCAAGATATTTGATGAAAATATAAATCTATCAGCTCTTATTGGAACAAATAAGGAACATTTACTTACACATATACCCCATATATCAAAGTTCTTATCAAAGGAGATTAAATCTGTAATTGAATGGTCAGAGATTTTACTTGTAAATATGCGTTATCCCTCATTAAGTGAATTAATAAGAAATAGAACAGATTTGATAATTCTTGATTTAGTAAATATTGATGAATTGAAATCATATAAAGGTTATAACGGTCTTGCCTGGTGATGAATTTACTTATTGTAGCTTTTGGACATACTGAAAATGTATTAACATTATGCAAAGAACTTTCGAAAAAGATTACTTTACATCTTTGTTTTATATTTTCTGGAGACAAAGTCCAAAACGGGATTCTTGAACTTAACCTTAGTAAACTTAATTATGGTTTAAATACTGGGAAAGAACTTTTAAAACATCTGCCAGCTGAAATACAAAATTTTGTTGATAATTCTTTTTCTCTTAGTGTTATCCGCACACCTAACAGGAAAGTATTCAAAGATTTTACTTTTAGAAATTTACGCCTTTTAAAAAAAAGTTTTTATAAGCTTTCAAATGAATTCAATTATGATATAATTCACTATAACGGATTATCTGGATTCCTTTTATATCTGCCTTTATTTTTACATAGTAAAGTAAAATTCTGGACATTACATGATGCTTTACCTCATACAGGAGACGAAAATATTAAAACGAAAATTTTGAATAAAATTTTAACCAGATATGATTTTTTCTTTGTACAGCATTATAAATACTTAAAGGATAAATTTATTGAATACTATAAAGTAAAACCTGAGAAGGTATATCAGTTTTATTCTGGTCCCTTGAATGTTTATAAAAGTTTTGACTCTGATGAACATTTTATAAGCGGTGAATACATTCTTTTTTATGGTCGCATTGCCAAATACAAAGGTATAGATTATTTATTAAAAGCATATAATAAGCTTAAAACGAATGTGAAACTTGTTATTGCCGGCAGTGGAGAATTATTCTCAGGTGCTGAAATAATTGGTTCAAACAAAAGTATTGTCTTCATAAATAAATATATTGAGACAAGAAAACTTGTGAGTTTGATTAAAAATTCACTGTTTGTTGTCGCTCCATATACAGATGCTACACATAGTGCTGTTATTGTAACTTCTTACGTTTTTTACAAGCCTATAATTGCTTTTGATGTGGGAGGATTAAAGGAAGTAATTCAGAATAAATATACTGGAATTTTGGTTGAACCAAATTCTGTTGATAATTTGAGTGTTGCTATTGAATATTTATTATCCAATAGAGAACTTATAAAAGAAATGGAAAGTAATATTAAAAATTTTCTCAATGATAGATTGAATTGGAACGTGATTACCAATGGTTATTACAAAATGTATAAATCTGTCTTGAATGATTAAAATACTCTATAGTATTGACACTCTTGGACCTGGTGGAAAAGAAAGGCAACTTGTTGAAATTTTGCGTGGCTTAGATAAAAATATATTCAAAGTCTCAGTTGTAACATTTAATTCAGGTGAATTCTATTCTAAACGCGTTCAGGAGTTTACTGAGAATTTTATAGAACTTGAAAAGAAAAATAAACTTACACCTGTTCGAAAGTTGTTTTCAATTATCAGAAAATGGAAACCTGATATTATTCATACTTTTGATGCATTATCGTCGTTTTATACATATTTACCTGCAAAAAAATTTGTAGTTAAGGTTTTAAATAACTCAATTCAAGATGCTGGTGTTGATAAAGGTTGGGAGTATAAATTTAAGCGGTTCTTTCTGAAGAAAGCAGATTTTGTCCTTGCTAATTCCTATTCAGGTTTAAAATACTACCGTATTAAAGGAGAAGTTATTTATAACCTTATTGATTTAAATAGATTTATTCCTAATTTGGACACTGGTGAATTTAATATTATAATGGTTGCAAATTTTACTCCTTATAAAGATTATGATACATTCTTAAGAGCTGCAAAGATGTTAGTAGCTGATGGAATAGTTGAGAAAGTTTTTTTAGTTGGTGGAGGAGAATGTTTTGAAAAGTACAAAAAAGAAATTGATTCCTACGGTGAAATTAGAGATAGATTTATTTTGACAGGTATAGTTAGCAATGTTGAAAAATATTTATCTTTCTGTAATGTTGGAATATTATGTTCTACGGCAAAATTTAGAGAAGGAATTTCTAATTCTATACTTGAATATATGGCGTCAGGATTAGTTACGATAGCAACTGATATAGGTAGTACGAGAGAAATTATTGAAAATGGTAAGAACGGTTTTCTTGTTGAACCAGGTAATTATGAATCTATTTATAAAAAAGTAAAAGAAATAAAAGATAATAGTAATTTACGCAGAAGTATTTTGAATGAAGCAAAAAAAACAATAGAAGAAAAATTTAATTATAACAAAAATTTATCAAAACTTACTGAAATATATTTGAAATTATCGAAACAAAAACCAGAATAATAGCATTACTAAGAAAGATTTATTTTGAGCTTGGTTTAAAGATCAAGCTTGAAAATGTGGTAAATAAAGAACATTTTATACCTGAAGGGAAAAAGTGTGTACTATTGATATGCACAGATTTTGAGTTAGCTTGGGCATGGAGATTTTCAAAATTTTATCAAAATTCTAAGAATCTTGCTGAGCAAAGAGCAATAATTGAGAGACGAAATATTCCTATAATTCTTGAACTTGCTGATACTTTTCAAATCCCCTTAACTTTTGCAACTGTTGGTCATCTTGCACTCGAAATATGTGAAAAAGATAATGAAAATTATCATCCTGATATTTTTAAAATACAGCCTTTTAACGATAATTATTGGAGGTATACTGAAGGTTGGTTTAATTATGATACTTGTGAAAATCCTGAAACTTCAAAGTTTTATAAATGCCCTGATTTGATACAACTGATATTGAACTCAAAGGTTAAGCATGAAGTGGCATGTCATACTTTTTCACATATTAATTGTAATGAAAAGGTATGTAGTCATCAGGTTTTTGAAAGTGAAATCGAAAAATGTAAAAAAATTTTTAATAAGTTAGGAATAGAACTCACCTCATTTGTATTTCCAGGAAATGTACTTGGATATATTAAATTGCTCAAGGATTTTGGTTTTAATTCCTATAGAGATGATAATAATGATATCCTTGGATACCCTAAACAAGTACTCCCAGGGTTCTGGGAAATTAAAAGTACTTCACAAATTATTTTTAGAGATTATTGGAGTTTGGACTATAATATACGGTACTATTTGAAAATTATAAAGAAGGCAATTGAGACTAACTCTGTCTGTTATTTATGGTTTCACCCATCACACAGTGAGCAAGAATTTTTCGCAATTCTGTCTTCGATTTTTGACTTTTCTAATAATGAGCGTGATAAGATACATATATCAACTACTGGAGATTATATAAATTGGTTAAATAGTTATGTCGGAATGGATAATCAGAAATATTGAAATTAATGATCTTAAGGGTTTGCATTACCTTTTTGAGAGTAATCCTACTGAGGAAGATGAAAAAATTGACTTTAATAAATTTTCCCAACAGTTTAATCATTTGTTTAAGGATAATATACCTGGTATTACTTTTTTACTTATTTCAGTAGACAAGAATGAAAAGGTGATTGGTTCATATGGAATTGTTCCATATTTTTTTAAACTTAGACAGAAAATCATGGTGGTGGGATTTCCAGCATGGTTAATGGTAGATAATGAATATAGAAAGAAGTTTCTATTTTTTGAACTTTCCCATCAATTTCTTAACAGTTATAAAAATTACAAAATCGACTTTATTTTTGCATATATAAGTCGTTTACATACTGTTAATGCTCATTTGAAATTAGGATATTCTTATATTGCTGATCTAAAAGTGATGGCAAAACCAATCAACATTAAGAATATAATCAGAATCGTAGTTAAAAATCCTTTATTACGCAAATTTGCAATGCACTTTAGCCCCTTTATAAGTTTATATTTTAATTTTAAGGGTAAAAACTACAAGAATTATAATATTGAAGTTGTCAATGATATATATTCAATTGATTCATTTCTAATGGATGCTTCATCAAGTTATAAATGTATTGCTCAGCGTAACTCACTAATTTATAACTGGAGATTTAAAAGTAACCCTTTATATAATTATGAAATCTTTATGTTAAAAGTTAATGGTGAAATTAAGGGAGTTTTTGTAACGCGAAGGATGAAAATTAAACATTTAAATACACTGGTAATAGTTGATTTAATTGTAAAATTTAACGACAATAAAGCCCTTTATTCAATTTTAGATTATTGTTATGATAAAGGAAAAAATGAAGAATACGATTTAGTATCTTTACTATATAATCCCCATTTAAATAACTTCAATGTTCTGAAACAGAGTGGTTACATTGATACAAATGAAAAGGTTGTTTTGATTTACCATAATAAAGATTCAAATATAAATTTAATTAATAATGAGGATCTGAAGGAGTGGTATATAAGCTGGTTTGAACATGATTTTGTATGAAAAGAGAATATTACTTTTATCCGTCGATTTTGAAGATCCTCGTTATGAGATTTCAGATGGAATGAAGTATAGTAACAGAGTTAGCATTATGACTGAAAAATTTCTTGATTATTTTGCAAAAAGGAATCTCAAAGCAACTTTTTTTATCGCTGGACATTTGATAGATAATAATTTACCGTTATTACAGAGAATTGAAAGTGAGGGGCATGAAATAGGTTGTCATACCTATGCTCATAAATTACTTGATAAATACAATTTGGAAACTTTTAGTAAAGATCTTACAAAATTTTTTGAGGTAACTGGAAAATATGGTTTTAAAAAACCAATAGGTTTCCGTGCACCATCTCTAACTATAAATAAAAATACAAGATGGGTTTATAATATTCTTCCAGAATTTGGATTTAAATATTCTTCTTCGGTATTACCATCAAATATTTTTGGCCTTGGTTGGAATGAGGTCTCACGTCAGGTACATCAATATAATGGAATTTGGGAAATTCCTTTGAATGTTTATTCACTATTTAATATTCGAATACCTTTTTCAGGAGGGATGTTCTTTAGGGTTATTCCTTATTTTATTTTAAAAAGAGCAGTACTTCAAAACTTGAGAAAAGGTTACCCACTTGCAACTTATTTTCATCCCTATGAAGCTGATTATCAGCAAGAACGTTATAATCATGTTGGTACAAACAATATTCTTTTAAAATGGTTGATGTACTATAATAGAAAAAATTTATTTGCAAAGATAGATTTTTTACTTGATGAATTTGATGTATCTGTGATGTCATATGGTTTATTTTATTATAAATTCTTAGCTTAAAAGTGGAAAATGATAAGCTTCAGAAATTTAAGTTGAGTCTGAAAAGTAAGGGAATTAAGTACCTATTACAAAACCCTTCAGAAATATATCTGATATTCCCATTAACCCTTAGGGTATTTAAAAACAGAATGAAAAAGGACATTACTGAAATATTTTTACTTGAAATGGATCTTGGACCAAGAGAATATGATAAAAGCTATACCTATGCAGTTGGAAATAATGCAAACGAACTTATGCAGTTTGTTAAGGATAGAATAAATGAAGACGAAACTTTATCTGGGTTTAATTATAAAGAGAATATATATCTTCGAATGGAAAAAGGAGATAAATATTTCATACTGAAGAAAAATGGTGTTATAGCTTCAATTTTATTTGTTTCTTATTCAAGAACTTTTATTTCACCTGTAGCTTATGAACTTAAAATTCCTGATGGTTATGTAGGAATATATGATGTTTATACACTTCAAGAGTATCGCGGAAAAGGTTTATATCAAAATCTGTTTAACTTTTGTGTTGATAATTTGTCTAAAGATGGATATAGAAAAGCATATTTGTGGTTGATGAAACACAATATACCTTCAATAGTGGTTCATAATAAACTTGGGATGAAAACCGTTGTAAAAGTAATTATGATGAAACAAAAATATGGATTAAGATGGAAAAAAGTTAAAGAAGTGAATTTTGATTCAAATAATTTATTGAAAAAATAATTTGGACAAATCAGTAACTATTCTTGGACTATTTGATACAGGTCTTGCAGTGGGTCGTGCACTTGGAAGAAAAGGTGTTCGTGTTTACGGTTATGATTATAATTTCAAGAACCCTGGTTTTAAATCTAAATATATTTTTGCGAGGAAATGCAATTCACCTATAGAAAAACCAGAAGAATTGCTCGATCAACTTTTAAAAGATTGTAAGGGTGAAAAGAGCAGGATATTAATTCCTACCGCAGATGAGTTTGTTTTTTTTATCAATGATTACAGAGAACTTTTAGAGGGCAGTTATGAATTTATCCTCCCTGATAAATTAATTATCAATTCTATCAGGAATAAATATAACCAGACAAAGTTTTTTGAAAATCTTGGTTTCAAAATAGCTGAGTCATTTAGGTTAAGCTCTCCTGCTGAATTAGATACTATAAGTTTTGGTATTGAAAAAAAATATGTTATTAAACCTATAAATCAATATAAGTGGAGAAAGCTCTTTAAAAGTAAAGCATTACAAATAACAGACAATCGGGAATTAAATAGACTTGTAAATCTTATGTTTGAAAAGGGAATTGAATTTTTCATACAAGAAAATGTTCCTGGTGATTGTTACAACAATGTAGAAATATCAGTTTATTATAATACTAAATCTATACCATTATCTACATTTATATTTAGAAAACTTCGTCAATATCCTGATGAATTTGGATATGGATGTGCTATACAGTCTTATAAAAATGAAGATTTATATGGATTTGTTATTGAAAAACTCACAGAAATAGGATGGAAAGGTTTTGCTAATGTTGAACTAAAATATGACTTAAGGGAGAATGTATTTAAATTTATTGAAATTAATCCCCGAGTCTGGCAACAAATTGGGGTTGCAGAATCGCTTGGAATTAATTTCCCTATGATAATGTATGATGACCTTTGTAAAAAGGATTATGAAAATTTTTTTATGTTTTCTAAAATTGAATTCAAAGCAGTAGACCCTCTTCCTGATTTAATAAGTGCTTTAAAACGGATTATTGAAAAACGATTGACATTTAAAGAATGGTTTAAATCTTTAGATGGGGTATTATATTTTGGTACATATGCAAAAGATGATTTGAAGCCATTTTTTGTATCATTACAGTATGGAATTTTTATAATTAAAATTGTTGGTTATCTTTTGAAACATTTATTCAAAAATATAAAAAATGATACTCTTTCTCGGTGATATTATGTTAGGGAGAGGAGTTGCTGAAACAATTGAAATTAAAGGATTTGACTATCCCTTTAGATATATATTAGATTTACTTCATAAACAAAGTTATGTTGTTGCAAATCTTGAACATCCACTTACAAATGCAAAGACTCCAAATAAAAAAAAGAAAAATCCACATCTTATTTTTAAAGCCCCACCAGAGTATGTACAGGTACTAAAGATGGCAGCTATTAATATTGTGACTCTTGCGAACAATCATATTACAGATTATGGTCTTGAAGGAATAGAAGATACATTAAATGTTCTTAAAAATAATGAGATTTATTTTACCGGAGCAGGAAAAAATTTAGATGAAGCAACGAAACCTGTTTCGATGAGTATTAATGGAATGAATATAGGTTTATTTGCATTTAATGACTTTATCAGGTACGTTAGAATTGCAGACAATAAGTCTTATGGGGTTGCCCCTTTTGATGAGTTATTGATAGATTATTTGATGAAAACTTACGAATCAAGTTTTGATTTCATACTTTTTTCAGTTCATTGTGGCATTGATTATTTCAATTATCCTATCCCTTCTGTTTTGGAAAAACTAAAATTGCTCTTAAAGAAATATGAAAAAGTAATTGGGATTATTTGCCATCACCCACATTTTTCACAGCCAGTTTTGTGGTTCAATAATAAGTTTATTGTTTGTTCTCTTGGCAATTTTTTGTTCGATGAACCATTCCCTCAATCTAAGAGTAGTTATGTTGCTAAATTACAACTATTCTCCAATGGTTACAAAGAGTTAAATCAATACTTTTTTTCGGTTATTGATGATTGGAGTTTGATTTTGAATGATGATGAAAAAGAAAAAATCAGGTTAGAAAGTCTGAAAGATGAAATATTTAAAAGAAGTGAAAATTTTATGGAAGTGGATAATAAATGGATAATGTATAACATTTATTACTTATTCGAATCATTTGATTTATCTATTCTTAATTATCTTTTTAGATATTATAGCATTTATGACATTACAAAAGCTGTTTTTAAGAAACTAAAAGAGAAAATTTTTTTGAAATGATTGATTTTGTCCTGAAAATTGGAAAAGAGGTTAAAAATTACGATCACTCTGAATTAGAATTTCTTTACAGCTTTTATAAGAGAAAAATTGAAAATATTTACGAGGGTACTTATGTCTGTTTTTATTACAAAGATGAAACAAATAATGATTTTATTGAAACTGAAGAACATCTTTTCTTTTATATAGGTTATATTTTCCCAAGGTTTAAAAATAATAATACTGCTGAAAAAAATTCTTTATGGGATTATTATCACCGGATATTAAAAAATTACAAAAATTTCTTAAATGAATACAAAGGTAATTATACTTTTATACTACTCAATAAAAAAAATAAAAGTGTATCACTTTTCAATAGCATTCTTTCCACAAATTATATTTTCTACTTTGTTTCTGGTGATAACATTATTGTGTCAAGTTCCTTATGGTTAATGCTTGGTAGTCTGAAATCTTTTAAAATAGATATTCAGGCATTAATAGAAATTTGCTTATTTGATTATATACTCGGCGATAAAACTTTGCTTATGGATGTACATCATCTTGAGTATGCAGATGTAGTTCATTTAAGTAACTCTGAAATTAAAAAAGAGAATTTATATAATTTTAGAGAACTAATCAAATCTACACCGTTAGTTACTAAAAACTCACTTTCTTTAAGAGATTCTTTTGTTGAGTTAATGAAATATAACATTAAACAGATTGTTAATACTAATAGAAAGTTCTTATTCCCTATCACGGGTGGATTAGATAGCAGACTAAACCTTTCTCTTGTAGATAATAACGATAGAGATAAGATTATAACATATACTTATGGGATGAAAAGAAGTATGCAGTTCCAGATTGCTCAAAAAGTTGTATCATTTTTGGGAATAGAACATATTCCTATATATCTAAATGATGAATTCAGAAATCAATATCCTTTATATGCAGGGAATGCAATTTTACTTTCGTCAGGATATGCTCCTTATATGAGAGCTAATTTTTATTATGCCTTTTTAAAACTTCAACAAAAAGCTTCGAGTTGTATTAGTGGGCTCTTTGGGAGTGAATTAATAAAACCGATGCACCTCTCAGGAGGACAATCTTTAAATTATTCAACGGTTAGATTATTCAGAGAAAAAAATCGTTGGCAAATACTTAATGAAATTTTTAAAAGAAGTAGTAATGAAGGATTTATAAAAGAGCAATTATGGAAATTAGAAATTAGAGATAAAATATACAATTATTTGGAATCTGAGTATTTTGAAAAATATCCGGAACTTAATTGGAAAGAAAAGCTTTTCTTATTTCATCTAAAAGAAGGAATGAGAAAATTTTTTATGGAAGAGCTTTCAATTGAAAAGTATTTTGTACGTGTATATACTCCTTATCTTGATATTGACTTTATAGAGCTTCTTTTTTCAAGCGGTTATGCAGGTTTATATAATGGAATTTTTGAAGAGAGCTTATTTAAGCGAAGGATGGGACAATATTTTTATGCTGATGTTTTGGAGATTACTGCACCACAACTTGCAGAAATTCCAACTGACAGAGGTATTGTCCCTAAAGATTTAAAGTCACCTTATGGTTGGATTAAGATTATTCCCCACTATTTTTTTACTAAAATGCTCAAAACGAAAGTTATAGGAAATGATACATATAATCAAAATCTTTGGGATAGTATATTTTTAAATCACTACAAAGGTTCATTACAAATTCAAGATGATTTTTTTAATATAAATATTAATAATATAGACAAGGTCTTAAAAGCAGGTCATTCCTATGATTTTTCACGTTTCTTTTCCTTAAAATTATGGTTAAATAAAGTTTATCAGTCATTTTAATGAAAATTCTTATTATACTTAATTTTAGGAAAGACAAGAGTGGGATTACAAATCAAATAATCGAATTAAAAAAAGGTCTTGAAAAAGAGGGATTAGAAGTCCAGCTTGTTTCAACTTATGGTAATATTTTTAAAAGGTTAACAAGTGTGATAAATTCATTACATAGAGCAAAGAAGAGTGATTTAATTATTGCTGTGGGTTGTGCTTATATTGGTTTTTATCCAATATTAGTTGGTTCATTAGTGGGTTTTATATTTGGAAAAAAAGTTATAGTTAATTTTCACGATGGTCTTGGTGAGAAATTTTTAAAACATTTCTGGTGGTTTTGCAAATTAATTATTGGTAAAAAATACGTTGTTGTTGCTTCAGAGTATCTTTTTAAAGTATTTAAACTTTATTCTTTTAATGTCGTGCAAATCCCAAATCATTTTTTTGAAAGTAAATCACTAATTATTGAGTCAAAACATATCGGTTCTGAAAAAAAAGTTATTTGGGCACGAAGTTTCGAGAAATTGTATAGGCCTGAATTGGCATTAGAGATTGCAGATACTGTTAGTAAAAAAACTAAGGCGGTGTTTGATTTTTACGGAGACGGAAGTTTATTTAACAAATTATCCAGAAAGTTTAAAAACAACAATATTCGATTTTATGGTTTTGTACCCCGTGAAACCCTGCTTAAGAAATATGCAGAGTATGACATTTTTCTAAACACCTCTGAATATGATAACTTCCCTTTAAGCATAATAGAAGCTGGTTTAAATAAACTTTTGGTTGTAACTTCAATGGCAAGAGGTATTGTAAGTATTTATAGTGATGATGAGGTTATTTATGCTCATAATAAAAATGAGTTTATTAATAAATTAATTGATGTGTTTGAAAATTCAGAAAAATACCAGAATGTGAAAATAAATCTATATAATAAAGTCCAGAACTTCAAATGGGAAAATGTTAAACATCAGTGGTTAAATCTAATAAAAACTAAATGAAAGCAGTAATATTAGCAGGGGGACTTGGAACACGTCTAAAGCCTTTTACCAGTGCAATCCCTAAACCTCTACTACCTGTAGGTGAAAAAGCTGTGATGGAGATACAAATAGAACTATTAAAGAAGCATGGATTCACTGATATTTTTGTTGCTACTAACTATAAATCAAACTACATTGAAAATTTTTTTAAAGATGGAAGCAGATATGGAGTTAATCTCCGTATTAGTAAGGAAAGAAAAAGATTGGGAACAGCTGGTCCACTAAAATTAATTGAAAAAGAACTCACTGAACCTTTTGTTGTAATTAATGGTGATATACTTACTTCTGCTAACCTTAAGAAAATGTTTAAATTTGCTGTAAACACAGATACTTTTTTAACTATTGCGATAAAAAAAGAAATTACACCATTTGCTTTTGGGAATATAACCTTTGAAGGAGATTATGTCACACACATTGAAGAAAAACCTGATTTAACTTTCTTCATTCTTGCCGGTATATATGTGATGAAGCCAGAAATATTAAAGTTGATTCCTCCAAATAGATATTATGGAATGGATCAATTGATTCAATATTTATTAAAGAAAAAAATTCCTATTACAAAATATGAAATAAAAGAATACTGGCTTGATATAGGCCGGTTAAGTGATTACGAAAAAGCTCAGGGTGTTTATAAAAAACATTTCAAAGATAAAAAATGAAACAAGTATTAGTAACAGGTTGTGCTGGATATATAGGTTCTGTTTTGACAAAGAAACTTTTAGCTGAAGGTTATAGAGTTATTGGCTATGATTCTTTGATTTTTGGAGGTGAGTCATTACTTGATATACTCACTAACGATAATTTTATCTTTGTTAAAGGCGATATTCGAGATACAGAATTGTTAAGCGATGTTGTAAAGGAAGTTGACTATATTGTACACCTTGCTGCAATTGTTGGTGATCCAGCATGTGCAGCAAAACCTGTACTTGCAAGAGAAGTAAATTTAGATGCTTCAAAGGATTTATTGAGTTTAGTAAAAGAAAACCCTAAGATTGAAAAATTTATTTTTGCATCAACCTGCAGCAATTATGGGAAAATGAAAGATACAGAGTTTGTTGATGAGACTTCACCCCTGAATCCAGTTTCCTTATATGCGGAGTTAAAAGTTGAATTTGAAAAATATATGTTAAGTCAGGATATACGTTCTTGTGTAACATCGTTACGTTTCTCCACTGTTTATGGACTTTCTCCACGAATGAGATTTGATTTAACTGTTAATGAATTTGTTAAAGAACTCACACTTGGTAGAGAGCTTTTGATATTCGGGGAACAATTCTGGAGGCCCTATTGTCATGTTAATGATCTTAGCAGAGCTTGTATATTTGCAATAAAGTCTGAATTTCATAGGATAAATAAAGAGGTCTTTAATGTAGGTGATACATCGGAAAATTACCAGAAAAAAACTATCGCAGAAGAAATATTAAAAGTAATTCCTGACGCAAAAATAAAATACGTGAAAAAAGATGAAGATCCCCGCGATTATAAAGTAAATTTTGACAAAATTAAACGTGTGCTAAATTATTCTATCACTCGCAGATTACCTGATGGAATTAAAGAAATTTACAAAGCAGTTAAAGAAAAGATTATATTAAATCCAGAAGATAAAAGATATTATAATGTATAAAATTCCTTTATTTGATTTAAACTATGATGAGCAGGAAGAAAAAGCCGTTATTGAAACACTTCGTTCTCGCTGGATTTCAATGGGACCAAAGGTAATAGAGTTTGAGGATAAATTTAAGACTGCTCTTGGTAGCCTTTATGCGGTTGCACTAAGTAGTTGTACAGCATCTTTACACCTTGCTTTAAAGGCGTTAGGTGTTAAAGAAGGAGATGAGATAATTTGTCCTTCTTTAACCTTTGTTGCTACAGTGAATGCTATCAGGTATCAGGGTGCAAAACCTGTTTTTTGTGATATTAAGTCGTACGAAGATTTAACAATTGATCCTCTTCAAATTGAACGTGCAATTACTAAAAAGACTAAAGGAATTGTTGTAATGCATTATGCTGGATTTGCTTGTGATATGACAGAGATAATGTCTATTGCGAAAAATAGAAACTTGTTTGTTGTAGAAGACGCATGCCATGGGATTCTTTCGGAATACAAAAGAAATAAATTAGGTACTATTGGTGATGTAGGGTGTTTTAGTTTTTTTGCAAATAAGAATTTAAGCACAGGCGAAGGAGGTATGGCTATCACTAACTCTGTTGAACTCTATGAAAAAATGAAAGTTTACCGTTCACATGGAATGACTTCTTTGAGTTATGATAGAGCAAAAGGACATACAACTGAGTATGATGTAATTGAACTTGGGTATAATTACAGAATGGATGATATACGTGCTTCATTAGGACTTGTTCAGCTCGGGAAATTATATAATGATATATTTAAGCGTCAGAATGTAAGAAAAATGTATCTTGAAAGATTAGCGGATGTAGATGGTATTATAATTCCTTTTACTAATAGGACTGAATTTTCTGCTAATTATATATTTGTAATAGTTCTTAAAAATTCTACAAGTTATAAAAGAGATAAAGTAAGAAGTTACCTTGCAGAAAAAGGGATACAAACAAGTGTTCATTATCCTGCTGTGCACAAATTTTCAATTTATCGTAATAGTTCATTCAATTTACCATTTACAGAATATATATCAGACAATGTTATTACTTTACCAATGTATTCTCGTTTAACTTCAGAAAACATAGATTATATCTGTGAAAATATCAAGGAAGCTATTTAAGGTAGTTTAATGTTTGATAGTAGTTTTTTTATATTATCTTTACCTGTAATTTTCTTTCTTTATTATTTCTTACCTATTAGATTAAGGAATTATATTTTATTAATTTCAAGTATTCTGATTGTCTCTCAATTTGGAGCTTTTTGTATTATAATATGTTTTTGTGTTACCCTGTTTATATTTTTTATAGCTATATTAATGGAGAAAGTAAAATCAAGAAAATTGCTTTTATACTTAGCAATATCCCTTATTATAGGAGGATTTATATTAATTCGCTTACAACTTAATAATCTTAATATTTTATATTGTATCACAAGGGATGCAAAGTTTTTATTTCTATGATTCTAACTATAAGTGGTTGCAGAAACTTGAAAATAAACCACGTTTGATTTTCTTAGGACCAAGTACTGCAAAATTGGGGCTAAGTTGTCATATATTTGGAAATGTTTTGGATTTTTCCTCTGGTGAGGTTGTTAATCTTGCAAGTGAAGCACAAACACCAATTTTTTCTTATTATATTTTTAAAGAATATCAGCAATATTTCCAGAGTAAGTTTATTGTTGCTTATATTCTGGAACCATGGGTTTGCTCAGAATATTACTATTTTAATGATGGAGTTTTAAGTGTAAAGTGGTCGTTCTCCCAACGACTTTTCTTTATAAATTCCAATAAAGATTATTTAAGAAGTCTCTTTGGAGGAAATTTTGCTCTTGCATTTAAAAGAATTTTTAGAATATATACTACCAAAAATTATACTGTTCCTCAAGATTTTGGCAGTGGTATAATCCCACAAGGTGCAAAGGTGACAAATTTTCAAGAGCCTATAGAAGAATGGTTTTGGCAAAATTATTTTGGTGTTTCACATTATCAGATAGAGTATCTTGAAAAGTTGAAAACGGAAGTTGAAAACTCTGGTAATACTTTTATTCTTATTTTATTACCAAAAGCAAAAGAATGGACATCTGATTATGCATTAAAACTTAAAGATTATGATAATGAACTTATATCATTACTTAATACAAAATTAGGGCGGATAAAAGTTATAGGTTCTTTTAAATTAGTTCCACTGGATTTAATTCCTGAAATGTTCGCTGATAATGTTCATCTAAACAGTTATGGTCAGGAATTTGTGTCTTATGAGATTGCCAAAAAATTAAAATTTTTAAATTCTGA